>Ga0180435_10002779_pt1 | contig 17756 bp, 8 predicted proteins | sample SS_ome_3_FD_132467 | JGI IMG/M metagenome (GOLD analysis project Ga0180435, IMG submission 132467) | Hypersaline lake sediment archaeal communities from the Salton Sea, California, USA - SS_3_S_1 metaG | ecosystem: Environmental > Aquatic > Non-marine Saline and Alkaline > Hypersaline > Sediment...
AAGCAGATTTTGCTTCCTTCAGGGGCTCTTTGATGATGTTCCGTTTGGCTGAGCATCCTGATAGGATGACTACTGACACAATCAGTATCGAGCAAACCCTTGCCAGCATAAAGGCGTTATTAGCCGGTAGATGTTTATTCATATAATTTGCCCTCTTTAACTTTCTTCTCAAGCAGTTCGGATCCCCCCTCGCCTGCATTCAGAGCTTCTTTCCAGTATTCCAGGGCTTCCTGGGTTCTTCCTAATTTATATAGTACATCGCCATAATGTTCAAGCACTTCAGCATTGTCAGTATTATGGTTTTCAATAGACTTCCCTATCCAGACCAGGGCTTCTTCATATTCTCCCAGCTTATACAGAACCCATCCATACGTATCCTGGTTGGAAGGATTTTCCGGATCCAGTTCATTTGCTTTTAAGGCCATTTTCTTTGCCTTTTCTAGCTGTTCACCCTTTAAAGATAAGTAATAAGCATAATTATTCAGTACAATGGAGTTTTCCGGATTGATCTTCAGGCAAGCCTCATATGCTTCAAAGGCTTTTTCATCCTGTCCGGTCTGATGGTATGCATCACCCAGGTAGTTGTAAAACTCAGCCAGCAGGAGGTCATTTCTTACAACATATCGGATTCCGGTTTCCAGGTCGAGGATCATTTGCTCATGATCCCCGAAATTATAGCTGGCTACGGCTGCAAAAAGATATGGCAAGGGTTGTTGGGGAAAAAGCTCTATGGTTTGCCTGCTTTCTTTGCGCATGGCTTCAAAATCAGACAAGTATGATTCAGTAAAGAGCAGTTGTTCCCAAACGATGTAGTTGCTTGGATCGAGTTGTACCACATTGCGCAAAGCCTGGCGGGCTTCTTCCCACTCTTCATTCTGGTAATGGAGATCAGCCTTAATGCTGTAGGCCCGGGCGTTGTCAGGATGGGTCTCTACCAGGATGCTTGCCAATTCAGCGGCATCCTCTTTCTGTTTATCATAATACTCATCAATGGTGAAATAGGCTAACAGGATCTGTACTTTCGTGTCGATATCGAGGTAGGGATTGGAAAATCCTAATTTCAGGTGCTCCAGTGATTTTTCGGTTTCACCCCGCTTTCGGTAGTAATCGCTGAGAGTGATTTGTATGTAAGCATTGTTTGGGTCTTTTTCAGAGATCTCAAGATAGATCTGCAATGCGTCTTCTTCCATTCCATTCGACACATATATTTCGGCAAGAATAGATTTGAACCGCACCTCGTTTGGCCACGCAGCACAGAGTGTTTCGATTTCTTCAATTGCCTTTTCTGGTTCATCCAGCCTCAGCCAGATCTTTTGCTTCTGTATGGAGATCTCTTCAGTAACACCGATGATATCTTCAATCCTGTTGTATGTATCAATAGATTTACGATAATTTCCTACCAGGAGATGAGTCAGGGCCAGGTCGTAAAGATACTCCAGGTTTTCCGGGTGCAGTTCAACAAGCTTTTCAGAAACCTCAATAGATTTACCAAACTCCATATTTTCCTGGTACAATTCAGCAAGAAGTATAAGATACCATACATTTTCCGGCGCAACCTGAACTGCTTTTTCAGCCCATTCAAGGGCACGACCGGAGTTGTTATTGATGCGTTCTATCCTGGCCAGTTCATACATTGAAGCAGCATCCTCCGGATCCAGCTCAAGGCAATGCATAAACAGTGCCTTTGCTTTATCGAGGTTCCCAAGTAATTTTTCACTGTTAGCTTCGAGAAAAACAGCGGTGTTATCCTGCCTTACTTCTTTGGTTTTATTCTTGCGGTCGTTCCGCTGAGCTTGCAGATCGACAGGAAGGAACATCACAATGATTCCCAGGATGAGTAAATATGATAAATAGTTTCTAATGTTATTGAGCATGTAAATATTTTAAAATCCAACGCTGGTATATTGCCGTGAATTGTGCAATGGGGGCCGGCAATGCGCAGAAACGCACAAAATTAAGAATAAAAACTTGTTGCGGCTGTATCCGTTGAGGGTGAAGCAAAAAAAAGCGGAACCTGACCGCCCCGCTTCTTTGCTTGAAATACGTTTAATAATTTCGTTCCATGGTCAATTCTCCTTTTTCATTCCACATTTTCCAATGACCAATTTTGCTGCCTTTTTTGTAGTACATTTCGTAGCGCTTGGTTCCATTTTCATCCCATATATACCAGGGTCCGTCCTTTTTGCCGTTCTTGTATGAAGCTTCGGCTGTTTTTACGCCTTTTGGTGACCAGCTTTCCCAGGTACCGTGGTTCTTTCCCTTTTTGTACGACTGATGTTCTTTTTTGGAACCATCTTCATAATAGAGAAATGCATTGCCATGTTCAACACCGTTCTTGATCTCTTTTTCCAGCTTTAAATTGTTATTGTCATAATACTCGAGATACTTCCCGGTGTACAGCTTATCGCCTTTATAATGCTTGCCGTTTCTGATCTCAACATCCTGCCCAAGAATAGTGAACGCAGGAAGTAAGAGGAATAATACTAAAGCTGTTTTCTTCATTTTTTTAAATGTTACCTTAAGTACTACAAAGTTACGAAATATAAAGGAATCAGGGCTTTTCTGTTCGTGATCGATAAAAAAAAGACAAACCACAGGGTTTGTCTTACGTTAAATTCTTTTCCTTTAAAGACTAGTTCACAGTTTCGAGTTTCACCTCAAGCTTATCTTCCTTTTTGAGGTTGACTTTTATTTTGCTTTTCTCATAAGAGATCAGCGAGAGCGTCAGATTATACTCGGTAGGTTTAAGATCTTCAAATGTGAAGTTTCCGTCGAAATCTGAGAATACATATTTATCGGTACCTTCCAGTTCCACCATAACACCAGCAAGTGTCTCGCCGGTGATCTTGTCAATCACCTTACCGGTCATGCTGGTAGTAGGAGCCGGATTTTCAGTGTTTTCATCATTTTCTGCGTAGCTAATTCCGAAACCGACGCAGACAGCAATAAGTAAAATAAATAACTTTTTCATGGGTATAATTTTATACGCTGCAAATATAAACTGACATCGTAATGCGGCCTAATAATCTCTTTTACTAAAAAGTTATGTTTGTGTTAAGTCAATGTTAAGAGCAGATGCAGTTATCTGATTATTAGCGGGGTAGAGATGGCGTTGCTTTCATTGAGCGCCCTGTCGATGATATGAGCATCGAACTTGATGGTATCAAAATCGGAATTAAAATTATAAATAAACAGGGTGTCAAAGATTTCGCCGCTAATGGCTTTGTTCACACCATCGGGGGTCAGGTTGGGAATGCGGGAGCTCAGCGATAATGTATCGTATTGTTCTGTTTGCGGGTTGAACCAGAGAATCGGAACCTCAGTCAGTTCTCCGTTCTGCATTTCGTAGTATGTAATGATCAGGTTATAATAATAGGGTGACCCGGTATTATATGGAGGAAAGGTATCGTTGCTGTTCAATCCTATGTCGCCATCCCCATCTTCAAAGCTAAAATGCAGTACACCACGGTCGAATATTTCAAGATCGGGATTATAAATTTTTGTGAAACTGAGGTACTCTATACGGGGAATATCCGGGTATTTCTCCACTTTTTTACATGAGCTGTATGCCGCCATCAATAAGATGATCAGAAATAACTGTATTTTTGAAAGGCGCTTCATATAAAGGATAACGGACTTAAAATTACAAAAATTAATTGTCTGCCAACGAACACATATCATCTATTCGGGCAAAGATCTTCGAGGAACATACTCCAGAATCTTTTAACGCGCTTGCGCTGCAAATATTTCGTTACCAGGCCAGGGAGAATCCTGTTTACAGCCAATATCTTGAGCACCTTGGAACAGATATATCTGCCATATACGATTATACCCGTATTCCGTTTCTTCCAATTGGGTTCTTTAAAACAGCCAGGGTGGTAGCAGGAAAATTCGAGCCGGATTCCACTTTTACCAGCAGCGGTACCAGCGGCATGCAACCTGCTAAACATTATGTAAAGGACCTGTCACTATACAATGAAAGCTTCCTGCATGCTTTCAGAAGGGGATATGGAGATCCGTCAGAATACCGTATTCTCGCTCTCCTGCCATCATACCTGGAAAGATCTGGGTCTTCACTGGTTTATATGGTGGATGCCTTAATAAAACAGGGTGATCATGCCGAAAGCGGATTTTTTCTGGATAACCTGGATGTGCTGGCCGAAATCCTGAAGGAGTGTTCGGAAAGAAAGGTGAAGACTATGCTGATCGGCGTGTCCTTTGCTTTACTTGATTTTGCTGAGCAGCATGCTTTCCACTTGGGTGATAACATCATCATAATGGAAACAGGCGGCATGAAAGGACGCAGGGTAGAGATCACCAGGGAAGAATTGCACTCAAAACTTAAAGGAGCTTTCGGGCTCACTGCGATTCACACAGAATACGGCATGACTGAACTGTTATCCCAGGCGTATTCAAAGCGCGATGGAAAGTTAGTCCCGCCTCCATGGATGAAAATAGTGATACGGGATGTTCAGGATCCATTCAGTTTGCTTCAGCATGAGAAGACCGGTGCACTCAATATCATTGATCTTGCAAATATGCATTCCTGTGCCTTTATCGAAACGCAGGATCTCGGTAAAGCATATTCCGATGGGAGCTTTGAAGTACTCGGAAGGACCGACCACTCTGATGTGAGGGGGTGTAGCCTGATGTTTTCTTAAATCCTAAATGTATGATGTAGCGGATATAACGATTTCAACATCGCCATACCCGCTACGAAATACCTGATATATGGTAATCTATCTGTTTACCAGTACTTTCTCAACGAAGATCCCGCTGTTACACCTTACTTTAACAAAGTACATTCCCTGCGGATAAGTGCTGAGGTTATAATTTCCGGTGTACCCATTTTCGCCACTTATGCTTTCCTGTCGGGAAATCAGGGTGCCGCTGATATCATAGATGGATACTTCAATGGAACCGTAATCCTTGCCTTTCAGTTCAAGTGTGAAACTCCCCTTGTTCGGGTTAGGGAAGATGGCAAAGATTTCTTCGTCTCCAATTTCATTTACATTGGTGAAGTTATCTACAGTAACATCAAAGCCTTCAGAGAATTCGCTTATACCGCAATCATTCATTGATTTTACCAGGATGGTTGCGGTTCCAAGAAATGACTGGTCCCATGTTATTGTTCCTGTTAAGCCATTTCCCACAATGGTTCCTGCACTGGCTGGTTCTACTGCCCATTCGTATGAATCGGCGAAGGGAACTGCAGGAATAGTGTATTCTGATTCAGTCGTAAAATAAAGGTTAACAAAGTCTGGTCCGTCAGGCATATCTGGAACGTCAGGAGTATCCAGGATAAGAAGGGTCATTACATCATCAACTGTTGCACCTTCACTGTCTTCCGCTGTTAGTGTCAGATATACCATACCTTCGGCAATATCGTTGGTTCCGGGAGTATATATTGGGTTCATTGTACTCTGATCGTCGAAACTTCCGTCACCGCTGGTACTCCATTCAACAGAAACCCAACTGGTAGCCTGACCTTCACACTGATAAGTATTTCCCGTACATGTAAAGCTATCCGGACCGGCATAACAGGTGAGTGTCATTAGGGGTGGTAAGATAATATTATCCAGCCACGCACAGTCGTCTCCCGAAGAACCGCTTCCGTCTTTTTCATATACCCATTTTAAGGTATGAACACCTTCGGGAATGTAGAATTTAAGGTGTTGCCATCCTGCACCAATACCTGACCATGAGCCTTTCAATGAGTTGCCGATATAGAAGCGAATGAAGTCACTATTCACCTGAGAGGAGACTTTCAGCATAAAGGAGACTGTATCTGCGATCATGACATCAACCATGATGCTTAATTCTGACATTTCGCTATCCGATATATCACCTGAAATCCCTGAATACTCACCTTCATATGGGTAAAAACTGCTTACATCCCAATCCTGGTCTCCCTCCAGCTCCCAATCGAATTTTGTGTAGTCACCGGTTTCAAAGTCCTCAATAAGAAGTCCGATTTTTTCCCGGAACTGTTTGCTTGCCTGATAAGGTCCTGAAGAAATGCTGTAGTCGAAATATGCAAAAGCAGATCCAAACGGGGCATCAGCATCTACTTCAACTACAAATTCAGCCTGTGGTTTAACAATCAGTCCAATTGTTCCCAGATCATACGTATTATTTGAGAAAGTAAGGTACTGGCTGCTTGAAACAAGTGTAGCAACTGCTTCCGGCGCTGATGCATGTCCGATATTGTTGTTTACTACTTTAATGGTTGCTGTCTCACCCGGATCCAGGCGGCCGTTATCATTGCCATATTCGCTATCGTCGATCAGCATTGATTCCACTAAAAGTACGGGGGCGTTTAAAACAAGGTCATAATCATATGCCCAGGTTTCCTTTGTGGCAGCGTTCAGTTCTATTTCGAAATTGATAGTATGCTGATCTGGAATATATTCTGCAATTTCCATTGCGAACACTCCGTTTTCAGTAAGGGTGGTCTGTCCGGGTATATCCGGCCAGGAGTGGGAATCTTTGCTAATGCTGACATACGGATCGCTTCCGATGAGTTCGCTCAGTGTGGACAGCGCTTCGCCGTTCCCGACATTTTCAAGGCTGATGTTGAGCTGAATTGATTCGCCGTAATCTGCTTTTCCATTTTGATTGCCATTCTCGTCGTCAATGTCAACATCATTAATCGTCAGGTAAGGTCCATCGGGTGAGGAAATCAAGACCGTACCAAAATAGGGCTGGCCATTTTGTTTGGTAACCACTACGTCACCATCTCCCATTTCAGAAACTGGAGGGAATTCCAATACAGCGATCCCATTTTCACCAGCCAGGGCCGAGCCCAGGAGTTCACCATTAAGGCTGAGGGCAACATACGCATATGCTTCTGTTGTAACAGTAAATGAGGTTGATTCCAGAGGAAGAAGGGGTTCATAATTGACTGCTATCACAGGTGGATTGGAAAAATACACCATCAGGGAAGGATCTCCCATGTAGTTGTATATGTCCCAATAATACTGAGCTGATCCTGGAGCACCTTCTGTAACAGCAAGGTTGCCGGCAAAGATCATTTCATCGCCACTCACATACCAATCGCTAAAGTCTTCGCCATGATCGTGGAATGCCCGGTCGTAATATCCTAAGCTCGTTGCTTCATAAGGAGGAGGATTCTGGGAAATGGCACCAACGCCAACCCCGAAATAGTAATCTTCATCCCAATAGGTGCTGTTCGATCCTCCGATATAGCCGACTGCGCCTTTATTTGCGGTACGAACAATTGCTTCTGCAAAGCATTCATTTTGCTGATACTCACTGGACGAGCAACAATTTCCGACAAGCACGCAGTACATATCCTGGTTCTGAAGTGCAGGTATGTGCTGCAACTGGAATGAAGGATCAGCCCATCCACTGGGGCTGCAATGAGCAGTATAATTTCCAAAAGAAACCCCGTCACTGATATCCTGTCGGATCTGGGCGGCACTCGAACCAGAAGTAGGATAAAGGTAAGTGTGGGATTCTATGCCGTGTTCAGTGTTAAAATAATTTATGGTTCCGTAATTGATCTGGCCATTACCATGCGAAGCTCCGAACGAGCCGTCCATTCCGGCTACCATCACCACCTCATCGAGATAGGAAGGATCCGGCATGGTGTATTTTTCGTATTGCAGGGTTTTATCGATATATGGCTGAAGTTGTGATGTATTCTGGGCAGAAAACCTCCCGTAATAGATTTCGGGGAAGAGGTCGCCCGTAAATTCGCAATAGTTACGGTCGGTTGCGCCATTTCCATTATTCCATGCAGGTATTTGCTGCACATCACCAACAAAAAGTACATATGATGGTGCTGGATCATCGGGCGTTCCGCCTTCATACAAGCCTTGAATGTATGATTTAATCGATGTGAGCGTATTTCCAACTTCCGGCTCATCGGTGTAAGACTCCACTACTAAAAATCCTTTTTGGGTTTTCCATTCGATGAATTCCTGGAGCTGGCTTTCAAACATCCTGTCGGAGATGATCAGGTACTTAATGGGGTACCGCATGAAATTATCTTTCAGCTGATGCTCTTCAACGTTTGCAAGACTCATGTTTACTGAGTTGAAGCAAATTGAGGTATATTTTTCTTCCAGCGCATTGGTTGCTGGGATGTCAGCATCCTGGTACTCAACATTGAATTCAATATGATAATATACCCTCACGGTATGTGTTACAGGGTTATACGCAAATGGCACAAAATTAATTCTGGCAATGCGTTTATCGCGAAGAATCCCCAGCATTTGCATGCTGACGACTTCATGCCCTGAAAACCCGTCTTGCTGATATGCAGCATGATCGTACACAAATTCATGATGGTCCATGCTTTTACTCCTTGGGGGCTGTGCCGGGAAGACAGGATTCGGATAACCTTCCTTGGCAAGGTCGATATCAACATATTTTAAGTCAGATATCGTAATAAGGGCTTCTGCTCCAAGTGGTACGCGAATAAGTTTTCGATATGCAGGCATTTCAGGGGCGCCATAAACATCCGTTCCGGTGTTCCCGGATATGGAAAGCCTGGTAAACATGCCTTTTTCTGTATGAACCTGAACTGCAGAAAACTCCGGGACATCCATACTCCCCGATAAGGCATAAAAGTCATTCCTGTCGAAAGACAGTCCGCTCTCGGGCAGATCTGTTACCCTGATGATATTCTGGGCCTGTACGTTAACAGATACAAGCAGTGCAAAGCACAAAGTGATTGCCAGTAGTGTGTTTTTCATTGTTGAAGAATTGGATTTGTAAAAAAGAACTGCCTCCCGTATGAACAGAAGGCAGCCTGATATTGGTTTATTTAGTAACAACTAGTTTCTGGATCAGTTTTTCACTTTCTCCCTCCATAACGATAAAGTAAATTCCTTCGGATAAGGATGAAAGGTCAATCTGGATGGTTTGTTCATCATCTATATACATCCCGGTAGCAGGAATCATTTCAATTCCTGTGAGGCTGTAAACATGTATGTTGTAGTTTCCAGGATTATTCACTGATGCTTTTACGTTGAAATACCCCTTGCCGGGATTCGGCCAGATCTGGAATTCACTGTCAGTTCTCATTTCTGCAACAGAAGTGAAAATATCAACAGTGACATCAAATCCCTGAGAAAACTCCCCTTCCCCACAACTGTTTCCGGCTTTCACAGCAATAGTTGCAGTACCCTGGAATAAGGGGTTCCATTCTATGGTTCCTGTTGTACCTGTTCCGCTAATTGTTCCGGCGTCCTGAGGTTCAACACTCCACATGTAATAACCAGCGGAAGCCAGAGCTTCAGTTGTATAGTCTGAAGTAGTGGTTGTATATAAGTTAACAGCATCAGGTCCCTCAGGGGTAGCTGGGGCTTCCGGTGTGCTTAAAAGTTCCAGTGTCATATCATCTTGCATCGTTGCACCGTCAGGGTCCTCTGCAGTCATTGTTAAAACAACGCTTCCATTCTGAATATCTGCTGTCCCTGGTGTGTAAACAGGGTCAAGTATACCAGTATCGTTGAAGCTTCCATCTCCGGAAGTGGTCCATTCAACAGACACATAATTCGTGGCTTCACCCGTGCACTGGTAATCTCCCTGGTCACAGATATAATCGTCAGGACCGGCAAAACAGGTAAGTGTCATCAAAGGAGGAAATGTGATGAAGTCGATCCATGCACAGTCGCTGCCCGACATGCCTGAACCATCTTTTTTATACACCCATTTGAATGTATAGCTGCCGGGTTCAACAGGTATGGAAACCCTTTGCCATCCACCAAAGCCGGACCATTCACCCTGCAAGGAGTTGTTAATATAGAATTTGAGAAAGTCCTTGTTTATCTGTGAGGATGTTTTCAGAACAAAAGTCACGGAGTCGGGCAACATGACATCAACACTGATGGAGACCGAGCTCTCCTCATTGTCGCCGATGCTACCGGATTTAGCTGAGTATGTTCCCTCATATGGATAATAAGTAATCAGTTCGAATGGCTGATCACCTCCATGTGTCCAGTCGAATTTGGTAAAGTCTCCAGTTTCCCAGTCTTCGAATATAAGACCGATCTTTTCATCGAATTCGGCTGTTTCTATAAAATCACCGCTGATCAGCTCATATTCGAAATGGGCAAATGCTGCACCGTCAGGTGCTGCGGGGTCCACTTCAACCTCAAATTCCGCCATGGTATAGCCTATTGTGGTTGTACCGAGCACCCCAATAGCATAGCTGGTATTTGACAGACTCAGGTAAGGGCTGGATGAAGTAAGGTATGCCATTACATCTTCTGCCGGGCAATGCCCGAGGTTATTATTTTGTATTTTAATGATAGCAGTTTCACCCGGATCCAAACGACCATTGTCGTTTCCGCTTACTACATCATCAATGACCAGCTGCCCGATATTCAGTATGGGGGCATACGCCATAGCCTGGAATTCAATGATCCAGCTTGTATCTGCATCACTGGCAGTCAGGGTGAAGTCAATGATATGTTCATCCGGTGTATTCGCTGCTATTTCCATGGCAAAACCTTCAGCAACACCTACGGTTTGTCCGGCAGGAATAAGCTCGTACATCTCATTGTCGTCGGTCAGGGTAACGTAAGGATCGTTTACACTAAGCTGTACATCAACATCAGCAGCGTCAACAGTACCCATGTTATGAAGATCTATGGTATAGGTTACAGACTCACCGAAATCAAGCTTTCCGTTATTATTACCATCAGTGTCTATCACGTGATCATCGTCAAAGACCAGGAAAGGCATGTTTCCGGGGATGACATCGATCTGGTTAATATGTGGCAGGAAATTAAATCCGGTAATGGTCAGGGTAAGACTCGTCGGATTTGCGAGTGCCGGGAAGGTCAGGCTAACTGTACCATCTTCTATGATGCCTGTAGCAAGAATATTTCCGTCTTCGGTCAGGCAGGCTGTTCCACCTTCGGCATTTGCTGAAATCTCGAGGTTTTCCATTCCCATCAGCAAGGTATTCATGTATGTTGCTTCCATGGTCTGAGGCATGCTGGTTCTGACATGCAAGGCGGGATCTCCAAAACAAACCCAGGTATCTGTCATTTCATTACCACCTGATCCATATTCATCATTCATCTGCATACAACCATGCATTGAAGCAGCACCGAACGTACGGTTAATGTTTCCTGGATATGTTTCTACCAGCACATCAACCATTTCATCCTGTCCGCACATGGGTGGATTCCAGCTCTGGTTAATCGTTGACATCATGGTGGCAACCGCTCCACTGGGTTCTCCGTTGTTTGTTGCGCGCAGCCATGCTTCTGCGAAACAGGTATTCCCAACGAAATTTCCATTCACACAGGCCACTGACCAGATAAATGGCCACATGCCATTGTTCGTCAGGCCATTAACGCTGCTGTTTGAAAAACCTGAAGAACTCCAGGAAGTTGTGCTACCATGGCCTGTGTAGTTGATAATGGTGGTTCCAGTATTTACTTCTGAGGCAACAGTTGCGGGGGATGGGTTCCCCGGGGCATCATTGCCGCCCTGGCTTCCGTCAAAAAGTTCTGCAGCATAAGCATATGTGAAATTCGTAAGGTCAGAATTTATATTGCGGATATGCTGATAATCGTATTCTCCATCATCGCCCGGACCTTCTGAAGAAGCAATTCCTGTAGCACGATCAAACCAGTTGAAATCCATGTTCGGATTTTGTTCATAGGTCAGCGTACGGTTCACCTGGGTCTCAACATGGGTGATATTTTCAGCCGAGAAACGGCCGATGAATACATCAGGGTAATGATCGCTTCCAACGATATAAGCGTAGTTATTATCTGAATCCCCGCTGGCATAGGAGGACGGAACCTGTTGTGCGTCACCAACGAGCAAGACAAAGGTCAACCCATTGGTATTGTAGTAATCAGCGATGTATGATTTGATCTGTGTGGAGCTTCCGATAGTGGCTACATCCACAATTTCACATGGGGTTCCGGTTTGTATCCTCCAGTCGGCAAGCGGCTGAACTGCAGGTATAAAATCGCCATATGATATGATCAGCATATTGCCGTGTTCACCAACAGGTGTATAATCAGTTAAGTCCTGCGCATTGTTCAGAAAGTGCATATCATAGATAGCTGCATATTCATGAGAGATCTTTTCAGGCATCTTTTCACGGACAAGAGGATTCGATCCATTATCATTTACCTTGAAAACCTCCACTTCAATGCTGTGATATACCCTGAGCGTCTGTGTGGCAGGATTGTACTGGAAAGGATATACAACCACTGTTTGTCCACGATAATCCCGAATGATATATGGCTTGCGTAATTCAGCTATTTTCCCGGGAAAGAAAGTGTCAGTATCATAGTTTTCCCCGAATACATATGGAACAGAATTCGGGTCAACATCCCGGTATAGATTCCCTTTGGATGGTGCGATCAGGATATTATCGTACTCTGTGAACTCAGATGAGAGTACGCGAACATCCATTTCTGCCAGATCGGGAATGATCACGCTACTTGTTACTTTAAGCAACTCCGGAGCATCTTTTTCCAGCAAAGGGCTGGCATTTTCAAGAATAAGCTGATAAGCAGGGCCCCGGGGCGTTTCAACCTCAACAAGTTCGAATCCGGGTACGTCAAAACGGATCGTGCTGTTGATGCGGTCGGATGAAATAAGGCTTATCTCAGCCTCATTGTTTTGTGCGTTATTTATGCTGATCCATTCGCCACTTTGGGCAAATAAGAAAACAAAGAATAAAAGCAGGGTTAAGGGGAGCGATTTTTTCATGTTATATGTAGCTTTTTAGTTATTTGAAGACTTGAGTGCAAAGATAATATGATTTTGTTTCATTTTCAAGCCATTAGGGAAAATACGGGTGTTTACGTAAGCAATTGAGTAAAAATGAGAAAAAAAACCCCCGAAATCCTTGTTCCGGGGGTGTTTTGAACAATATTTAGCTTTATTTTAAATTAGAACTTAAAGGTCGCGCCAACAGTGAAAATTGAAACATTCCATCCCAGTTCCGAAAACACTGCAAAAGCCGGTGTGAAGAACCAGCGGGCACCTGCATAAGCTCCGCCGTAAAAGGCGTTATCGTTAGCTGAATAATCAGGTGCTGTTGAGGGATATCCAGAAGAGTAGGTTACCTTGCTGTTTCCAAAGCGGTACCCCAGTATAATACCTGCGTAGGTATCTAGTTTTGGATGAAAAATAAAGTGATAATTCCCCCTGGCAGCTACCACAAAGAAGGTGGTTTTAACATCATATCCCCAACCAAAATAAGAATAATCATATTTTGAACCACCAAATCCCACAAGGCCACCTACACTAACTATACCTTTGAGGCTGCTTCCCATAGGGACTTCAACAATGCCATACTCATATGATGCTGATATCGTAGGCCATCCCATCTTGTATCCAGCACCAGTATAAACGGTATTACCAAATCCAATACCAAGGTTAATAGCTGATGATCCTTTTCCAAATGGGTCGCCCTGACTTTGAGCTGTCATGAAGACAAGCATCAGTCCTGCAAATAGTAAACTTACTTTTTTCATGTTTAAACGTTTTGGTTAATTAATCTTATACTCAATACAAATATACATAATCTAAATAGGTAATTCACCGGGGCAGGCAAAAAAAGCCCCGTGCATGACGGCGGGTATCGTATTTCCAGTAAAGCTATTTCTGAAGAATGATCTTCTGCGTATAAATCCCCTGCTTGCTTTCCAGAAGAAGGATATATATGCCTTCTGATTCTGACGAAATATCAAAAATGGTAGAAAAAATCTCATTAACCCGCATATCAGTTTCTGAAAATACGATCCGTCCACTGGCATTGATGATGCGCAGATTCACCTCATCCAATGATGGATTTGTAATTTCAAGCGTGAACTGGCCTTTGTTCGGATTCGGGTACAATGAAATACCATATGCATCGCTGATCTCATCAACACCTACATTTTGCATTTCCACCAGAAAGGCTTCTGAAGATTCGCCCGTACCGCAGTCATTTACACCACTTACCCGTACAGAAACCGTTGACGGACCGGTATAATTTCCTGACCAGGTTATCATACATTCGTTTCCAATGATTTCAAGGTTTTTGTGTGCATCCTCAGGAGTGATCTCCCATATATACGTGCTTGCGTCAGCTGCACCTGCCGTAGTGTATATGGATGTTGGTGTTACACTAGTATTTACCTGTGCAGGTCCATCAGGTACTGCTGCCTGCCCGGGAACATGGTCAAGAACGATCACTTCTGTTGAACCATATCCGCTGTTGCTGCAGCTCGACGCATCGGAAACACTGGAAACAGTATATGTTGTAGTTGTGGCCGGTGCAACATCAAATGTAAAGGGTGAAGTGCTGGCAGTGTGGTTTTCTCCGTTAATAGTGAGTTCCCAGGGTGATGAACCGGAAAGGTCAACTGAAAGTTCAGCCTGACCATCGGTACATATGATAACAGAACCGCTCATGCTGGCAGTTGGGGCTTCAGTGATCATTACTCCCAGCGAATCAGATGTTGGTCCGACTCCGATCGAATTCAGTGCACATACCCGAAGATATGCCATGCCAAGGTAGTCCTGGTCCCATTGAACCATTACAGCTGTGTCGGTTCCGACAACTATTCCGGCATTCTCCGGTTCAACCGACCAATAATACATATTGGCACCGGCAACACTGTTTGTAGTATAGGCCATCTGGTTGTTCTGGCACGCCAGTTCGCCGCCGGAGGGTTGATCCGGGGCAACCGTTATTTTGCTGATACCAAAGAAATCCAGGTATTCCTGCATCAACTGCAACTGGGTGGAATTCCCTGTGCCGTCAACCAGTCCGCCGAACTCAAAGGAACATCCTATTGTTCTGTAAACCCCGGCATCATAGGCAACTCCTGCAAAATACTCAGGAGCATTATTCTTAAAGATATTGAATGCAGGTGAAACAGCTTCAATATGATCCATCCAACTATTATCACCGGCATAACTGAATACCATATTATCTGTAAAGCTACCAGGCTGTCCCTGCAGTTCATCCATATCGCCACCGCCATCATCCAATGCATTGATGTTAAACATTGCATGAACAGGTGTTTGCTCATCGTAGTACCAGGTGTCGCCGCCTTCCATGTAAAGCCTGCCGCCTTCATTCAGATAGGTAGATAGTTCGGTACCCTGGGAAATAGTGATTTCTTCATTGGTGGGATAAACACCCAGGCATAAAAATATAGTGTTGTAAAGACCTACATTGCCGGGTTCCGGCCAGGTGGCGATATAATCAGCGCCGAGTCCGAGGTCCTCTATCGCGCTCAGGATGTGATCGGCCGAGTTTTGATTTTCATCGAGATCGATCACCAGTATCGGCATCTGACCCACGGTGAGGCTGAAACTCGCCTGGTTTGTGAAACCGGCTTCTGCTGACAAGGCAATAGTGAAGTCCATTATGGCTCCGGGAGGAGTGAGTACACCGGGGGTGACGATAAAGCTCTGGGTGTTTTCTCCTCCTGCCAGAATATCACCATATTCCAGTATCGGTGTATCAATGCTGATCATGGGATCAGGGCAAGACAACTCCCCGCTGACATCATAAGCATCAGCAGTTCCATTGTTCGCTGCCCTGATAATGAGATTTGCTGTTTCGCCCGGATCAAGTTTTCCGTTCGCATTTCCGGCAGCATCATCAATGATGACTTCAATATATTCAAGCACGACAGAGTGCCCTGTAAGTATCAGGGTACTTTCCCAGGTTTCTGTTCCATCTGTAGCAGAGATGTCAAACTGAACATTATGTAAATCCGGGATATCCTGTGCCACATCAAACGCAAATCCATCCACTACTGTCTTTGTTTCACCTGCGGCAACCGTGCCGTAGGAGGCATCAGTAGCGCTCATGGTGATGTAGGGATCTTCTGTAGTTACCGTTACTTCAATGTCATTTCCGTCTTCTATGCCCACGTTTTTCATTTCAAGGCTGAGAAGAATGGATTCACCATAATCCATCTGACCATTGTTGTTTCCGTCAGCATCATTCAGGGTGGCATCATTCTGGATAACATATGGTCCTGCCGGTGGAATGACATCGATCTGAGTGTGGTAACGATAGTAATTCGTTTTGGTGACAACCAGGTCAACCACAGTTGGGGGTTGCTGGGGACTGATTGGAATAATGGTCTGACCACCTGTGGCCGTGCCTGTCCCAATGATCTCACCATTCACACTGAGTGCAATAAATGCACCTTCGTTGGCACTGATGCTGAATTCGTTCAATCCGGCAAGGATAACGTCATCATGGTTTATGGTTAGATCCTGGGGAACTTCCGAATAGAGTGTACTGAACGCACAGCCATGATGGTGAAACAGATGGTGGGTATATACTTTATGCTCCGGATTATATGGCCAGCTTGATTGCTGAAGGAAATATTTACCACCCATATTGCCAAAAGCAGGCAGGAGGCCGCGTTCCGCTACCTCTGAAGTCTCATCAGGCATGAAATCAGGCCACATATTATCAAACATACCCCAGACATAAGTGTCGTTTACAAAAGAGTAAGAAACTTCTGAGGCGGCTATAAGTCCAAGAGCGCCGGCATTCTCACCGCCATAGGTATGGCGATGGAACTTTTCTGTAAAGCACTCTGATGCAATATTATATTTTCCTGTCAGACAATTAATTGAGAAAATAAATGAGAGGTCTGTATTGTTGAGCCCATTAATATCATTGCTCCGGAAATCAGGTTCTCCCCAACCATCAATACTACCATGGTCACGGTGCTGAAGAAGGAAGGCACCACTATTCAGGGCATCTATCACATCCTGTGAGTTTCCACCCGACCAGCCACCAAGTTCGTCCGGTGTTTCCGGTATGTAGCCAAGTCCGTCAGGCCCGAAATAATCGGTTACCATATGTGTATTTGCATTCGTTGACCAGATAGAGCCCGGAACACCCGAATAAATGGCATTGATCCTTACCGGATCCTTGCCCTGAACATTCTTAAAATATCCTCCAACGGTCTCAGAGCAGATCTGGAACCACCTTTCATCCTGCCAGCCCAATGCTGTGATAGGGTGCTGGTAAAAATCGGGATTAGTAGGTGGATTGGTTTCATAATTGATCACTTTTGTGATCATGGTTTCGAGTTCTGCTTCATCACGGGCGGTCATACGCGCAAATGCAATATCAGGAAGATCGTTATCTGTAACATCTGCATAAATGTTGTCGGAAGCACAATATGAAGACCAGATCGGGGAAATGACCGTACTTCCGGCATCACCGTAATCTCCCAATAATAATACCGCTACTGGCGGAATTGACCAGTTGGCATAAGCATCATTGACGAAACTCTCTATCGCCGTTGTGGTGTTCCCCCCAACTTCTGTTGTAGTGAGAATTCCGGTTCGGATCCCTTGCATATTTCTGAAAAGAGCAAGTTCTTCTGCCCATGAAATAAAAACGGGGTCATCAGGAGTAATGATCAGGTATTCAAAATCAGGTGTTCCTGATTCGGGGCTATAGATGGGATATTCCGCTTCAGGCAGGCTTGCATGATTGATCAGCATGTCGCTGAGAATGGGGTCGAAGTATCGGCTGCGAAGCCGTTCTTCACCGAAGGTGCCATTGCCACCTTCAAAGCTGACCTCTATTTTCAGATCGCGATAAACTTTGAGTTCTTTTGATACCGGGTTGTATTGAAATGGTGTGACACCAAGTATGACAGTCTCAATGCCTCTGACAATGGTCTTTTCAGAGAGACTGAGAGGTTCAGCGGGGTAGAATGAATTTGATTGATAAACCCGCGAATCTTTTTCATAGCGAAGAGGACTATCGT
>Ga0180435_10002780_pt1 | contig 17752 bp, 26 predicted proteins | sample SS_ome_3_FD_132467 | JGI IMG/M metagenome (GOLD analysis project Ga0180435, IMG submission 132467) | Hypersaline lake sediment archaeal communities from the Salton Sea, California, USA - SS_3_S_1 metaG | ecosystem: Environmental > Aquatic > Non-marine Saline and Alkaline > Hypersaline >...
ATATGACTCACATGAAAAATGTAAACAAAGAGCCCAATTTAAACTGGGCGATCATATTTGTATGCTGGATTATTGCCAGTGTCTCAACACTGGGGAGTTTGTTCTTCAGTGAGATTATGGAATTACCTCCCTGTGCATTGTGCTGGTATCAAAGGGTGTTCATGTTTCCCCTGGTTCTAATATTTTTAGTTGGGCTTTTTCCTTTTGATAGAAACGCTATCAAATATGCTTTACCTGTTGCTATAGTAGGCTGGGGTACCGCCTTTTATCATTTTCTGTTGTACTCCGGCTTTATTCCGGAAAGCATACAACCTTGCAGCCAGGGTGTTTCATGCTCGGAAACTTATCTGGACCTGTTTGGGTTTCTGACCATACCATTGCTTTCCCTGATATCATTCTCGACTATAATCGTATTGCTTATATTTTTGATGAGGAGGCTTTCTAAATGAAAAAGCAATTAATCGTTTTAATATCGATTGTTCTTCTTATTCTTTTGTTTGTACTCGGAACCAATATTTATAAAAGCCACAAGGCAAAAAAATATGGGTTTATGGCTCAGGAAAATGCTTCAACATTCGTAAGAGAATATTCACAAACCCTTGGCAGTGATGATGCAAAGGTCTATCTTGTAAAATTTTCAGATCCGGCGTGTGAAACCTGCAGCGCTTTTCACCCATTTGTTAAAAAATTGATGGCGGCTAACCCGGGCAAAATCAAGCTGGTCATCAGATATACCCCTTTTCATGACGGTGCTGATTATTTTGTTAAAATACTGGAAGCCTCAAAAAAACAGGGAAAATTTTGGGAAACCCTGGATATCATGTACAGAACGCAACGTCACTGGGCAAGCCATCACGATCCAAAGCCACAGTTAATCTGGCGGTTTCTACCGAAAGCAGGACTTGATTTAGACAAGATCAGAAAAGATATGAACAATCCTGAAATTGACAGAATTATCAAACAGGATCTTGCTGATGCGAAAACGCTAAATGTCCGGAAAACCCCCGGGTTTTTTGTTAACGGGAAACCGCTTCCCAGTTTTGGCTACAAACAACTGCAAGAATTAGTGGAAAGCGAAATAAACAGGTATTATTAAATATGGAACAGGAATTATCACTGCTAATCGTTTTTGCGGCTGGGTTGCTCTCATTTCTGTCTCCGTGCGTGCTTCCGCTTATCCCGGGATACATTGCCTTTGTATCCGGCCTTTCTGTTAATGACATGACCGAGCGTGAATCGGATGATAAAATATTGGCTTCGGCCATGCTGAGCTCTGTCTTGTTCGTGAGTGGTTTTTCTACTGTTTTTGTGCTTTTGGGAGCATCTGCAACCTGGCTGGGAGGGTTGTTGGTTCAGAGGTTGCCGCTCCTTATCAATATAGCCGGTGTGGTCATAATTATATTTGGCCTTCAGCAAATCGGGCTTTTCAAATTCGGATTTATGCAGGCTACAAAGCAGCTCGATCTACCAGCTGAGAAACTGGGACCGTTTAAAGCGCCACTGCTTGGAGCGGCATTTGCCTTTGGCTGGACACCTTGTGTTGGGCCCATTCTGGCAGCTATTTTGACCTACGCTGCTACTATGGACTCCGTGGGCAAGGGAGTTATCCTTCTGATTGTTTATTCAGCCGGTTTAGGGATTCCTTTTTTGTTAACCACAGTGGCCATGAAGGGATTTTTCAAACTATTTTCAAGAATTAAAAAATATATAGGCTTTATCCAAAAAATAAGTGGTGCGGTACTGGTGCTTTTGGGAATAATGATGATAACCGGAAAGCTGACTTTGATAACGGCAAAACTTGGGTTTTTAAATTGGTTATCTTTGTAAAACTGAGCATCATCATAATACCCATATAATTTGGTTATTTTTCAAATAAAACCTTTATTAAAGAGAGATAGCATAATGCGAAATGAACTTTCTATTCATCTACAACGATCTGGTAAAATATCGAAGCAAGGATACCGCCATGTTTCTAAATTATTTATAACCTATGGCATATTCATATCGATATTAATTATAAGTCAAGGTGCTTATGCGAAAGAAGATATGAATAGATTTGATCAAATGGGGGTTATTCGACTTGAACAAACGTTTGACGCACCATTGTTTAATCTAACCGATATCGATGGGAACAAAAAGAGTCTGAAAAGTTTTCAGGGTAAAATGGTAATGCTGAACTTTTGGGCTACCTGGTGACCTTATTGCATTAAAGAGAGGTCTTCTCTTGAAAAAATACATCGTCTTTACAATAAAAATGGAATGGTTGTTATCTCAATCGCAACCGATAGCGGGAGAAATGAAAAAGTAAGGCAACTTATAAAACAATTTGCTTTTGACAATAAATTGACTTTTCTTAATTTGATTGACCCTAATGCAGAAGTTGCTGTGCAGTATGGAGTGCGTGGAATCCCAATGACATTTTTTATTAACCAAAGAGGAAAGCTTATTGCTTATGCAACAGGATATCGGGAGTGGGACCTACAGGAAGGATTAGAAATGATAGATAAAATGTTAATTGAAAAATAGAAAAATAGAAATACGGAATAGTAGCAAGCAGAGGATAGGTTGAAATTCAATTAGATTTTTGTGACCCGATACTGACCTTAATCGTATATTTCTATATAAATGATCATGTGTTCTGTTAAACATTCGGAGGAAAAAAATGAAAAGACGCGATTTTCTCAAAGTTAGCGTGGCTGGTGCAGCAGCCTTCGCTTTTTCCGGGTTAACATTTTTTTCACCTCGCCGAACAGAAGCCGCAAAGTTAAACATCACACTGGTAGCGGAGGCGGCTCTTAAAACCATGATCGACGGAAAAGAGATTCATGTATGGCAGTTCAATGATCCTGCCGATTCTGGTCCCGGTGAGCTGACTTCAGGGCTGATCGTGCAGGAAGGCGATTCAGTATCTATCACTGTAGAGAACAATTTATACCTGCCCATCAATTTAGTCATTCCTGGAGTTTTGAACGATTCTTCAGTCATCTTTGCAGGAGACTCTTACACATATCTCTTCACAGCTCCTGCGGCCGGTAGCTACATGTATTTCGACGATTATAACGGAGAAACCGGTCGAGCCATGGGATTGTCCGGCCCCCTGGTGGTCATGCCCGCAGACGATCCGAACTCCCTGTACAGCGGCGGCCCTACCTTCGATCAGCAGTACACTCTGGTGTTAAACGAGTTGGACGACCGTTTCAACGCGGCGATCTACAATGGGCAACCTTACGATATGGTCGAATACGAACCGAACTACTTTTTCGTCAACGGCCTGAGCTATCCTGGAACCGCTAACGATGATGACACCCTGATGTCGATGAGTCTGGGTGAGAATGTTGCCATACGATTCATCAACACCGGGCTTATCATCAGTCCGCAACATTTTCACGGTTTCCATGTAAACGTCGCTAGTCGCAACCGTAAACCCGAGACTACCGTAGTCGAAAAGGACACCGTAGCTGTAGATGTCGGAGAGTGTGTGGATGTAATCCTTCCCGTTACTCAGTCGGGAGTCTATCCGTTGCACACACATTTTGTGCCGGGTGTGACGGCCAACGGCACATATCTCAATCCATACGGTGGTGCACTGATTATCATGAGTGCCTCCTAATCCGAATTATATAGGAAAAAATCAAATATTTTCGATAAAAAAGGTAGTAAAAATGAAAAATGTCAGTGGAGGCATACAATCGACGGGGTTGCTACTACTGGGGGGATGTAATGGCAACGGCACCAGCAACAGCACCAGCGACGGCATCATTAACGGCTCCATTATCGGAAGTCGTACTTTTAGCTACCAGGGGCCCAACACGGCATTTCTGAATGTACACATGGAGGGCAGACAGATTATGGCCGACGGCACCTCCATCCGAACCTGGTTTTTCGGTCGCGGTTTCAACGGAGACCGCACCGTTCCGGGTCCAGTTATAGAGGGTGTCGAGGGTGAAACCATGCAGGTGACATTGATCTCCGAAATGCCCCACAGTATTCACTTTCACGGATTAGATGTGGATCAGGCTAACGACGGCGTGCCAAGCACTTCCGGCTATGTGGCTCGCATGCATGGTGGTATGATGAATTTTGGCCGGGTGAATGGCTACACAAATCTGGGTTCTCCGTTCACTTATACTTTCACCGCTCCCCATGCAGGGACCTATATGTACCACTGCCACGTGGATACGGTTTTGCATGTGGAGATGGGTATGTATGGTACGGTTATTATCCGACCAGAGGACGGGAATAATGCTTCTGCATGGCATGGCGGTCCTGTCTTTGATAAGGAATACATCTGGCAATTGCATACTTTTGATAGCTTGTGGCATTCCGGTATGGGCGGAGGTATGGGTGGTGGTATGGGTGCAATGGTTAGTGGTTCCGGAACGGTGCGCCACCGTCCGGACTACTTCATGATCAACGGCCGAGACAGCGCTGCTCTTTTGAATGACCCCACTACGGCAATAGAAGCTGGCCCTGGGCAAAAAGTATTGATACGTTTAAATAATTTAGGATATCAGCCTGCGTTGGTTAATTTGGGAGGTATAGAGTTTGACGTCATCGCATCGGACGGCCGACCGCTGGCGAAACCATTTCGTACTCTTTCACAATTAGTTGCACCAGGCGAACGATACGACATCCTAATTACCATGCCCTCGTCAGGCATTAAAACAGCAACAGTAGAATACTATCACATTCGCGGAGACAATACACTACTTGGCACAGCAGCCACCTCCATTAACACAAAAGAATAATCAGTCAGGTGATCAGCAACTTAGAATCATCGTACAGAGCGGCGGTAAGCAGGTGGTTTATGAGCCACCTATCATGGCAAATTAAATCGGACTGAAAATCACACAGCGCTTCATTCACATAAGATTATTGGCAGCGTTACAGTTACTGTTTACGTTAAATTAGAGTAAATATGTGATCTCCGACATATACCTTAATAGGACTAATTTGGGGCTAACCTGAATTTTCGTATTGTTAGCCATCAGTCGATCATATTCTAAATTTGGATTATTGAAAGAAGCCTTCGAATTAGATTTATACAAAAAATTGAAGGTTTCATCGGTTTTGGGGAAAGCCAAAAAGATGAGATTGTGTAACATAGCCCAAAATATCATTGAAAACGGATAGTTGACATAATCCAGGTGAAGTCTAAATGCAGCCATGCCGTCAAAATTGCTGCGATTTAAATCGTTAATCAAACGGTCCACAAGCCAGCCGGTTATCTATATCTACCCTAATGAAATTAATCCTGCAGTGGAAATATCAAAGGAAATCTCCAATTCTTGACACAGCTGGATCATACAGATAACGTGTTCCAATACTGATTGTGAGGTAGGGACCATAATTATATGTTCACCATTAAACTGAAGGAGGGGATTTTATGACAAAGGCGGAGATGATCGAAAAGATTGCAAAGGATGCGGATATCTCAAAGGCTGCAGCAGCGAAGGCATATGATTCATTCCTTGGTTGTATTAAAGGCGGCCTGAAAACACGCGGTAGTAAGGTGACGCTGGTAGGTTTTGGGACCTTCAAGAAGGTATACAGGAAAACCCGTAAAGGCAGAAATCCTCAGACAGGTGAACAGATCAAGATCAAAGGAAGAAATGCCGTAACGTTCAAAGCCAGCAAGAATTTGGCTTAGGATTACCGAAAAATAATATTAGGGCAGGGCGGACCTATTTTCGAATTCGTCCTGTATTTTTATGATAAAAAAGTGACCTTCTATGAGGTCGCTCTTTGATATTAAAATGCGATTTTCCCATTTTGATCGCCATATTTCCGTCTGATTTATGTTTGAATGAATTAAAAATTCCATTATTACTCCCTCTTAATGTGATTAAAATGTTTAAGATTTAAGTACTTTTCTAATGGCGGTGAAAAAAATAGAAAATAATATATAGACCTTGTCAATATCGATAAATGTGAAAGACGATAACAATGGCTGCAGGCTGGGGAGCAATCAACAGATAAATCTATCAGCAAAAGAGAGAAGGAATATTCTTGAAAATCCGAATTTAACCACATTCAGGAGAAAGCTTCTGTATTCTTCCATTATGCTGTATCAGCTAAGAAGAAAAACATCTGTACCATTTCCCTTGGCAATATAGAGAATGAATTTTTCTATGATTCTGTTTTAAAGTAAAGGGGGGGCTCGTTTAAGGCCCCCCAATATAAAATAATTACTCATCTAGTTTGAAATCATTACCGCAGATTAAGCACCTGGCCCGAAAATCTTTCTTGCCAATTCTAACAATCTGACAACCACAAGTCCATTTCTTAAGCTTGGAAGAGCCTTTCTTTTTCACAGGCGGATCAAAAGGTATTATTGTTGCACCTTTTGCGAGGCCTGAGAGGTCAAATTCTGCAAAACTGACTCCGTGCTGTTTAAGGATAAACACAAATGTTCCGTTGTAATCAAGTCCTGCATGGCTACCGTTGGGATTGGTGAGAATACCAAACTCTGCCATTTTATCCCGAAAAGCCTTTGAGTGATACCAGGATTTGGTACGCTTATCCTCAGGTACATAGGTAAATTCGAAGCTGTGACACATCTCGTGAAGCAAGGTAGTGAGTGTACTGTGAAGTGGCCTGGTCAGGTATAATCTGTTGAGGTTAATTTGTTCGCGCACCGCGAAATCGTTTCTGCCGATACGATAGTGGCCCAGAGTATTTACCCTGGTCTTTTCAAATGTGAGGGCTGGGATCGGTACAGGTTGATCCTTGAAGAATGCTGCCTGGAAGAGATGCACCCACCAATATAATTCTTGGGCAAGCCCCCAGAGTTCCCAGTCAATTGCTGAGAGTTCATTCTCCATGATTGCAAGGTTAATAGCTTCAGACGTTGGATTCATGATGACCTCCTTTCAATATGAGTTCTAAGACTTTCTCAGTGTCCCTCATGACTCTCATGCAGGCTGAGTATGGGTTAAGGTCAAGTTTTTTGGCGTATGATTCGATGTAACGGTATGAATTTCCTATGGAGTCACGCGCAGATTTGCCTACAAGTTTGCACAATGCCTGTGCTGAGAGTTCGGCTACAATCTCTTGGAATGGATCTTGACCGTTCTTGAGGCTGCCGTTGACTTTCTCATGAGCAACGTGTGCGAGTTCATGGAAGAATACTCCTTCTTCATCGGTTGCCAGACTGATCTTCTTCTGCGTTTTTGAATAAGACCCATGAAAGAAATAATTGCCTGGTATTGAAATTACGCTTATGCCCCATTCCTGAGCGCGTTCAACGAGTGGCAGATCAGGCACTTCAAGCATCTGGTAATCCAGGGGTTCACCTTCAGTATCTTCAAGCCTGAACACAGGAGCTGACTTGAAATATTTGAGTACCTTGCCTTCTTTGCCTGTGTGTTCATCCTTCTCTTTTACAAAACACGGAACGAGGATGTGGAAAGCTTTACTGCCTTTTTTCACATGACGGTTGGCTTCAAGCCATTGCCTGTATCCTCTGGCATCTTGTGTGCCTGAGAAAAACATTATGATGCGATTGGTAAATGACCATCTGTTGCATGGTGTGTCTGCCACTGGATGCGAAGCGTAAGCGACAGCTTCAGGGATATCGCCAGATTGAAACATTTCTAGTATGCCCTTCAGGACATTTTTTACTTTATCGTTCATTGTTGCACCTCCAGAAGGAAAAGCCCTTCTGTCAGACAAAAGGGCTTTATAGGTTGAGATTTACAAGGATCTATTCAGTACCCGCATTGACTGCATATGATCTGCAGCTCTTTGCCGTTTCTAATTGTTATGTCATTTGCAAGGAAATGATTGAATGTGACGTGATGACCACATTCAAGCTTAAATTTGCGTCCCTTTAGTTGATGCAGGGCTTCCTTCAAACTCTTGCATGGCTCGTATCTCTTCAGCTGATCTTTTGTCATTGTCGGCCTCCTTGTCCCATTTCATAGCTTTGGAAATTAATGGTACGTCTTTTGCGGGTTTGATTTTCCAGAATTCTTCCTTTTTGCAATCGACCTCCAGTGGTCCTACATTGAGATTCTTTAATTCAGTGAATGAGATGTATCCCCATTCAGCGTTATGGAGATCTCCATTGAGACATGCAAATCCCCAGAAGAGGGAATCTCTATCCCATTCAGCGATGTACCAGTCACAGCCACCAAGGAAGAAGTGCAGGTAAATGAGCTTGTCTTCTAAGGGTGTTTCTTCAGTCTCATAGAGCTTTGGCATCTGTGCCAGACGTTTTATTGTTGGTAAGTTCCACATGTGTTCACCTCCTAAATATGAATTACGTAATAACCTTCGCTTGCATAGATTTTGGCAAGTTCCTGGTAGCCGAATCTAACGAACTCCCATCTGTCCTTGTTTTTGTTGAATGTGTAGAGTTTGACCATTTGATTCTCCTTTCGTTTGAATGTTGAAAAGGTTGGTAAGAATTGATTTGCGTTTCATGAATAATCGGATCAGATCCCGATTCTTGGATTTGGCGATCCTACGGCTTAGTAGGCCAAGGTTGCAGATACTCATTATTGCAACCTGGCGTGTTCTGACATTGCAGACAACGCGATCTCCAAAGACCTCATTGAACTGATCCTGAAGTTTGCGAACTTCGGTTTCAAAGAAATTGATTGGCATAATTGACCTCCTTTAATTGAGAGTGTGAGAACTAAAAAAAGCCCGATTCCGCTATGGAATCAGGCTCAAACGATGAGATTTAAGCTCCTGTTACTTCGTTAAGTTACTTGCTTATGTGATTAAAGAGTGTTGCTCCTGGCTCTATTGTTAGGTACTTGCAACAACCTCTTTAGGTTGGGTTGAATGTGATGTGATTGATTTGGGATTTAATATCTGGGATTTGGAAAGTTTGAGGAAGTCTTTGACATGCATTGCAGTGATTTCAGGGAAATCTAAGGCACGTTGTTTGATCTTAAACTCAGCTGCCTTGTTTGTGGCAAGCATGAAACGCCTTGTAAATCGTGAATTTTGGAGTTTTAAGAGATTCTTGATGATGGATGACTTGCCAGTTTCAACTTCAATGGCAAGTTTCTGCGTTGGGTCTGCAATATCAATGTCCAGGTGTTCCAATACAGGCTGAAACTTGATATTTTTCAATAATTGACGTGTTTCTTTAATCCAGTAATAATGTTCAATGCCTCCTCTGGTCTTACGTTTAGGCACTATTATGTTAGCCACTTTACAGGCATCTTTGCCTGTGTCAGTGAGTTGAATCATCTTCTTTCTATCGATGTAAATTGTGGTGATATAGCCCTTATCTGTTAAGGATTCTTGAAGTCTTACGGTTTCACTTGGATGTAATCCCAATGATTTTGTACGATCATTCATTGAATCGATTGGACGTTCCACAATATTTGTTAGCATCACCTTTTCAAGTGGCGCTAAAGGGGGGGATGTATAAGCGTCTTGATTTGTCTGATTAGTTTTGAATGCATCATCTAAGCCTTGAGATGTTTGAAATCTCGATAATTCGCCAGAAAACTTTAACATTAGGCTTTGGAGTTCTGAATCCCAGACCCTTTCATCTTCCTTTATAAATGGAATCTGTAAAAGGAAGGGATCTGGATACCTTTGACGCGTATTTATGATGGCTTGTCCAGTCTTGAGCATTCCTAGATAATTAGCGTGTCTGGGGTTCATATTCATGGCTTTAGAGATTGCAGCGATGTCTTTGGCAGTTCCCAGAGTGAATGAAATCTTGGTGTTCATGTTGGCGTATATGGCATTAGGGATCTCGCTTGGAGTCTGGTCTATTGCAATTAATGAGACACCGTATTTTCTGATTTGTCGAAACATCAACGATACAAGGTTATCTTCATTTCCGCGCATACTGATGTTATGAAACTCTTCCATTATGATGCAGTTCTTCAGCTTTTCAGATTCAATTCCATGATGCTGCAGATAGAGAAACATCCAGTTGATAATGCAATGGATGAAGAATTTTCTATCACGCGGGGATTGGATGCCACCGAATTCAAGCACAACATTCTTCTCAAAAAGCTTGTGTAATGGGTAGCTCGTTCTGGAATTGAGAACGTTTCCCGATGCACCGATTGATAAGAAATTGACAATACGTTGCACAGTCTCTTTCCATAACCCAGACCTGCCGGCTAACCTTCCAGTACCTTTCATATCCTTTTTGATTTCTCGCAGGATGATTTCTTTAAGATCATCAAAGCATGGCTTTTCATTTTCCAGGTATGCGGTCTGGATGTAATTAAGAAACATGGTGTCGCTTCCAGCACCAGAGAGATAATCTTCAGCAATTAATGAAATGAGGCTTTTTGCATATTCGTCTTTTGTGATGCCTGGTGGAACTTCCAAGATGTTTAGATGCAGTGGATGGATATCCTTTCCAACAGTGAAAACTTCTAAGTCTGGGTATTGTTTTTTTGTGAGGTTTCTGTATGACGTTTCCCAGTCAATTATCATGAAAGGGACATCTTTTTTGTGCAGCTGACTTAAGATATGTTTTGCCTGTGTTGTCTTACCTGAACCTGTTGAACCGAAGATTCCAACATGCCGATTGAGGTCTTTAAGTTTAAGGTCAAATGAACAAATCTTACGGTCCAGGTATTCAACAGTACCAATATTGATGTCACCTTTGCAGGCCTCTTTGTTTGGTGGTGGCAGAATTATTTGGTCATCGATTTGGGTTTTGACAAGCTTGGAAATTAATAGATCGATTCGGTTTTCAATCTCACGCTTTTGGCGAAAATCATCTTCAAAGTGGTACATCATCCTGAGCTTCATACACTTCTGAGTACCCAAAACTGGCTTCAAGAGTTTGAGTTTTGAATCTATGCCTTGCATTGGTCTAAAGGGTGGGGACAGATTGTCACCCCCCTTTTGTTATTTGTTGAATTCTTTGTTGCACCATCCACCGCATGTGCATGGGTAATCTGCAGGGTCGGTTGAACGGGTCTTGTCATGGATCTCTAAGATGGTTCGCTTTAGGTCAACGATGTCATGGTCTGTGACTTTGATCTCCCTTAATCCATCCTGGAACTTGAGGTAATGAATCGCTGTTGTGGGTTTAATTCCGTGCTTTTCTTCATACAAGATCTGGTAGATTCCCATCTGACGTTTGTAATCTTTGTTGTTTGGATCGATGGATTTGCAAGTCTTGTAATCAATGACCAGGGGAGGGGATTTGTTGTTGATTATCCTGTCAATTCTTCCGCAAAGCATCCATTTCTTATTGAAGATTGACGCTTCAAGTTCTGAATTGTGGTCATGGGTTGCACCTGTTTTTAGCCAGTCATGCAGGAAATTTAGAATCATCTTCTGGCTGTCATTTTCATAAAATGCCAAGTCTGATTCTTCCAAGTTGAGTGTTGAGAGTTGCTTGCTTTTTGCATCCCATTCATCATGAAACAATTGTAATATTCCTGCTCTGAGCGTGTCATAATGGGTCTGGTTTGATAATCCTTCGCGGAAAAAACGCTCCAGTGCCTTATGCACAATTCCACCGCGTAATAGGTGGATGTTGAGCTTGACCTTCTTCTTCAAGACGTATTGTTGATACCATTTGTTCGGGCATCTAAGGTATGTGTTGATACTTGATGGACTAAGCCATCTCTTTTTGTATGTCGGGTTTGTGTTCATAGGTTTCACCTGGATCTATTGGTAGCGAACCGTCCGGTTCGATCAGTTCATCCAAAGTTCCACCTATGCTCATGTCATCCATCATGCCCTGTTTTTGATTCTGGAGTTTATACTCAAGAAGCCCTCTACGCAGGTCATTTTGTAAGAATGCAAGGTCTTGAGCTGAAGCTTGCATCTCGCGCCTGATTTGTTCACGCAGGCGTAATTCAGAGGAGTTAAGATCAGTCCAGGTTTTATCCTTGAGGTATTTCTGAGGGAAATTTATCTGGGCCCTGAACTGATCTACACGCAAAAGATCATCATAGATCCGTGCGAGATTGTCATGTTTGAGTTTATCGCGTTCATTAATCTGCGATAAAAGAAGGTCAATATTATCTTTAGAATTGATTAATTTTGATTTGAAAATGTCATCGATGTCTGAAGTCTGGCTTACGTTTTGTTCTGGTTGCATGAATGAATATGCCAAATCTTCAGATGGAGAATAGGGTGGTCTATGGCTCGCCCTTGTGTAGAAAAATGTGCGTGAATATGACGGAAGAATTTTTAATTTAGCTCCAGCGGTATTCAACATACCTGAATAATTCTCGTAGAGATACCTCTCTTTTTCTATGTCTTCATCAACCAAATTAAGCACCCTTTATGCTTGTAGAAAAGAGTGAACCTAATGGGGTTTATTAATCTTACTGTTTTGTTGCTATTATTGAGTGGTATAGATTCAAGGATATTTACATCTAATATGTCCAATATGTCTGATTATGTCTGGATCTGCTCCTGATTTTATTGGAAATATTGCTCAAGATATCTCTTTAATCTCTTTTTTTCTGCTAATATCTATTGGAATCTAATAAGGGTGGGTTTGTGGGGTAAAAAAAAGGAAAGAAGAAGGGAAGGAGTTATTTTGAGTAGGCGTGTTGTTGCCATACTGCCCAAAGTTGGATTTTGACTGCTGGGGCTTTTGTATTGGCAAACTCTATGAAGCGTTGAAGACGTTTGAGGCGGGCAGTTGAATCTTGTATTACGCTGTATGTGATTGCCCAATCACGTGTTTGTTCGCAGGCTTTTTTGAGTTGCCAGTTGTACACATTGAAGGGATGTTTACGGTTGTAATCGATTGTATTGAATGCACTGATGTCATCGCCTCGTTCGTCAAGTTGAATCTTATTGAAGCCATCGTAGGTGTTACTTGGGATGGAAAAAAGTGTCTGGTGTTCAAGTGTGATGTACCAATGTAAGAAGTCGAAGTATGCTGTTCGTTCGTCCTCATCTTCAGGGTAGAGGTCGTCAAATTCGCGGATGGGCTTAAGGTTTGCCATCGCAGGTAATTGTTCTTGTGCTACCCAACTTTCAACTAATGCTTGTCTTTGTACTGTATTCATTTTGTGTACCTCCATGTATCGATTCTTTGACCGACCTCTCTGGTGTGACTGTTCCACCCAGAGAGAGAGGATAATATCAGCTTGGTTGGTTTTATCGTGAAGCGAGACGCTTGCGGGAGCGAGCAGGGAAACTGACTGCCTGATTTAAGATGTTTCGATTCTAAGTGAGGCGCGAAGTGGCTCAATTATGGTGAGAGACTTCTTAAAACTGGCACTGTGAATAGGCAAAAGAGGAGTTTGAGGAGAAAAAAGGTTTTTCCTCAAGTAATTAGATTTAGTGGTATGAACGACCCCTTGGGGGAAAGGTTTAAATGTCGGGTTTCGAGATGAACGAGCCGACTTTTATACCTTTAGTGGTGAAGATACCGCTCCAATTTAGAATTCTATGTCGTAAAATTTCTGCCAGAGATGGAAGAGTATCTCTTCATATTCAACTGGCGTAATCGGCTTCTGGTTCTTAATCTTGTCAATGTAAGTTGGGATTTCTGTGTCTTCATCAAAGGTTTCATCCCAGATTTCAAGGACAGATATTAACCATTTATGTTGCGGTTCCATGATTAATCATCTCGGCTTAAAATGCTTTTTGTTGTACAGGAGTTTTCGTTTCAGGGTTTGGTAACTGTCATAAATAAGTGCCAGGCAAAACCCAATTATAACGCCGAATATTGCTTCCATCATTGTTCATTCACCTGTTTGAGTTCGAATATTCCAATGGGTGTAATCTCATGGATGTAATCTGCCATATCATCGGTTATATCTATAGAGCTTAGATGATTATCAAGAAGCTCTGTAACTTCAGGGTTGTTAGGTTTATATCTGCATTCATCACAAAGGAGTTCATTGAGCTTGTGAATCTTATCTCTGATTGTTTTTATTTTTTCGATGTTGTCATCTTCTGCTAACACTTCAACATTCATTCGTGTTGAAACTTCATAGGTTCCAAACAATGCATATTTATTCATTTGTATCACGCTCCGTGTCTTTCTTTGATCGGCACGGAGTTTGATGTTCCCATGTCTCGAAGTCTTACCAGTCTGTGTCGGTCATTGTTTCACCTTTTCAAAGAGTTCAGTTATCTTGGCGAACATCTCCTCTTTGGTCTTTAGATTATAGAAGATCTCTTCGGTTGAGTCTTCGTAGACCTCATAAGTTCCATCTTCCATTAGGTCAACAACCAGGCCTTTTATTGAGTTTTTCCTTTTGAATTTAAAATTAAAAAAAAGAAGGCGAAGAGCCTTCAATCTTTGACGGTTTCCTCTTCAACCACTATCTGACCATCTTTGTCGATTAGTGCGACAGTGTAACGGTCTTTGCCTTTGTATTTTGGAAACTGTTTTTTGAACTCGTCATCAACTGGGATGAGTTTTACTTCGAAGGTTTTACCACTCAAAGGTTTATGCTTTTGAAGTTCCATTACAAGACTCTTCTGGCTGAATGTCCATGTATAGGTTTCGCCATCAGATTCAACGTCAAACCAGAAGTCTGTTTGCGTATTGTCAAAATTGTTGACGGTTTCTTTTCGTGGTGAGTCAGAGAGAAATTTTACTCTGAAGCCTGCACGTTTTATGTCCTCATTGATGTTGAGGAACGGATGCATTTCACCGTTGTATTTATCCCATTCAGGGGTATTATTTGTGTTGTCTGCAGTTGATGTTGTGCCGGAGTCGGCTGGGTTTGTTTCTTGTTCTTGTGCCATATTTGCACCTCCATATTATTTATGTTGAGGGATAATCCCTCGTAATGAGGGGGTTATCCTTGCAACCTTTAGACGAATTGTCGTTCGTCCGCCACGCCCTCCAGGGCTTGGGTGTTGATGTCCTCATTTCGCACATCTTCAAAGTGCGGGTTTAGGTCTTCTTCTGGTATGTATTCGTTGGTTGTGTGTGTTTCTGTCATGTTTACCTCCAGGGGGAAATCGCCCCATTCTCCTGGGCGATTTGTCTCCTAAAGGCAATGGTGAAGAAAGCGGGTCAGGGAAGATCCGCTTGAACGTGAGGGTGTGTCATTGTTGTTAGTTCTCCGTGTCTTTTCTTTGTGATGCCCATGCCATTACTGTTATGAATGTTGCGATAATCCCCAGGGCAGGGATTGGTTTACCGTAGCCGAGCTGTTTATAGAAGGTGAGTTCTATAATGTATATCAGGATCGTTGCTATGGTGAGGGCTGTTTGGGGTTTCATTTATTCTTCTTAATCTTCTTTTCAAAAGCTTCTTCGCGTAACTTTAGCTTTGCTTTTTTCTTATTGATTGTTCGGGTTTCGATTATCAAAAAAGCCAAACCACATAATCCGCCTGCAATCGTCAGGAATAATCCCTTCGCTCCTTCTGAAGCACATTTACATGGAGCACAGTTTGGAATCTTGCTTTGTTTACATTCTTCAAGTTGTTGTTGGGATTCTTGGTATTCAGCTTGCAGCATTATAAGCTGTTCTGTCTGGGTGATCTTTGGTATTGAATCATTCTTTGATTTATCGCTTTACTTTGACCATAGCAGGGTAGAGTTCCTCGAACGTGTATTTCTGGTTCATTGTGAACTCCTCTCAACGAAAAAGCCTTTGAAGATGTATTTCTTTTCGATGGCTTTAATTGCGTTGTAAACTGTTGATATTGGCCAGCCAGTTTCTTTTGACATCTCTGTTAGTGACCTTCGTGGGTTATCAATCAGTATTGCCATTATTCTGTTTTGTCTGTTTTTATGTTCCATTTGTTCTCGACACCTCGCGTTTATTTGGGCGAACCCATACTGTTTTTGGTTCGCCTTAATACCTTTATTCCTCCTTTATTAGATCCAGGATGAAATCTCTCCAGGATCTGTCTCCTTTTTTCTTCTTGAGTTGCTCGAATTCTTTATCCTCGAATGTTTCGTTTACGGTTCTCATCTTACTAAGAAAGAAAGTAAGGAAGTATATTAAGATTTCGGTACTTTAGTGGTCATATGGCGGATTTAGGCAGGAAAATGTGAAATTTTAGGTTTAAAATTCAATTAATGGGGCAATTCATATTGTAACCTGTCGTCAAGAATGAAGAGGTTTAAATTCAGTTTAAATTCTTGGACAGCTGAATTGAAAAGATAAGACAATATATCTCGAACATTAACCGTGGAATGAAAGGGGGGTATCGTGGCAGTAAAAAAAATGAAGTTGATGAAGGCTTTTGGTGATGCACGTCAAAAATTACAACCGATAATAGAAAAGGAGAAGGCAAGTGAAGACCGTTCAGATTTATTGGTTGAGCGACTGGAAGCGCTTTTCTCTGAATTTGGCGATGAGGCATTGAAGATACTGGATGGACAGTAGGTTAGATTTTAAGGGGGATATGGTGATGGATCAGACAGTTGATAATATCTTTATGTATTATGTCTGGGGTGTTCCGATGTGGCTTTTAATTGTGGCATCACTTGTTTGGGGATTGTCTTTTCAATTCATCATTCTCAAAAGTGACACTCCAATAAATGGTGTCTTGGCATTGGGTTGTGGATGGATCACAGCTTTTGCACTATCAAGGGGTGCTGAATTTATGATTTTTTTGTATGGGGATGGATCGAATTGGGTTGTTACTTTGGTTGTGTTTTTAATCTGTGTTTTTCATTTGGTGATGATATTTTTAATTCTGAAAAAAGTGTTTTTTTATCGTCAGGTCAATAGGTCGCGTCCAAGAGTCAACTTGCCACGTCCAATCGGTGGAAGTGGAAATAGTTGCCAGAGGTTTGATGAGATTCCTGTCAATCCAAGGCGAAACGGTTAACAAAAAAGGAGGAAAAGGAATGGATTTTAACACACTTAGAAGAGAGGCATTTGTTGATGATGAACCGATTGAAGCTGATTGGGAAGAGACTCAGACTGCAAGGGATGTGTTGCGTCAGATGGGCGAAGATCCTTCAAACAAGAGCATAGTTCAGCACACATCATCAGGAAAACCGATGGTCTTGAATCCTGACGATCCCATACATTTGTCGAACGGAAATAAATTCTCATTGGAAATTACTCCGACAGGCGGGTGTTAATCAATAACTGAATTGGTCTGGGTAGAGATGCCCAGGCCAGTTTATTTTTGATTGATGAAAGGATACAACGACATGAATATGAAGATTGCAAAATGGTATATGCAGAACATAAAAGCCTTGGAGTATGTTTATGGGCTTGTGGATTATGATCAAGCAGGTCTTTCATGGATTCTTGTTTATTATTTTAAGTTGCCACCAGATTTTAATCGGAAGGACAGTGTTCTTTTAATAGAAACGCCACTTGAGAATCTTACGATGAAGGATGGCTTTAATTTTTATCTCGACAAACAGTTGGTTCGTACTGATGGAAAGCCTACTACTCGGCTTCATGATGATGATGCATGGAACCCTCACCGCGATAAGGGATATTCACGTCTGAGTTTTCATATCAATGATTTTAGACCGAAGCTCGATGTTGTGGCAGGCGATAATCTTATCGATGTCATGAAATCCTTATATAATTTTCTGGGCGATGAAAGAGGTGTGATTTAAGGGGGTGAGTTATGGGTTATAAGATTGTTATGACAGAGGATATATTCGATGAGATAAAAGAAAGTCTTGAGTGGGGTGGAAGGGAGCGGATGGTTTATTTATTGTGTCACAGTTCTCAACATCTCGATAGTATCAAGATTATGCCATACAAAGTTATTGTGCCGACTGAGGAAGATTATGTAAGTCGTTCGGTTGGGCATTTCGTGATGAGGAAGGGGTTTGCTTCAAAGGTGTTTATTGAGGCATTGGAAAATCAGAGTCATGTCATAGAATTTCATGAACAT
>Ga0180435_10002784_pt1 | contig 17741 bp, 15 predicted proteins | sample SS_ome_3_FD_132467 | JGI IMG/M metagenome (GOLD analysis project Ga0180435, IMG submission 132467) | Hypersaline lake sediment archaeal communities from the Salton Sea, California, USA - SS_3_S_1 metaG | ecosystem: Environmental > Aquatic > Non-marine Saline and Alkaline > Hypersaline >...
GTTAGGGTAAAAACAACTTAGATCTTACCCAGAGGTCCTTACAGGGGTAATCTTATCAACCCTCTGAGCTTTGAGAGAATGGCCGAAAAGACGCATAAGGATCATATAAATGATGCCTGTGGCGAGGAGGCTGGGGATTGACGACCCCCACACGGTTTCTCGCTGAAGCAGGTGATAGAGTCCAAAGCCGATGCCCCACGACACAAACGCCCATGGGTTGAATCCGCCTAGATACCAATAGATATCCTGACGATCAAATCCGAATTCGAAGTATCTTTGTCGTCTGAGGAAAAAATAGTCTGCAAGAACGACCCCGAAAAGGGGACAGAACACCGATCCAATAAAGAGCAGGAACCCTTCATATGCGGTGGCAGGAAACATCAGCGCCAGCACCGTTCCCAAAATACCGCATGAAACGCTCCCCCGTCTATGCCCCATTTCGGGCCATATGTTGAGTGCAGAAATGGCTGTCGAATATATATCAAGAAAAGTCGTCGTAAAGGTAGAAAAGAGGACAATAATAATGGCAGGTACGACAAGCCCCAGACCCACCATCAATTCCAGCACCATACTGTCCGGTGTTGGGGATTGTGTGGCAAGTGCTGCTGCAAGACCGATGGTATACATCCAGGAACTAACGATGAAATAACCTAACCAGGTTCCCCAAAAGGCGGATCCCGTGCTTTTCCCGTATCGTGAGTAATCACACACAAGGGGGAGCCACGAAATGGGCATGGCAATGACTAAATCGAGACCGATCATAAAGGGCATCCCCCCTTTGACTGGCGCGTCCAGGAGACGGCTCAGACCGTACTCATGAAACACGACATAGCTCATGAGGCAACAGAGTGCTATGAGGGCGGTTACGGCGATCCTGTGAAGCCATTTCCAATAGCGATGCCCGAGAAGTGCCCAAAGGGTGGTCGCAAATCCGGCGATGATGACCCACCCCCTAAATCCAAAACCGGGCAAAGGCCAAACGCCCTGTGCAGCCTTTGCCCCAATCCAAAGCATTACCCCGGTCCAGCCGACCAGCTGAATGAGGTTGAGTAGTGTGGCAAAATATGACCCTCGAACCCCAAAGGAGGGTCTAACGGCCACCATTGAAGGGATGCCGGTTCTACTGCCTATGATTCCACCAAAAGCCAGGGGTGTATTTCCGATAAGGTGCCCCATGAGAATCACCAGGAAGCCTGTCAGAAACCCCAACGGGATCAGGAGCCCCCCGGCCCAGATTTCGGCTAAGGAGACAGCCGCCCCGGACCAAAGGAGAAAGAAATCCACCCCCCGTAAGTTTCGGCTTTCTTGATCAATGGGTTCTATTTCCTTACTCTCTGTCATGATCACCCTCCTTATTAGAATTTTTGTGAGGGCTGTTGCCGGATAGCCTTCTCTGGCACAGTGATCAAACGGATCTCTTTTGAACCGAAGGTAAGACCAGGGCGGTGAATTACAGAAATTGTTGGTGCAACGGTCGTTATGCCATGTGGCACAGAAAAGCCGCCTCCCCAAAGAGAAAGCGGCTATAAAAGACTCTTGGCACGAATCAAAGGTGAACACCAAAAGCGTGCCGCTTTCCTCCGCTGGTATTAGCCAGTTCAGGTTCTAAGGGTTGCAGGAATTTGATCCAGCTCTCAGTGAAACCACCCCTAGCGACATTTGCTATCCTCTCTCCTATATTAATAAATGTCAAGATTTATTCCTAATTTAAGAAATCGGGGTTCGAGAGCGACGAGCTTTGATTGGGTTTTAAAGAATAATTCTTGACTTTTATACAAAACAATTGCAAAATACCAAGGTAAACTCAACATACGATTTATAGAAACCCATATGAAAAGTACTTTTGATCTTCAAAATCCATGGCGAACTCCAGGATATCAATTCCCAAGAGATCGATATATCGAAAGAGATATCTTTACCAAACTCATGGAGGAGCAAGAAAAAAAAAGAATTACCGTGGTCTTAGGCTCCCGGCAGGTCGGAAAAACCTTTCTTATGGGGAAAATTATCGAAAAGCTTCTTTCAGAGAAAAATATTGACCCAAAACAAATTTTTTATTTCAATTTTGATGCCTTTAATTTGATCGATCTTGCTGAAAATGATCGGGAATTTTTTGATTTTATAGGATCTTATGGACTTGCCAACAAAAGGTCCTACATTTTTTTTGATGAGGCCCAGCGGATAACTGAAGTGGGGGTGTTGATTAAGAGATATTATGATCTGGGTCTTGATATCAAATTCACGGTTTCCGGTTCTTCTTCTCTGCAAATTAAGAGTCAGGTTAAGGAAACACTGACGGGGCGAAAACAGCTTTTTGAACTGCCACCCATCTCCTACTTGGAATTCCTCCGTTATAAGGGATTGGAAACCTCGGTTGATTTAACACAATTGGTACGGTTTGAATCTGATAAGTACCAACGTCTCATGGAAGAATTCGTCATTTTTGGGGGATACCCTGGCGTTGTTGTGACAGAAGACACCGATGCCAAGATAAGTCTGTTAAAAGAGATATATCATTCGTATATACAAAAAGACATCAGCGATTTTTTAAAGGTTGAAGATATTGCGGGTTTCAACCGACTGGTTCAATTTCTTGCCGCCCAAACCGGGTCGCTATGCAAAATAAACGAAGTGTCAAAAAATATCCGTGTCAGCCGCCACTTTGTCGAGAAATATTTATTTGCACTTGAACAAACATATGTGTTGTCTTTTTTGCGTCCCTATTTTACAAATCTGGGCAAGGCAATCATTAAAACACCAAAACTCTATTTTTGCGATACCGGACTGAGAAATACAGTTTTTGGCACATTTCAGAGGCTGAACAAAAGACCAGATACCGGCGTCATCATCGAAAACTTTGTTTTTTCTGAGCTGATTAAATCGATTGAAAAAGATCGTATCTGGTTTTACCGAACAACTACGGGGTCTGAAATTGACTTTCTATTTATTCGCGGCCGTCACGTCATACCGGTTGAAGTGAAATACAGTACAAGCCGTCAAGGGGTTATTCCAAAAACATTTGACACGATTAAAGGGCAAACGGGATTCATGAAAGCACTGGTCATAACCAAAGATTACTTAGAGAAAAGGGAGAAAGCCAATGCGCAGATTAATTTCAGACCTGCATGGTCTATATTCAATATGGGAGATGAATTTGCAGGTGAACTGAGTTAGGCTCGCTTACCTTATAAAAAATATTCATGTTTTTTTATTAACAGAAGAAGGGAGACAAACAAATGCCGGATATGGAAGATATGAAAGAAGGGAAAAAATACTATACAGACATCCCACAGAAGACAGAGGGTTTTTTTCTCAAGGGATCAAATTCCCTGGATTGGGGGATGAAAAACCGGCTCGCACGGATATTCAATCCTGAAAGCGGCCGGACGGTCATGCTGGCCATCGACCATGGTTATTTTCAGGGACCCACGACCGGGTTGGAACGGATTGATATCAATATTCTTCCGCTTGTTCCTTACGCAGATACCCTGATGCTCACCCGGGGGATCTTAAGAAGTATCGTCCCTCCTTCTGTTACAAAGTCAATTGTCCTCCGTGCCTCGGGCGGAACCAGCATCCTAAAGGAACTGTCCAATGAAGAAATCGCCGTGGATATTGAGGATTCGATACGGCTTAACGTGTGTGCCATGGCGGTTCAGGTCTTCATTGGGGGTGAATATGAAAGACAGTCGATCATTAATATGACACGATTGGTGGACATGGGAAACCGTTATGGGATTCCAACTCTGGCGGTGACCGCGGTAGGTACGGATATGGCCCGTGACGCAAGGTATTTCAGGTTGGCCACCCGGATTTGCGCTGAACTAGGCGCCCATTATGTGAAGTCCTACTATATAGAGGACGGCTTTGAGACGGTTACCGCCTCCTGTCCTGTTCCCATTGTGATGGCCGGCGGTAAAAAAATCCCTGAACTGGACGCCCTGACGATGGCCTATAATGCTATACAGCAAGGGGCCTGCGGTGTTGATATGGGACGAAATATCTTCCAGTCCGATTCGCCCGTTGCCATGCTTCAGGCCGTAAGGGCTGTCGTGCATCATAATGAAAGACCGGAAAAAGCACTCGATCTATACCATACCATTAAGAACGAATCGTCTGATTCATAGATGATATTTTAAGAGCTATGATTGAAAGGGAAAAAATGCTTCTCAAACATGTGGCGCTTGTTTGCAGTTCTGAAGAAAAGAGTGATAAATTTTATGAAAATCTTCTCGGCCTAAAAAAGGGCCGTACCAAAATGATACCGTCAACGCTTTCCAAAAAGCTCTTCAATGTTGATTCTGAATTAAAGATTATCGATTATGCTGTTGATGAGATGCATTTTGAGGTTTTTATAAGCCATCAAAAAGTAGCCGACGAAGTTAAGATTGAACACATTTGCCTTGAGGTGGATGATCTGGACGGTTTTCTCAACAAGTGTAAGGAGATGGGGGTGAAAATCCTTCAAATCCCAAAAGAGAAAGGTTTTCTGACATTTATCAGTGATTATGATGGCAACTTATTTGAGATAAAGACAAAACAGCGCGCTTTCGATTAATCAATTGAATTAAAACAATTTTTTTGAATTTACAGGGGAAATACACTTTCGGTAGTTTCCCTGTTTTATGATTACATTAAAGAGGTTAATCCGGTTAATGAATACACCTCAAGACAACACACGGTTGCGGGATTGACGGGTGAAGCGGTCTTTTCGGATTGACTGCTGGAAGGCCTACGTGATTTCAGGCTGTTATGGGATGGGGGACCCCGTGGCACCGACGTTCCGAAGGAACGGAGGTGAACAGTGGAGGGGGGAGGAATCACCCGCCCATAACTGCCTGAAATCACCAGGCTGAGAAGCCCGGAATCGAAGAAAAGACTGCTTCAACCGTCCCACTTGCCAACTTCATTCCTGATCAGTTTCGCGGTACTCATTAACCGGATGAACCCTTAAGGAGAAGCAAATGATCGAAGAGATGAAGTCTTTTGTGAAGAACAAAAAGACCTGCGTTTTGGCAACAGCAACCGAAAATAATCCTCACTGCTCCTTGATGGCCTATGTGACGGATGATGATTGCAGTGAAATTTATATGATAACAAGCAGGAGATCAAAAAAATTTCATAATCTCTCGGAAAATCCCTCGGTCAGTTTGCTGATTGACACGAGAGAAGAAGACTGTGGTTCCCAAAATCCCAAGACGAGATCCCTTACCATTGCCGGTGTTTATAAACAATTGGCTGATGAAAACAAAAAATCAAAGATACGTTCTGAAATGGTCTCAAAACACCCAGCGATCCGCGACCTAATAAAAAGCCCTAGCGCCGAAATATTATGCATAAAAATCGTGTCGTTTCTTTTACTCAATGGCCCAACCGAAGCCCATTTTGAGATTTTGAAATGATGGCCCGCACATAAATATCTTTTTAGTCATTCATTTAAATGTGAGATTGGAGGTTGGGATGGACAGAGATTATTTCTACAAGAAGATGCAGGGAGAAGGACATACGGACTATGAGATCTACCTGAACACCCGGAGGCTACTTTCATGCCAGAGTGATTTTGAGGAACTGTGCAATGGAGATGAACTTCAATTTCAGATCGTCCATCAGATCCAGGAATTGCTTATGAAGCTTCTGGCTTACACCCTTATGGATATTGATGCGTATATACAAACCGAGAACACGAACCGGATACTGACCTTGTTTAAGCGTGTATACCGGCTTCAGGAAAAGATGATACACTTGTTCTCCCTCCTCGATACCATGTCGCCGAAAGAATATCTGGAAATCCGTCTGAAGTTAGGTGGGGGAAGCGGTCTGGGCTCCCCGGGGTTCAGAACATTGTTTGAAATGGGCAAGCCCCTCTGGGAATCTTTTAAATCCAACTACTTAGACAACCATGATTTGACCGTTCAGAAAATATACGATGATGCGTATTCTCATTCAGACGCCTATGTGGTGGCAGAGGCCCTTGCCGATTATGATGAGCTGTTTCAGAGGTTTCGCTACCATCACTTGCAGCATATTCAGCGCAGCATCGGTCTGGGGTCAAAATCATTGAAAGGTCGGCCGGTGCAGCTATTAGAAAAAGGGCTGAATCACAGATTTTTCCCGGATTTGTGGGAAATCCGAAATAAGATGACGGATCGCTGGACATCCGATTATGGCGAGGTCAGAGACTCTTTAAATCGCTAAAGAAAATGGGTCCTCAAATTGGGCTTACAGGTGAAAAAGAAAAGTTAAATCGCAAGGCTGGAAAAAAGTATAAAAGGGGCCCCTAACACAATGTCATGTGGGTTGTTTTTAGTTTTTTAGGGATTCCAAATATTTTTCTGAAAACCTTTTCATGCGTCTTCGGTTCAGCCCAAAGTCATAGTACCCGACTCGTGATGCGGATCGGAAATGTACAACCCGGGTGGTCCCGTCCAGAAAAAACTCCACATCATCCACAAAACGCAAAAGCGCTGTTCGACATTCCACATGGATGTAGGACTCTGTGAGCTTGACGATTTTCGTTCGCTTCATGTCTTTAAGGATGCTTAAAATCTTTTCCCTGCTTGCTTCGCGCGTTTGCAAATAGGGTAGCGGTTTCATGGCATGCCTTTTCTCCTCGCTTTGTGTCGAAACACAGTTAGGAGAATCCGGACACGGCGCTAATTTACCGTCCGTCATACCGATTTTTTCGACACCTGCACACGCTGTGCCCGCTAAAATGACAGCCATCATCAGTCCGCCTATGGTTCCTTTTTTCATTACTATATTCCTTGGGAAGAACCTCTGCAATGGGTCTCAGGGTTTACAGCTAAGGGCTTCAGAGATATCCTCCTCTGTAATGCCCAGGAGGTGGAAAATATGAGATAGGCGGGTCTTTCCGAGGGCGGCACTGGCCACCCGGTCAAGGGCCTTCTTGGCATTATATGCGATGCTTAGACCGGCCTGTCCCAGCATGAGCTCATCGTTGGCCCCATCCCCCACCACGACGATCTGGTCGAGAAGAATACCCAAGTCGCACGAGGCTTGATTCACAATATGGGCCTTTCGAAAGGCATCCACGATCTCGCCTGAAACCTTACCGCTTAAAGCCCCATCCTTGATCTCGAGACAATTTGCGTGGACAAAATCTAAGCCGAGCATGTCTTTCAAGTGATTGGCAAAATAATCAAAACCGCCCGTGACGATTCCCAGCTTGTACCCGAGCCACTTGAGCGTTTTTACCAGTTCCTCCACACCCTCTGAGAGCCGCATCTCATCCCGTAGTATTGTCAGCTCCTCAACACGCAGACCTTTCAGCAGGGCCACACGCTGCCGTAGAGACTCCTCGAAGTCGAAATCCCCCCGCATCGCCTTTTCCGTTATCCGCGACACCTCTCTGAATACGCCTGCACGACGGGCCATTTCATCGATGATCTCCATATCGATGAGCGTGCTGTCCATATCAAAAAAAATCAGGCGCTTATTCTTTCGATAAGCCTCCATCTTTTGAAGCGCCAGATCAACACCCAGTTTTCGGCTCTCGTGCATGATCCGTCTCCTGAGACGTCCGAGACTCGGCGTGCCGTTCGCATTGAGGACCATCTCCATGGATTGCGCCCCATGGTGGTCTGCTGTGCTGATAGTCTCGATGTTCACTTTTTCCTCGGTCAGTATCTTTGAGAGGGCCGCCATGGCCCCTGTTCCGCCGAAGTGCGTCAGCACGAAGAGATTGCGCTGGTTGACCGGCCGAACCTCCTCCGGGGCAAAGAGTTTGAATTGAAGGGTAAGATTCATCTGACTGGCCTCAAAGAGGAGGTCCTTGATCACGCTGTCTTGAGACCCTTCCAGCCTGTCTAGATCGATCAGGAAGTAAAGCCCCAGCAGGTTCTGCAGAGAGGCCTGTTCAATATCCACGAGTTCCGCTCGGTGCTCAGCCAGCACCCGTGTCAATGTTGCGGTAATACCGGGCCGGTCGGGCCCGGAGACCGTAACCATCAAAAAAGTCTTCTCACTCATCTGCTAAGCTCCTTTATAACTTCCTGTGTTTGAGAAAAGGGGATTAAGGTTATGTACAATCATCAGCTGATTTGCATGACAAGAAAAAAAAGGGATCATTGAGTTTAAAATGATCCCCCCTCATCAGCATTTGTGATTGAGTGTATTTCAAAATATAAAATCCGATCACTGGATCGGTGCTAATTTAAATATTTGGATCTGATATCCAAGTCCTCGATTAACCGCCGGCTGACGCCTGGGCGACTGTGGCGTCATCAACACAATTTTTTAGCTCTTCGTCCTTAACATTTTTTGGGTCCTTCAGGTAGCTCGCTTCACAAACAAATTCATTGCCTGCTTTGTCCTTGACCCATACGAACTGTGTTCGATGCGTTGGTGTTGTATATTCTTCTTCGGCCATAATTGTTCTCTCCTTTCATTTATTTCATCAGCTGATGAGTGCTCATGTTTACAAAAATACTTCCCTAAATTTTAAGATTTTTCTCAGGAATGTCAATCCTTAATTATTTCTAATGACCAAAAAAACAAAAATTGTGTATATAACATCCTTGAATAACTGGGAATGCTTCGATGAAATAGAAATCCAAGATTGTGGCCACAAAATGCCGTCCTACAAATAAGCGTCGGTGTTTTTTGGTAATAACGACAATGAATTACGGGATTAAAGGCGCAGCCATGACACTGATTGCTCTTTTCGACTATTTACTCTGAGCGGGGGTCCACGGCACATACCTGAGGGCGCCCTGGGGCGAATCGGTCCGGTTCCTCCAGGATAGGCCGCATGACGGCCCGGGCAATCCCTTTCAGCATGCCCTTGAAGACCCATTGATGAAAGGGATACAAAATGTACCAGTATAACAATCCGAACAGCCCTCTGGGCACAAATCTGGAGAGCTGCTGAAGCTCTGTACGGTGGCCCTCCAATCGATGGACCCTGAATTCAAGGGTGGCCTCCCCCGGCAATCGCATCTCGGCCAGCAATTGCAGGCGATGGGGCGAGTCAGCGTCCAGGACCCTGAAGAAATCCAGGGCGTCTCCTACACGGAGATCAGTGGGGTGTCTGCGCCCTCTCCTGAGGCCAACACCCCCCACCATGCGATCAATAATCCCTCGAATGATCCATAGAAAATCGGCAAAATACCACCCTTTCTGATCGCCGATCTTCGAGATGGGGTCCCACACCTCATCCGGGGTGGCAGACAAGATCATGCGATATCCGGACTCCAGAATATCCCCCCCCGCATAGGGCGCATCCCCGCAATGAAGCCATTCCGGTGCCGGAATGGCGCCCGCATCGGTCCAGCAGGTATCGACGCATTGCTGCCGGACCCGGCCCAGAGCCAGCCGAATGGTTTCCCGGCAGCTGAGCAAATCCTGGGGTATAATGGTTTGAATTCGGTCTTCCTGGCAAACCACCGGGGTACTGAGACCTTCGGCTAAAGGACGGGCAATATAAGACGGGACAGGAGTGACAAGATGAATCCAGTAGGAACTCAGATGCGGGGTGAATAAAGGCACTCCGATGATCCAGCGTTTTTTCAGACCGGCTTCTTCTGCGTAAATCTCAAAAAGGCGTTGGTAGGTGAGGACATCTTTGCCCCCAATGTCAAACGTGTGTCCAACGGTCTCATCATGTTCGAGACAGCCCTGGAGATAATTGAGTACATTACGAATCGCGATAGGTTGAACCGGGTTACGAACCCAGCGCGGCGTGATCATCACCGGCAGGTGCTCTACCAGATACCGCAAAATTTCAAAGGAGGCGCTTCCAGATCCCAAAATCATGGCTGCACGCAGGAATGTGAGCGGTACGGTGCCCGATTTCAGGATATGGGCCACTTCGATTCTTGATTTCAGGTGCTTACTGAGCTGTCTTTTCTCATTTCCTAACCCCCCGAGATAGATCATTCTATTCAGGCCGGCCTTTGTTGCAGCGTTTGCCATATTTTGCGCCGCCTTGCGGTCCGCTTCGGCAAAATCCTTGTGACGCGGGTTCATGGAATGGACAAGATAAAATGCAGCCCAACACCCCTGAACCGCTGCGGCCAGAGAGTCATAATCCAACATATCGGCTTGAGCCATCTCAATATTCGGATCGTTGGCCCAGGGCCGGGACTGCAATTTGTTTAGAGATCGGCCCACTACCCGGACTCGATATTCGGATGCCAAAAGCTGGGGAACCAGCCGTCCACCCACATATCCGGTTGCACCGGTTACCAAAACGGGTTCTGACCGCATCGTCTTTAGGTCCCTTCAAAATCCATAACTGAATTTTCTTTCAAATCGTCCCCGCCCGGCTTTCCAAGACCGGTCTCCCCCAAGGTGACAATTCCCAAATATCCATCCACCGTTATTTCATCTCCGGTTTGAATCAATTGGGTTGCGTCCGGGATTCCGGTCACACAGGGCAATCCGTATTCACGGGCGATAATGGCGCCATGGATCAACATCCCCCCTCTGCGTTCGACCACCCCCGATGCCAGTGGCACGACAAATGTCATGTTGGGATCCACCGCGTCACAGATCAGCACCTCACCGGATTTAAATTCCGTCAGGTCGGCATGTTGTTTAATCACCCTGGCCTTACCTCTGGAGATACCGGGGCCTGCCGGTTGACCGACAAGCTGTCGGGGCTTTATTTTATAAGATTTCCCGGATTCTTTTTGAAAGGGATTAAGGGTTTCAGGTCCATGATCCAAATCATCTAAAACTTTTTTTAGATCCGCTGATATGGAATTTTTACCCCCGGTTTGCGACTGTTTCTGTATTCGCTGCCTGGCCTCATGGATTGCGGACAGCAGCTGGGACTCTATCCGTCCCAGATATACATTGTCATCGTCCCGCAACTGATAACTGGTCCGGGCCAGGTCAAGCATCTCGGCAGCCCGGGCTTGCTGTTCACCATCAAAATGACTCAAAAAATTTTCTTTCAGATTGTCGGTTGTTTTCGATTTACGTTGGTTTGGCGGTGAGATCGGATGGCTCGCCATCTCGCGCAGGATGGTGAAAAGCGGCATCGCATCCTGCACACACTGGGTTCCCCCGGTGACCGCACAGGAAAGGTCACCGAATTTTTGGATAAACGTTTCCAGATCCTTTAAAAAAACCTGATCGAGCTTGGAATGATCCCCGTTTTCTAATTGCGCGGCAAGTTGGGGGTCATGACGTACCCGGTCTGCCAGTTCCTCCAGCATCCGGTTTCGCTCCAGACTCGCCATTTTGGTTTGAGCCAGCAAATCAATAAATTCATAGGTATCTTCAGGTTGCATGACGTCATTATAAACCTGACCAAATAAGCGAACCCCATGGGCAAATGGGATAAAGTCATCCCAGTAAACACCGACCCACTTATGATTGGTCTCCCAACGCCGGTTAATTTCTTGCGCCAAATCCTGATCAGACAATTCGGTCAGGTCGATTTGCGCCATCTCTTCGGCAACAGAAATCATGGCAGGGATCAATTCTGTCTCTATTTTTTCACGAAGTGACTTCAGATTATCAAAGCTTCTGTGGAGACTCAAATACCATCCACGGTTGTCTTCTGATTTACCCTTGGAAAGGGTTGTAATGGGCCGTGACTGAAGAATAACCAAATCCTGGCCCTCGTATGTCCATTCAACGTCCTGGGGCGTGCTGAAGAAATCCTCCGACCGGCGCGCCCGGCTGTATACTTCCTGGATTTCTTGGGCATTCAGCGGAGGCATTTGAGATTTGCTTTCAGGCAAAGGGCTCAATTGAACCCCCTGTTCCATGGGCGTTATCCAATAGCGTCTGTTCACCGGTGTGTGGGAGATGATTCGATGGGTTTTTCTATCCAGTATCCAGCGATCGGGCTCAACCGTGCCGTCAACCAATCCCTGATTTAAACCGTAAACGGATTCGATAACCCCCTGAGAGGGGTCATTCGGATTTTGCGTAAATGCAACCCCGGATCGATCACCGGACACAATCGCCTGGATCACCACGGCCATGCTGCTTTTTTCAACACTCAAACCGATTTCCTGGCGATACAGTAAGGCCGCGTCCGACCACAGGGATGCCCATACTTTGCGGATATGTTCCATAATCGAATCTAACCCGCTGATGTTGATGTAGGACTCGTGTAACCCGGCAAATGAAGCATTAGCGGTGTCTTCTTCAGGCGCGGACGACCGCACAGCCACCGGTTTATCTTTAAAACGGGACTGGATAACAGGGCTCAAGTGTTTTGCGATGCTATCCGGGATTGGCTTTCTTAAAAACATATTGCGGATCCGGGTTGCACAATCCCAGATCTCCTCCCATCTCATTTCCGTAAAGTCTTTTCGATGGAGTTCAAGCTGAATCCGCTCACGAAGCCCGGTGCGGTCGACGTATTCCTGATAGACTGCGCTGGCTATGCATACGGTCTCCGGAATCCGAAAACCGTTCCCGGCCAATAAAGCCAGGGCATACCCTTTGCCGCCGACATGCTTGAGGTCATCTTGCTGGATATCTTCTGCAGATATAACCCAATTCATTGGTTTATGTGCAATTCCATGACGTTTTGAAAGTTTTGAACCATAAAATAGGATTTTGCCGACACCCTGATCAATGCGCAAGACGGTGATTGAACAAAATCCTCAAGATGCGGATGCTTTTTCAGATACTGTTCCAAAATCGGTTGCCGTTCCGGGCCGACGACTTCTGATGCATGGCCGACGACCGTAACGGAGATCGCCCGATGAAAATCAACGGACTGATTTGTACTGCTATTGATGAGAATCGCAACCCTTGCGTCGGCTTTAAGATTTGAAAATTTGCGGGTCGTTTTGGGGGTGACAAAGAAAAGATGTTTTAAATCCTTGGTGGCATAAAAGGCAACCAGGCTGGCATAGGGTTGTCCTGAACGATGGGTCGCCAGAACGCCCAGACTCTGCGAATCAAAAAGTTCGCTGATTCTTTTGTGTATGGTCTGGGTTTTATCCATAAGAATCCCTCGCAACACTGAATTAACCCCAACAAAATGAGACTTTGTCTCAGTCGGAAATTCTAAAAAAGCGCGTTCAAAATTGTTTAGACAGCGATGTGTCTATGGCACGCCGTAAATATCTTTTATCATTGATTTGGGGTTAAGTAAACCCTAACGTTGCATAACGCTTTGGCCCAAAATCGCTACACTCGCATTAAATCAGGCCATCAAAAACCTTTGTTCCATTTTCAAGACTTCACCGTATGGGCAATACGCTTTCACCCTTGAAAATGGCCCAAAGTTCCTTGCTGACCCGATCTATTGCGTTTTGAACTCAAATTTTATGCAACGTTAAGGTAAAGTAGAATGAAGACGCCGTCGTCAGCTATTTCTTTCCCCTCTGAAACCGACGATTGACAGTTGCAGTCATTAGCTTTAAATTAATGTTTAAAAACCATTAAAAACAGCTGAATCAAATAAAGAAAGGAGGTATTGGTCATGAAAATACTCATTGTTTATTACTCGATGTATGGGCATGTACACACAATGGCGCAGGCGATTGCAGAGGGGGTCGGGGAAATCGACGGCATAGAGGTTGTTATGAGACGCGTGCCTGAAACGCTTCCGGAAGAAGTGCTTGAGAAAATGGGGGCAGTTGAGGCCCAGCAATCCATGTCAAACATACCCATTTGTACGGTGGATGAGCTGGCTTCAGCAGATGCAATCATTTTCGGAACACCAACACGGTTTGGAAATATGTGTGGACAAATGCGTCAATTTTTGGATGCCACGGGACAGCTGTGGTCAAAAGGTGCGTTGGTTGGTAAGGTCGGAAGTGTTTTTACCAGCAGCGCGACACAGCACGGTGGACAGGAATCAACCCTTCTCTCATTCCATATAACCCTTCTTCACCATGGTTTTGTTGTTGTGGGTCTGCCTTACACGTTTCAGGGGCAGATGCGGATTGATGAAATGACAGGGGGATCACCTTATGGTGCGTCTACAATTGCCGGTGGATCAGGCGAACGGATGCCAAGTGAAAATGAGTTGGATGCCGCCCGCTTTCAAGGGAAACATGTCGCCACTATTGCCTCCAAACTGAAAGAATAGGAGAGGGCTGAATGATCAATTTAATCACCATTGATTAAGAAAAATGCAACCCGTATTGTATTTGCGTGACCGAATCTCATGCCCGTATCATCCAATTGAACGCTAAGAAAGACTATTCTAAGGTATCGTCGGTCTTTGCGATAGCTGTCTGAAATGCGGCCATTGTGTAATTTTTTGCAAGCCGATCAGAGATATCAAAGGAGAAATTTGAGATTTCTTCAAATTAATATTTGAAAGGAGGATCTATGGAAAAACATCATAAATTTTCCATATGGTACGTTGTATTGGGGGTCTGGGTCGTTTTGGTCCTGCATAACTATCTGGCAGCCTCTCTCGCCGTAAGCACGATCCCATATAGTGATTTTTTGAAAGCCTTAAGAGAAAACAAGGTGGCAGAAGTGGCCATTACCTCCGGTGAAATTCACGGTAAGATGAACGATGATGCCGGAGGAATTGGCAAAGGAGAGAGATTCAAGACCGTTCGGGTTGATCCGAAACTCTCCGAGACTCTGGAACAATATAATGTGACGTTTAAAGGGCAGGTTGAGTCAACCTTTCTGACAAATCTCTTTTCCTGGATTTTCCCCATTTTTCTCTTTATTGGCATCTGGTACTTTTTTATGAAACGGATGATGGGTCAGCAAGCCGGGTTTATGACCTTGGGAAAGAACAAGGCCAAGATTTTTGTAGAAGAGGATCTAAATGTTACCTTTGACGACGCGGCGGGTGTGGATGAAGCCAAACAGGAATTAATGGAGGTGATAGAGTTTCTACAAGAACCTGCAAAATTCACGGAACTGGGTGGCAAGATGCCCAGAGGCGTCTTGCTCGTGGGACCCCCCGGGACTGGCAAAACCCTGTTGGCCAAGGCCGTTGCCGGGGAAAGCCATGTGCCTTTTTTTAGCATGAGCGGTTCAGAATTCGTCGAAATGTTTGTGGGTTTAGGGGCATCCCGGGTTAGAGACCTCTTTGTCCAAGCCAAACAGAAGGCGCCCTGCATTATTTTTATTGATGAGCTGGATGCCCTCGGAAAGGCCAGGGGTTATGGCACCATGGGGGGGCATGATGAACGGGAACAAACGCTGAATCAGCTGCTGGTGGAAATGGATGGGTTTGATCCACAGATCGGGGTTATATTGATGGCGGCCACAAATCGACCGGAGATCCTGGATCCAGCTCTGCTTAGACCGGGCCGATTCGATAGGACCATCCTGGTGGACCGTCCCGATAAGAAAGGGCGGGAAGACATCCTGAAAGTTCATTTAAAAAACGTTAAGACGATTAAAAATCTTGATGTGGGAAGGCTGGCCAACATGACCCCCGGTATGGCGGGTGCTGATCTTGCCAACCTGGTAAATGAAGCCGCCCTTCTTGCCGTTCGGCGCAAGAAGAAAAAGGTGAGCATGTCGGAATTTGAAGAGGCCGTGGAAAGAGTCATGGCGGGGCTTGAAAAAAAGAATCGTCTGATCAACAAGCATGAGCGCGAAATCGTCGCCTATCATGAATTGGGTCATGCCATCGTTGCCCTGTCTTTGCCCGGAACGGATCCGGTTCAGAAAATCTCCATTATTCCCCGTGGAATCGCGGCCTTGGGTTACACCATGCAGGTTCCAACAGAAGATCGGTTTCTGATGACAAAGACGGAGCTCCAGAATAAAGTCGCCACGCTCTTAGGGGGTCGTGCTTCAGAAGAACTCGTGTTTGGAGATGTCTCCACCGGGGCTCATAATGATCTTTCCAAGGCAACGGATATTGCCAGAAGTATGGTCAAGGAATACGGAATGAGCAGCAAAGTGGGGAAGGTCTATTTTGCCCGCGAGAAAAGATCTCCATTTCTGGATATGGGTATGGAAGGGCCCGGGGAATACAGCGATTCCACAGCTGAATTGATTGATCATGAGGTCAGAAACATCATCAGTGAGCAATACGAAAAGGCCCTTGAGATCCTGAAAGGTCAAAAAGACGTCTTGGACAAAGGGGCTAAAATGCTTCTCGAAAAAGAAAAAATTGAAGGGGGAGAATTGAAGGCCCTCATGAAAAAAAGCCCGGAGAACCCCTCAGCCTGATCTCTATCGGCGTTAAGAAGGCTAGCCTGAGATGGGGCCGTGATCGTTATTTTTTATAAATTCTGGGTTTTCCGGACAGGCAGTTTATGCCTCCCGACTTTTTCTTTAGGATCGATGCGCTAGCAGGAGGAAAATCATGGTAAAACTTTTTAGAAAGACGTCGAAAAAGCCAGGACTATCCCCTGGAACACTCATCCATACGGGTGAAAAAAAAGATGAAGCGGTAAAGATTTCTGTCATCGATTATGATGAAACCCAGATTCAAGAGAGGGAGGCTGCATCGGTTGAAGACTGCTTGCCATTCAAAGAAAAGCCCACTGTCACATGGATAAATGTGACCGGTGTTCATGATGTCAGAATCATTGAAGAATTTGGGAAAGCCTTTAGCATCCATCCTTTATTGCTTGAAGACATTGTCCATACCGACCAACGGCCAAAATTAGAAGAGTTTGATGAATTCCTATTTATTGTTCTTAAGATGCTATCGTATGATGAAGCAAACAATGAACTGCTGTCTGAGCAGGTGAGTCTCATAGTGGGATCAAACTTTGTCATCTCCTTTCAAGAACGCGAAGGCGATGTTTTCAATCCGGTCAGGGTCCGTATCAAAAGTGCAAAGGGACGAATTAAAAAGAAGGGATGTGATTATCTGGTCTATGCCTTAATTGATGCAGTCGTTGATCACTATTTTCTTGTGTTAGAGAAATATGGGGAAAAAGTGGAGATTCTCCAGGAGGAGGTATTGTCTCAGCCGACACCTCATACACTTGAGGTGATTCAGGGAATAAAAAGAGACATGATTTATTTACGCAAGTCCGTGTGGCCCCTACGTGAAGTAATAAATATACTTCAACGGGGAGAGTCCGCCCTTATTTCAGATAATGTGGTTATTTATCTCAGAGATGTATACGATCACACGATTCAGGTTATTGACAACATCGAAACGCTTCGCGATATGATTTCAGGGACACTGGATGTGTATCTTTCGAGCGTGAGCAATAAAATGAATGAGGTGATGAAAGTTTTGACCATCGTCGCGACCATATTTATCCCATTGACGTTCATAGCAGGCATTTATGGAATGAATTTTAAGTATATGCCGGAACTCGATTGGCACTGGGGTTACCCGATCGCCCTGGGGGTAATGGTTCTCCTGGTGGGGATGATGTTAATATGGTTCAGACGCAAACGGTTTTTGTAATGGGGCCGGTCAATGTAAAAATTTAGAATCGACACGCCTGAGAATAAAAAGATTGAGATGTGTCGTTATTGTTGCAAAGCCAATTTTAAGCTAAATTGCCATCTATTTCAAAAGACCAGGAGATCATTTTTTAGTGCGCTTGAGGTAACGAGGCCACATCTGCCGGTCTGGCAGATAAATACCGAAGCAGAGGATACAGTAATGTCAGAGCGCTGCACGAAGGTATCGATGCCTGGAAACAGAAGGATTATCCAATGTCAAAGTAGTTCAAACGAATATGATTTGAGATCTGGCTTATATCGGTAAGCCGTCAAATGCAAGAAGGTGATAGTCGAAGGGGTTGGATGAAAGTTATTGATCCCTTTTTATCTCTTAATAATCAGAACCGGACTTTTACATTTCCTCGCGACTTTTTCGGAAACCGCACCGAGAAACATCTCTTTTA
>Ga0180435_10002785_pt1 | contig 17728 bp, 15 predicted proteins | sample SS_ome_3_FD_132467 | JGI IMG/M metagenome (GOLD analysis project Ga0180435, IMG submission 132467) | Hypersaline lake sediment archaeal communities from the Salton Sea, California, USA - SS_3_S_1 metaG | ecosystem: Environmental > Aquatic > Non-marine Saline and Alkaline > Hypersaline >...
GTGAAGCCGCACTCATCCGTGATGCGCAAAAAGAGTTGGCTGAGTTGGTTCCATGGCTGGAGCAGGCACCTCTCGAGTGGGGTGTATTGAATATCGATCGTGCCGAGATCAGGAAACAGGGCACTACACGTCCCGATAGTTTCTCCATCGAAAGTCATGGCGATCTGATCACCGCGTGGCCGACCAAGCTGGCCTTGTCACCGGCACTCGCCGATGACTTGCTGGATATTCTCGAGAGTGAAATCAAAGCTGATACAGACCATGCACTACCGCAGTGGCAGGCGCCGATCTATGCCGATTTCCCGTGGAACGAAAAGGCGGTCTGGCAACATGGTGTAGAGGCGGTTCGATCATGATCAGGCGCCCATTAGGCTCGACAGGTATCGACGTCAGTGTGCTCGGATTGGGCACGGTGAAGATCGGCCGTAACCAGCAGGTTAAATACCCGACAGGCTTTGACTTGCCTGATGACAAGGCAGTGGTCGAATTGTTTGAGCTGGCGCACTCACTCGGTATCAATTTTATCGACACCGCACCGGCCTATGGCAGCAGTGAGCAGCGTCTGGGTGAACTGCTGCCGAACCGCGATGACTGGGTGATCGTCACCAAGGTCGGTGAGATATTCGAGGATGGCCAGTCACGTTTTGATTTCTCTTACGATTACACTGTGCAGAGTGTCGAACAGAGCCTGAAACGTCTGAAGCGGGATATGGTCGATGTCGTGCTGGTGCATTCGGATGGTAATGATATGGATATCATCAATAACGAGCCGGTGTTCGATGCGCTGGAGTCATTGAAGAGCAGGGGGTTGATCAAGGCGCATGGTATGTCGAGCAAGACCGTCGAAGGCGGCTGCTGGGTCGTCGAGCACAGTGATGTGGTGATGGCGACAGCGAACCTCGAATACGATGAAGAACGTCCAGTGCTTGAACTGGCCGAGAAGTTGAATAAGGGGGTCATCATCAAGAAAGGACTGCAGAGTGGTCACGCTGATAGTGCCTCGGGCGGTGGTGGTGTCGATGCAGCATTCCGTCACATCCTGACACTACCGGGTGTCAGCAGCATGATCGTTGGAACGATTAATGAGCATCATCTTAAGGATAATGTGGAAATCGTAAACGCGATCACTGGCGATCACAGGCGATAACTGAAGATAAAGCAGTTCAGGCAAATCAATATGAATGATATGCAACGGCGCTTTCTGATCATCGGTCCATCCTGGATCGGTGATATGGTGATGGCGCAGTCACTCTTTATCACGCTGAAGCAGTTGCATCCGGACTGTCTGATCGATGTAGTCGCGCCACAATGGTCGCTGCCGATCCTGAAAAGGATGCCGGAGGTCAATGAGGGTATCTCGGCAAATGTTAGTCATGGTGAGTTTTCCTTCTTCAAACGCCGTGCCATCGGTCTGGGTTTGAAATCGAGGCGATATACCGATGCCGTCGTCATCCCGCGTTCATGGAAGTCGGCTGTCATCCCGTTCTTTGCAGGTATTGCAATACGGACCGGGTATAGAGGTGAGATGCGTTATGGTCTGCTCAACGATATACGGCCGCTGGATAAGACCATATTGAAGCAGACAGTGCAGCGTTACGTGGCCCATGCCTATCCGGCTGTAGCGGGCAAGGCACCTGACATCCCGTTCCCGGCACTGCAGACCGATGTGCAGAATAGTGATCGCCTGCTGGATGAGCTGGGCTTAAGCCTAGATAAACCTGTAGTATGTATGATGCCGGGAGCGGAATATGGTCCGGCCAAACAATGGCCGCTGGAATATTACTCGAAGCTGGCACATTCACTGGTCATCGAAGGCTACCAGGTGTGGGTGTTGGGCTCTGATAAAGACAGGGCCGCTGGCGAGGAGGTCTGCCAGCAGAATGATGCGGGCGTCTACAACCTGTGCGGCAGGACGCAACTGGTCGACACTGTTGACTTGCTAGCCTGTGCGAAGTCCGTGGTGACCAATGATTCGGGACTGATGCATGTTGCAGCAGCTGTCGGTGTAGAGTTGAACGTGATCTATGGCTCTTCGACGCCTGACTACACACCACCACTCACGGATGAAGCAAAGAAAAATATATTTTATCTCGGGCTGGAATGCAGCCCCTGTTTCAAAAGGGTATGCCCGCTGGGACATACCGATTGTTTGAATAATATTAAATATGACGTCGTATTTAACAGCATTGTTCGCTGATAACCAGGGCCGTGATATACACAACAGGCCGCTGAGTTTCTTCGCCGGTATGTGTGTGATGATGCTTGCCATCATGGGAACATCGGTCAGCCATGTCGCCAGTACCTCATTCGCCCTGTTGGTGCTTGCAGGTCTGTTTACCATGAAGAGGTGGAAGCAGACATGGTCAGGTCTTGCTAGGGAAGAGCGATGGATGTTGTATGGTTTCGCGCTCTATGCAGTCTCGGGTTTTTTATCTTATGTGAACGTACAGGATATATCCGAGTACATAAAGGATATCGAGCGTTATTTCAGGTATCTACTGGCGATACCGATCTATCTTTTGCTGAAGAGTTATCGCATCGATGTCATCAGGTATCTCTACGCAGGAGCATTCCTGTCCGGGCCTTTCCTGCTGGCAGTCGCCCTGTATGCCTATTTTGAAAATCCGAATATGCCTTCAAAAGGCCAGTATCACCACATCATCTTCGGCAGCCTGGCGATGCTCAATGTCGGCGTGATGCTTGCGATCCTGCTTACGGCCCGGTTGAGTAATGTACTTCGCTTGATTCTTTTTGTTTCGATGATGTGTGCTTTCACCGCTGCGCTGTTGTCACAGTCGCGAGGTGTCTGGCTGGCAGCGCCTGTCTACCTGGTTATCGTTCTTTATATGACATGGCGGCATTCGAGGAAGAATACTGTTATCGCTGTTGCCGCTATCGCTATCATCGCGCTGGTTGCTGCGCAGTCGCCGGTCGGCGATATGGTGAAAAAGCGCGTTACCGATGCCGTCGATGAGATTACGTCGTTTTATAAAGAAGATCGATATGCCTCGTCAGTAGGGGCGCGTCTTGCCATGTGGAAGATAGCAGTCGATGTATGGAAAGAGAATCCACTGCTCGGTACCGGGCCGGGTGACTTCGATGATGAGGTTATCGCGTTACAGAATAAGGGTGAGTATGTCGGTATGGAAATTCATGCCAGTACGCATAACATCTATGTACAGTCCCTGGTTAATACCGGTTTATTCGGTCTCTTCGTATTGCTTTTTTCAATCTTCTTGCAGCCAGTGAGAATACTGTACGCTTCCAGGCATAACGACAGGACTGCCTCACTTACAGGGCTTACCGTGCTGCTGCTTTTCGCTGTCGTCGGTCTGAGTGAATCATGGATACTCAGACTACCGATGGTATCTGTATACATTATTTATATTCTGGCTGTTGTCAGCAGCCTGACTATTAATGAAGCTGACGATGATATCGTGATGAAGGAAGGAGCGCCCTGATGATATATATATCGGCAAGCAACGGGATTTACTCGTATGATGATGCCGCCCGCAAGGTGTCAGTCATCATGGATAATAACTATCGTGGTGGCTTTTTTGGCAGCCTGTTCGGCGGTATCTTTGCGAAGAAATCGCACGGTTATTTCGGAATCTGTTATTCCGAATACTCTAACGAGATCATCGTTTCATCGCGTGAGAAACTCGGCACCCCCAGGGCCGGCAAGCCGACGACCGACTGTGGTATCCATGCGATCAATCCAGTGACAGATGAATACAGGACGATCGGCTATGTGAAAGATGTGCACGACGTCCACCAGATCGCCGTGTGGAAATCACAGCTGCTGTTGACCGATACCGGCAAGAACCGGGTCGTGGTTTATGATATCGATGCCGGCAGGATTAGCTGTATGATAAATATCGGTAATGACAGGGAAGATATCAATCATGTGAATGCGGTGACCGTGCTGGGTGACAAGGTGTATATAGGTCTTAATAACCGCGGCAACACCGATAGTGAGATACTGGTCATGCCTGCTGATGTGCTGGAGTCAGGTTTCGAAGAGGTCGATGCAGAGAGTGTCTGCAGTACAATCACACTAAAGGGTATCCGCCACACGCATGATGTCGAGCCGTTTGGTGACACGTTCCTGGTAAGTGTGTCACATGACAGCCGCGTCATTGCGGCAGATACGCTGGCATCGGTTTTTGATGGTGAGAACTGGGTCAGAGGACTATGTATCAAAGACGATAATTTATGGATAGGCCAGAGTCATTTTGCCAAACGCTCGAAGCGCCATAAGAAAGTAAATGATGGTGCGCTGATCCAGTATGATTTAGCTGGCAGCGCTATTCTGCAAAATGTGACGCTTAATGATGCCGGTCAGATCAACGATCTTATTACCATCTGACTTGTCGTTACAGAAAGATAGCCGGGCTACTGTTTCACCTTGCTGATACCATTCCTGCAGACATACTGGTCAAGCTGCTTTGTCCTTTTTAATATCTTCTGGTTATCGGCAGATTTGTTGTATGTTCTTGCATGATGCAGATGATACTGGATGGCGCTGAACTTGATGTTGACGAGTTCAACACCGATACGTCGCAAGCGCCAGTCGACATCAGTATCTTCGCCGGTGCCTGGAAATATATAATCTTCGTTGAATCCGTTGATGTCGATCAGGTCGCGCTTATTGCAGGAGAAATTGCAGCCGAGCAGACGAGTCTTCCTGTTTTTGGTAAGTGATTGCAGAAACCTGCTGTACAGGCCGCACTCGATATTTTTTGAACGATCCTGTATCAGCGGGATGATGCTGAGCAGATAGTAGAAGTTATTGCTGAAGCGCTTGAAGCAATCGTGATCTGCGCGCAAGCGTGCTGAAATCCTTTCGCCGACTTCCACACGTCTTCCCGAGGATGCGACCCCCCTGTTTGCATACCTCTGGTGAGCGTTTACAAACTCGGGGTGGGGTACACAGTCGCCGTCGATAAATATCAGGTGATCTGCATTGGCACTGCATAACGCGCGGTTCAATGCCCTGTTCTTACGGAAGCCGATATCTTCCTGTATCAGGTGTTGTATCGGGATACCTGAATCATAGCCTGAACCGATAAATCCGTTCAGGCATTTCTTGATCGAGTCAGACTGGCAGTCTTCAGAGACGATAATCTCAAAGTTGGATACTGTCTGCCGGTTGAGGCTTATAAGTATGTGGCGCAGCGCTACGTCATCCTTGTAGACAGAGACGATGACGCTGGAGACAGGATTTTCTAACTTTTCGTTCATGTGATGTTAACTGTCATTTTGCAGGATTATCTGTCAGTAAAAAAACCTGTTGACGATGATGTTGGCAGCTTCGATGGTGTCTATCGTCTTCATGTCATCGTCATCGATATGTCTCTCAGGTGAGAAAGCGATCCTGTTTTCGGGTGAATTTAGTGTCTGCCAGCGCAGTGGTGTTGCTGAACGCTTTGCCGGGTAAAAAGCTGCCGTTCTTGTATCGAGTGCGCCGGCAATATGCAGTGGGCCGGTAGAACCGCCGATAAACAGGTCGCAGCTGGCAATCAGTTTGCAGAAATCGATGATACCACTGGTCGAGTTATGCACATGGTGACTGGTGCCAGCCATGAGTTCGGATAACTTTTCAGCATATTCATATTCGCCCGGGCCTGCAGTGATGATGAAATAGGACTCTATCCTGTTCGCCATCTGTGAAGTCATATCGGCATACTGTTTAAGTGTAAGGTTGATCGCTGACCCCCCTGTGCCAGGATGCAGGATAACGAGTTTTTTGCAGTCCGCTATATCGTGGTCTTTCAGCAGCTTGTCTCTTATGCCTGCTGTCTCCGCATCGTCAAATTGTAAATAGGGTGGAGCAGGAAGTGCGACCGGGCTGTCGCCGTTCGAGTGGATGAAGTGCCTGGCCAGGTCGAGGTTGTATTCATATTCGGGCATTTCTGACTTCGATCGTTTCTGTTTGAGGCGCCTGTTTAAAAATAGCTGTGCGATCTTGGTTGCCGGACCGAAACGCTGCTTTACTCCTGCCAGCCATAAGGCTGAGGAAGTTCTCAGCTCTGAGAAAAGAGAGATGGAGTAATCAAAATTGCCCTTGCTGATATTATTGCGAAGCGTCCAGATATCCGACAGCCGCGATGACTGTTTATCATCGACGATAATCTCGTCTATCCACTTGCATGCCTTTGCCAGTTCGCGGGTATATTCAGGAACCAGTGCGGTGATGATTGCGTCAGGATACTGCGACTTGAGTAGCGCGAAACTGGGCCATGACAGCATGAAGTCGCCGATCTTGTCGTTTCTTATTACCAGTATCCTTGTTTTGTTAGTTGCAGACAATGCTATTGTGCCGTATCATTATTGGTCAGCAGTTTCATGCAGGCATCATAGACTGTGTCGACGTCTATGGCATTTATACCCAGCTCCGGGTGATCGGTATCTTCTGAACGGATGATGATAAAGTCTGACTTCGCCATGAATGGTCCACAGTTTTCAGGATCCTTCATCGAGAAAAAGGCGACGATCCTGGTGCCCACTGCCGAAGCGATATGCATGGGGCCGGAGTCAGGGCTGAGGATGACGTCAGCACGGCTGATCATCGCCTTATAACGCTCAAAGGTGGATTCGGATTTGAGCAGCAATACACTGTTATCACTGTGCTCGACGATCTTCTGACCGAATGACAGCTCATCTGGCAGCAGCACCATCATGGGTTTTATCTCGGGATGAGTCTGCCTGATCTTTTTGCATAACCTTCCGTAGTTTTCCGGCGACCATAGCTTTCTCAGTTTGGCTTCTTTCTTCCTGATGCCGAAACGTGAATAACCGCTGAAGGTGGGATGGATCATCAATACCTGGTCGCCAGGTTTGATGCCATGTTCAACAAGCTCGTTGTCGACTTTCTCTCTCTCACTGTTCTCGACAGGCAGATGGTTGTAGATGCCTGCGGTTTCTTCCCCCGTGATGGTGGTCACCAGGTCGAGATATGCCTGTGCGGTGTGCGAGTGTCCGTCGGTGCCTTTATGCTGGTAGAACTCGGTATCGATACCGGTGAACAGGTTGGCGATGTGGTGGCTGGTGTCAAAACAGATAATCTTGTCGAAGCGGTTGCTTTTCAGTTTCTGTTTAAGGTTGTTCTTGTCTGTAATCGGTTTGATGATACCGCTACGCTCCCATGTCCATATGTCTTTGATATTAGGATGGAAGCCTTTTAGCAAAAGTTTTCCGACAGGGCTGACCAGCAGGGTGATCTTCGCGTCAGGGTAATACTTCAACAGAGCGGTCAGTGCGGGGGTTGCCATCACCGTGTCACCGACACGACCAACGCGGACGACTAGTAGGTTAAGGCTCATCTTTATAAGGTTTCCGAAAACAGTCGTTGCAGTGTATCGAAATGGATCTCGTTGTTGAACATTTTATCAGCCTTGAGTTTGCCCTGGTCCGCGATCATTGTCTTTTTGTCGCTATTGTCGAACAGGTAGGCTATCTGGCGATACAGGTCATCGACATCTTTTGGTCTGAACAGCAGCCCGGTATCCTGGTGCTCGATGATCTCGGGTACACCGCCGGCATCGCTGCCTATTACCGCCACGCCTGCACGCATCGCCTCGGGCAGCACCAGGCCGAAGGTCTCTTCATAGGAAGCGAGGAGTACACAGTCACATATCTGCATCAGTTCCTGCGGTCGATCGGTGAAGCCGTTGAAATAAATCTGCTGACTTACTCCGAGATCGTCTGCAAGCTTCTCCAGCGTATTACGGTAACCTTCGGTCATCTCATGGCCGACGATCAGGGCTTTCACCGTTTTGTTGTCAGCATTAGCTTTTGCCATAGCCTTGATCAGCAGGTGCTGCCCCTTGCCGTCTTCCAGCCGGCCGAACAGTCCGACGACGAAATCATCAGGCTGAAAATCTTTTTCTTTCCTGGTATCGGATATCTCACCTTCGCTCAGCTGTTTTTCTGGTGCCTTAACACCGTAATACAGCGTTCTTATCTTTCCATCTTCTATCGATATGTATTGCCTGCATAGAGCTTCGAGGTTTTTCGTTATCGTCAGTAACAGATCGACATGTCTATACAGGAAACGATGGTACGCATCTTTCTTGTATCGCGTGATCATCATCTGCCGGGTATAGATGATCGAGGGCTTTTTACTGGAGAGTAGTTTTGCAAATACCGCCAGCGGAAGATCCTTGCCCCAGTGCATGTGGATGACATCGATATCATTGTCATCGATAATTTTTGCAAGTTTTCTTGCTCTAATCAGCGGTAGTGGATTGCGGCCGTTGTTCATGTAGAGTGGCTGAATGGCGGAATGTGAAAGGTAGTAAGTGTCCAGTCTCCCCCCTTCGAGCACTACGGCAGTTACCTTGTTGTCGTTTGCCAGTGCCTGTTGACTGCGGTAGACATAGAGCTCGAGGCCTCCCAGCCCTGGTGACAGGCATAGCTCAAGGATGTTCATATCCCGTCTCCCTTTTTTCGCTTAATGATCGCCTTGCTGTATTTGACGAAAACATGAGTGGCCGATAACACGGAGACGATGATGCCGGCAAAACCATCCATGAAGCCGCGTTTAAGAAAGTAAGTCTTGATAAAAACCCAGCTCGAATGGGTGAATGGGCTCAGGATGTTGAACGACTTGTTCTTCCTGGTGAGTTCGTTGGCACCGATCTCGGTGAAGCTGTCGATCGTCTTCAGGTGGTCAGAGATGCTGTCGAATGAGTAATGATAGATATCGCCTTTTAGTCGAACGATATTATTGCCTTCCGTGATGATGTGGTCGTGCGGATTGGTGCCGCCCCAGCGCGAGGTATTCCTGTTGAATAAGCGTGTCTTGATGTCAGGATACCAGCAGTAGTTTAGCCAGCGGTAGATATAATAGGTCTTCCTTGGCATGCAGTAGGCATCGGCCTGCTCGAGATCGTTTTTCACCGCGAGGACGGACTGCTGCAGTTCTTCCGATAGCCTTTCATCGCAGTCGAGACTCAATATCCAGTCATTTTCTGCCTTGTCGACGGCCAGGTTCTTCTGTTCGATATGGCCGAGAAATTTCTGGTGAAAAATCTTGTCCGTGTATCTCTCGGCTATCTTCAGCGTATCATCAGTACTCAGCGAGTCGACGATGATGATCTCATCGACGACCGGTTGAAGGCTCTTCAGGCAGTCTTCTAGTTTTTTCTCTTCATTGAAGGAGATGATACAAGCGCTGATCTTGGCCATTGGCAGACAGGTGTCAGTTGATGCTCTTGAAGTATTCGATGGTCTTCACCAGGCCTTCTTCCAGTGGAATGTCAGGTGTCCAGCCCAGTTCTTTCTGTGCCAGCGTGATATCCGGGCGTCTCACCGTCGGGTCATCCTGTGGCAGCGGGTGGTAGGTAACATTGACATCGGCACCGGTCATGTCGATGACCTTCTCGGCGAGTTCTCTGACGGTGAATTCGCCAGGGTTGCCGGTATTGACCGGACCATAGAAGTCATCGCGTGATGCCATCAACCGAACGAAGGCTTCGATGAGGTTATCGACGTAACAGAATGAACGCGTCTGTGAACCATCACCGTAGATGGTCGGCGATTTGCCGTTGATCGCCTGTACGATGAAGTTGGAGACCACGCGCCCATCCTCGGCGTCCATGTAAGGGCCATAGGTGTTGAATATGCGGGCGACTTTTATCTTGACGTCATAGCGACGCATGTAATCGAAACATAATGATTCGGCACAACGCTTGCCTTCGTCATAGCAGGAACGTATACCATGAGTATTGACGTTGCCGTGATAGCTCTCGACCTGCGGGTGTACTTCCGGGTCACCGTAGACTTCTGATGTCGAGGCCTGCATTATCTTTGCATAATTTTTCTTGGCCAGATCCAGCATATTGATGATGCCGAGGACATTGGTCTTGGTGGTGTGTATCGGGTCGGCCTGGTACTTCGGCGGAGAGCCAGCGCACGCGAGGTTATAGATCTCATCGACTTCAAGGTCGATAGGCTCGATGATGTCATGCTCGATGAATTCGTACTCAGGGTGATCGAGGAACAGTTCGACGTTCTGTTTCAGGCCAGAGAGATAGTTATCGAGGCTGATGACATGGTTGCCATCGTCTAGCAGTCGTTTTGTAAGGTTCGTCCCGAGGAAGCCTGCACCTCCAGTGATCAATATACGTTTTTTCGTCATTCTCAATAGTTACTTATGTTGTTTTATTTCTTTACTGCACGGCCGATGCCGGAGTATATGATACCGAATGTTTCCATCATATCAGGGTCGTACTGGTTGCGGCCGTCGAAGATGACGGCTTCAGTCAGTTTGTCCTTGATATAGTTAAAATCAGGATTCCTGAATTGCTTCCATTCGGTAGCCAGTATCAACGCATCGGCATTTTCCAATGCCTTGTACTGATCATCCATAATAGTAACACGGCCATCAGCCATCCACTCGTCCGGGATATCGATAGCAGCTGTTTCCCTGGCCACAGGATCGTATGCCTGGATCTTCGCACCGGCATTGACCAGGTCGTTGATAATCTGCAGGGAGGGCGCTTCGCGCATGTCATCGGTGCCAGGCTTGAAAGCTAGTCCCCACAGACAGAAGGTCTTGCCTGATACGTCTCCGCCGTAATAGGCATCGATCTTGACGTGCAAACGTTCCTTCTGACGCTGGTTGCGGCTTTCTACGGCATCGAGCACGCTTGATGGTACGTCGTTCTCCACTGCCATGCGTACCAGTGCCTTGACGTCTTTGGGGAAGCAAGATCCACCGTAACCACAGCCTGGATAGATGAATTCATAACCGATACGCGAGTCTGAACCCATACCGATGCGGACATCTTCGACATCGACGTTCATCTTTTCACACAGTTCGGCGATCTCGTTGACGAAAGATATCTTGGTTGCGAGCATCGCGTTCGATGCGTATTTAGTCATCTCGGCGCCGCGGACACTCATCACAAGTATGCGCTCATGGTTGGGGGCGAAGGGTGCGTACAGGCTGTGCATCATCTTGCGTGCGCGTTCGCTGTCAGCACCGATCACGACACGGTCCGGTTTCATGAAATCATCGATAGCGTCTCCTTCCTTGAGGAATTCAGGATTGCTGACGACATCGAATTCGATATCCATGTTCCTGTTCTTCAGTTCCTGTTCGATGATGGCCTGGACCTTGTCTGCAGTGCCGACGGGTACCGTCGATTTATCCACCACGATATTGTATGACTGTGTCATGGTCTCACCGAGCTGGCGTGCTACCTCCTGAACGAAGCGCAGGTCAGCTGCGTCATCAGCGCCGGGTGGTGTACCGACTGCGATGAAGTGGATGGTCGAGTTTTCCGCGGCTTCCTTGATGTCAATAGTGAAGTGCAGGCGATTGGCTTTGGCATTCTGGATGACCATCTCTTCGAGTCCGGGCTCGTAGATCGGCATGATGCCGTTCTTCAGATTGTTGATCTTGGTCTCATCTATATCGACACAGATGACGTTATGCCCCATCTCTGCGAAACAAGTGCCAGTGACTAATCCAACGTAACCTGTACCAATGACGGAAATGTTCATGTTGAGTTCCTTTATAGATAATTTAAATACGTAATAATTTTAAAGCTGAAATCAGGTGTACAAGGTAACGGGGCTAGTTCGATCTGATAGCCTTTTCGGTACCCGTTGCAGTCTCCGGTCCATTATTCTCACGCATATAACGGATAGTATTCCAGATATGCGTCAGTTTGCTCGACAGTGAATCAGTCAGCTCCTGGTTCTTGCTCGCCACATTCGCCCGGGGATTAATGCTGTTCAGATCATGTAACCGTGGCTTCGTACCACCTGGCTGCATCATCAGGTAATAATCTTCAGACAGTAAACCTATGGTGCGGTTGCTGCCGTGTTCGATAGTGAAGGCATAGCGTTCCTCGTCGAACTGGGTATCTGTTAAGTCCCTGCCGAGCGTGGTGTTCAGGTAGCTGGTCCCGGTCAAAGAGGCGACCGTAGGCATCACGTCGACCTCGCTTGCTATTGTATCAAAGACCCTGGGTGAGTTGATCAGACTTTTGCTGTAAAAAACCAGTGGCACGCGCAACCCCTGCAGTTTCAGCTGGGCCTCGTAGGCCGGTATGTGGTCGCCCGTCGGTGCATGGATGCCATGATCACCGAAGAAGACGAACAGCGTGTTGTCGAAGTAATCTTCCTGTTCGGCGATCTTGAGGAAGTGGCCGAGGCTGTGGTCCATGAAGCGGAAGGAATTCAGCTCGTCCAGCGACTGGAAGCCGTAGTTGGTGACCTCGACCTCCAGGTCTTCCTCGGTCCAGATATCAAAGCCTTCGTTGTCATCCGGGATGGTGTAGGGGCGATGGTTGCCCGATGTCTGGATGATGGCGAAGAATGGCTGTGTGGTGTTCTTCAGTACATCATTGGCTTCGCGGAACAGGCTGAGGTCGGAGATGCCCCAGACATCGACATCCGGCGAGTCATAGCTGCCTTCTTCAAAGAGTTCGAGGTCCGGTATGTTGGATGACAGCAGGCCGCGGATATTCGCCCAGCTGGCGCTGCCACCGAGGAAATACAGCTTCTTATGCTCGTCGAAGGCGTTGATGATGGTGTGCTGGTCGACGATCAGGGGATTTCGGCTCGAGGTCTTGTTCTTCTCGATGTCAGGCAGTCCGGTGACGAAGGTCCAGATCGAGCGGGCGGTGCCGGTGCTCGGGGTGAAGAAATTCCTGAAGAAATAACCTTCGTTGGCGAGCTTTTCGATATTTGGCGTTGATTTTAACGGGTTGTCCGACAGGCTGGACTTGTAAGAAGCGAACGACTCCAGCACGACCACGATAACATTAGGTTTTGTTTGCGCAGCAGTTGGAGATCCAGAGTATTGATCATAGTAGCGCCTGTAGTTCAGTGTGCCGTCATCGAGCACGCTGATCGGGCTCTGTACCGCAAGATACTCAGCCATAAACGGGTACGCCTGTTTAGCTGCTTCCAGGTCATAGGTCTCGGCGACGTTCTTCAGCGTATTGGAAAAATAGATCACCGGGTTGGATGCCAGCTGTGCACTGAACGCATGGGTGCTGAAGAAAGCATCGCTCCAGCGCAGCGGGTACCAGGAGATCTTCGCCATCAGGCTGAAGAAGACGATGAGGATAGTGATGAACACCAGTACTGATTTATGGTACCAGCGCTTCTGGTTCCAGTACGGAGGAGCCGCGTCCAGCTTCAGACGGCCGACGAACCGTTTAAACAGCCATAGGGTAGCAGCGACCACGGCGATAAAGATGATGCTGCCGGTGATCACCGGGTAGGTCTGCCACACCATGTTGGCCGAGATCAGCGGGTTTTCCATGAAGCGCAGGGCAGTCGCATTAACGCGCTGCTGCAGGTAGGCATAGTGACCGGCATCGGTGATATAGACCAGGTACATGACGACGAAAACCAGGCCGATATAGGTGTGCCAGAAAACCCTGCCGGCCTTGCTGTACACGGGGTGCAGCGGTTTTATCCAGCCAATGAGCAGTACCGGCAGCAATGCTCCCAGTGAGGCCTGCAGGTCGAATTTCATACCGAGATAGAAGGACCAGATAAGCTCTCCATTAGCTACCGGGTCATTCGGGTCATTGAACTTGATCCAGAAAATCACACGCAGTACTGACTGTATCAGCAGCAATAGAATTAGCGCAGATAAGACGAAAAGATAAAGCCGGGGGATTTTATTGATGAAAGACTTCATTGCCAGATATTTAAGTGCTCAATGAACACGCCGGTTGGATGTTTCCGGAGGTTCAGTGAATTGCCTGTCGATTGATGACCGATGATCTATGACCGATAATAGGAGCCAGTGCTGTTAGATGAGTTCCCGAAAACTTCGTAGCTAAGCAGTTTAATCTATTAATATAACGTAGAGATGGCAGTATAAAAAATATATCGCCTGATGTACTCTAAATGAGATGATAAACAGGCAATATTGTATCATAATCAATGGTATATTAGCTTTTATCCTTTGTGGTTGGTGACCGTTTTGTTATGAATGGTTGCTGGTGCACGCTATTATATCCAGGTGTAATTGTTGCTTAGAAAAACACTGAAGTTCCTCGTAAAAATCACGATTATCCTCGCATTGCTGTATGGTGCCGGGCGGTTTTTCGTGGTGTTCACAGACAGTCGCCTCACCGGCGAGCGAGCTCCCTACGTGCAGATGACGACCGAGAACAGTGCTGTCATACGCTGGATGACCGAAGAGAACCAGATGGGAGTGGTCAGGTACGGTGAAGATGAATATTTTGTCGCCGCCGTCGAGATTGAAAGTTCGCCTCGTAAGAATCATGCCGTCAAGCTAACCGGCCTCAAGCCTGGTACGCGGTATTACTATCATGCCGGCGGGCTGACCGATACCAAGGGATTCGACCGTGATCAAAACTGGTTCTATACCCATCCCGAGCAAGAGGTACCAAGCCGGATCTGGATCATCGGAGACTCGGGTGAGCCTGGCGATACCGTCAACCAGGTGAGAGATGCCGCCCTTGGCTGGATGCGTGAGAATCCTCGAGGCACGCCGCTCAGCGTTGATCCAGAAGCTACGGGTAAAAGCACAGATCCAGCAGCTGATGATAAAGACGATAAGCTCGCTGAAGTAGCAGAGGAACAGGGGGCAAAAATACAGTTTGATCACCCCAAACTGGACGATGAAAATGCGCTGGTCGATGTCTGGATATCGCTGGGCGATATCGCCTATCGTTCGGGCACCAACAAGCAGTTCCAGAAAGCGCTGTTTGATACTTTCGAGGGACAGGTGGCTAACACAGCACTCTGGCCGGTATACGGCAATCACGACAGTCGCCGATGGACCTACTTCAGAATATTCGAGCTGCCGGAATACGGCGAAGCTGGCGGTGTGCCGTCAGAGACCGAGAATTATTACTCCTTCGACTACTCGAACATCCATTTCGTGATGCTGGATTCGCAGTCCAGTGGCCGTGAACCGGACGGAGATATGGCGGAGTGGCTGAGAGAAGACCTGGCTAAAAATACCAAACCCTGGGTGGTCGCTGCCTTCCATCACCCACCTTATACCAAGGGTAGTCATGACTCGGACAGTAGCTATGACAGCCGCGGCCGTATGATCGAAATGCGCCAGCACATACTGCCGATCCTCGAGCAAGCCGGGGTCGACCTGGTCGTCTCGGGGCACAGCCATATGTATGAACGCTCGATGATGATCGATTGTGCCTATGGCAGCTCTGCTGATTTCTCAGGCGAGAGCATCGTGTCAAAAGGTGTGCGCGGTAATCACAGGCAGTACGTGAAACCAGTGCTGAACAAGTCACATCAGGGAACGATTTACGCCGTGGCCGGCTCTACCTCGAAAGTAGATAAAGGACCGCTCGATCATCCTGTGCATCATACCAGTCTGCTGGAAGCCGGTTCCATGGTGATCGATGTCGTCGGTGATACCTTGACCGCACGTTTCATCAACGACAAGGGGCAGGTCAAAGACAGTTTCAGTATCCAGAAGAAGGCTGGATATAAGAGCGATTACAAAGGGTGTGATTTTGTCGCCGGCTCCATAAAGGCTGAATTAACCGCAGAGGACGCCGAGGACGCGAAGGTGAATAGAGATATACAAACTAGCGCCGTAGGCGCTAGTTAATTTAAATTCTCTGCGTCCTCTGCGGTTAATCTTCCCGCTGTTAATCTTCTTTTAATAATTCCCGAGCTTTCTCCAGATCTTCCGGTGTATCCACCGCCAGTCCTTCATAGTCATCCAGCGTGCTGACTTTTATCGAGATACCATTCTCCAGTGCACGGAGCTGTTCGAGTTTTTCGATCTTTTCCAGCGGCGTCTGCTCAAGCTGCATCAACCGGGTCAGGGTGTCACGTGTGTAGATGTAGACACCGATGTGGATCTGTCCGCGGTCGGCGATCTCACCCTGTTGGGTGACAGGTATCATGCTGCGGGAGAAGTACATCGCATTGCCGTTGACGTCGGTCACCACTTTTACATTTGACGGCGCCGCCAGTACTTCCTTATATTCACTCCAGTGCGACAGGGTACCCATCTGCGGTGCGTCCTGGGCGACGAAGCCATGCACCAGCTGGTTGATGTGCAGCGGGTCGAGTGTAACCTCATCGCCCTGGATGTTGACGAAGATATCCGCATCGGATTCCTCCATGTATTCTGCGATACGGTCAGTGCCTGAGGCGCAATCTTCGGATGTCATGGCGACGCTGAAGTTAGCCTTGTTGACCACGTCATAGATACGCTGGTCATCGGTAAGAACGACGACATCGCTCAGGGTAGCAGCCTGTACGGCGCGTTCCACCACATGCAGTATCATTGGTTTGCCGTTGATATCCGACAGCGGTTTTCCAGGCAGGCGGCTCGATGCATAGCGTGCAGGGATGCAGCCGATTATCTTGTGTTTATGTGTCATGGTTAACTCTCAGAACCTTTATCTGTCATGTTTATCATGTCTATCTTTTCTATTACATCATCAACCGTGATCAGTTTCATGCACTCTGCGGTTTTTATGCGTTTGCCCCAGCTCGCCTGCTCGACCGTCTGCTGGTCGTACTGTTGCAGTGCCTCGGGGTACCGGTTGGCAACAAACTGCTGATGCCTGTACGGGCCCGCTCGCTGGGGGTTGGTCGAAGCATACAGGCCGATGGTGTCGGTGTTAAGTGCGCTGGCGATGTGTACCGGCCCGGTATCGGGAGCGAGTACGATATCGGCCAGCTCTAATGTCGCAACCATCTCATCGATGCTGGTGGCAGCGACCAGGTTGACCGGTTTTGCTGCCTTGCATAAGCGGATGATCCGCTCGGCAGTGTCTGTTTCAAGTTCACTGAAACCGCCGGTGAGCACGACCTGCATATCATGCTGCGTATGCACATAATCGGCAATGGCGGCATAACCTTCCGAGGTCCAGTTGCGCCAGTTCTTCGATTTTGCAACAGCGCAGGGATTGATGACGAATATCTTTTTATCTGCAGGTGTCCCGGCTTTTATGATCTTTTGCCTCACCGATTCGACAGCCGCCGCTGACACGGGCAGGTCCCATTTCATCAACGGTGTCAGACCGAAGTAGCGCGGGAACTCGAGGAAACTTTCCAGTACATGCTGGCGTATGGTTTCCGGCTGAATCTGACGGTTGCAGAATATCGATTGCAGGTCTTTCGCTCGCGCCTTGTCGAACCCCAGTTTGATACCGGCAGGGATAGCCAGGCTGGCGACCGAGGCGCGGATAGACAGCTGCATGTGTAATAGAATATCAAACTTGTCTTTACCGATATGGCTGCGGATATCTTTCTTCAGCTTGCTGTAGGCAGAGAACCCCGCCGCTTTATCGAAGATGATGAAGTTAATGCCATCGATTGCCCTGACCAGCTGGTACTCTGTCTTCCCGATGATCCAGGTGATTTCTGTGTCAGGCCAATGCTTTTGCAGGGTTCGCAATGTAGGTAAAACATGCGTAATATCTCCCAGTGCAGACAGGCGAAGCAAACATATTCTCTTCGGTGCAGATGAGGCAGAAAATGTTCGGTCAGTGTTCATTGAGCAGTGTTCATTGAGCAGGGATCATGTTTCAGCAGTGTTATATGGATAAACTTTAGAGTCGATCTGGTAGTCAGTGAGTAAGTCCAGTGAGTGATCCCAGTGAATGATCCCAGTGAGTAATCATTATAAAATTATAAAGTCGGGTGCGACGTCTATCCTATATGATGACAGCATTATCGCTGAGCCTGATGAAAGCCTCTTTGATATTAAACCTGATATCAATTATCACAC
>Ga0180435_10002787_pt1 | contig 17723 bp, 15 predicted proteins | sample SS_ome_3_FD_132467 | JGI IMG/M metagenome (GOLD analysis project Ga0180435, IMG submission 132467) | Hypersaline lake sediment archaeal communities from the Salton Sea, California, USA - SS_3_S_1 metaG | ecosystem: Environmental > Aquatic > Non-marine Saline and Alkaline > Hypersaline >...
GCCGACCGGCTGGAACGCGCGGGGCTGGGCCGCACCGCCGCCACCACCGTGATCTCGGTCGCGGCGCTGATGGTCTTCGTGATCGCGGCGCTGATCATCCTGCCGATGCTGTTTCGCCAGCTCACCCAGCTTGTCGCCGCCGCGCCGGCGATCCTGGGCCAGTTGCAGGCCTTCCTGGCCGAGAAATTCCCCGGCGTGATGCATGACGAAAGCGTGCTGCGCGACACGCTCGCCGGGCTGGGCGAGGCGATCCGCTCGCGCGGCGGGCAGCTGGCGCAGGGGCTGGTGGAATACGCGCTGTCGGTGATCAGCGCGGTGGTCTTCGTGGTGATCGTGCCGGTGGTGGCCTTCTACCTGCTCTTGGACTGGGACAGGATGATGGCCTCGGTCGACCACTGGCTGCCGCGCGACCACGCGCCGGTGATCCGCCGGCTGGCGCGCGAGATCGACCGGGTGCTGGCCGGTTTCGTGCGCGGGCAGGTTTCCGTCTGCCTGATCCTCGGCACCTTCTACTCGGTCGCGCTGATGCTGGCGGGGCTGAACTTCGGGCTGGTCGTCGGCGCGCTGGCGGGGCTGATCACCTTCATCCCCTATGTCGGCTCGCTGGTCGGCGGGACGCTGGCGATCGGGCTGGCGCTGTTCCAGTTCTGGGGCGACTGGGCGATGATCGGGCTGATCGCCGGCATCTTCGTCGCCGGCCAGTTCGTCGAGGGCAATTTCCTGACACCGAAGCTGGTCGGCGGCTCCGTCGGCCTGCATCCCGTCTGGCTGCTGTTCGCGCTGTCGGCCTTCGGGGCGCTCTTCGGCTTCGTCGGCATGCTCGTCGCGGTGCCGGTGGCGGCGGCGCTGGGCGTGCTGGCGCGGTTCGGGGTGGACCAGTATCTTGGCAGCCGGCTGTTTCGCGGTCTCTCCGACCGGGATGACGAGGAAAGCTGATGCCCCGGCAACTGGCGTTCGACCTCCCGGTGCGGCCGGCGCTGGGGCGGGGCGATTTTCTGGTCGCCGCGCCGAACGCGCTGGCGCTGGCCACGGTGGAGGGGGGCGACTGGCCGCAGGGCAAGCTGGTGCTGGCCGGGCCGGAGGGCGCGGGCAAGACCCATCTGGCGCATGTCTGGGCCGAGGCCACGGGCGCGGCGGTGATCCCGGCCGCCGCGCTTGCCGAGGCCGATATCGCCGCGCTGGCCGCCACCGGCGCCGTGGCGGTGGAAGATGCCGACCGGATCGCGGGCGACCGGGCGGCGGAGGCCGCGCTGTTTCACCTGCACAACCTTCTGCTGGCCGAGGGCGGCCGGCTCCTGCTTACCGCGCGCGCCGCGCCCGGGCACTGGGGCCTCGCGCTGCCCGACCTCGCCAGCCGGATCGCCGCCGCCGGGCTCGCCACGATCGCGCCGCCCGACGACACGCTGCTGTCGGCGGTGCTGGTCAAGCTGTTCGCCGACCGGCAGATCACCGTTCCCGCCGCGCTGATCCCCTGGCTGGTGGCGCGGATGGACCGCAGCTTCGCCGGGGCGGCCGCGCTGGTCGCCGCGCTCGATGCCCATGCGCTGGCCGAGGGTCGGCCCGTGGGCCGGGCGCTGGCGCAGGCGGTTCTGGACAGTCCCGGCCCGGATCGGTCATGATGCGTGCTCTCCGGGCAGATCGTTGGACGACAAGAACATCGCGATGACACAGGCAGACTTCCTCAATTCCCCGTTCCCGCAGCCGGTGCCGATGCCGGACGAGCAGATCGCGGGGCCAAAGCGCTTCTTCAACCGCGAACTGTCGTGGCTGGCCTTCAACTGGCGGGTGCTGGAAGAGGCCGGCAACCCCCGCGTGCCGCTGCTGGAGCGGCTGCGGTTCCTGTCGATCTCGGCCACCAATCTCGACGAATTCTACACCGTCCGCGTCGCCGGCCTGCGCGAACTGGCGCGCGAGGGCAATGCGCGTCCGTCGGACGACGGGCTGTCGCCGGCCGAACAGCTGGTGCTGATCAACGAGGATGCGCGGCGGCTGCTGAACACCCAGCAGCAATCCTGGAACAAGCTCAAGCGCGAGATGGAGGGCGAGGGGATCACGCTCCTGACCCGCGGCAAGCTGAACAAGCGCGACCAGACCTTCCTGGAGGGGCATTTCCTGTCCAAGGTGTTCCCGGTGCTGTCGCCGCTGGCGATCGATCCGGCGCATCCGTTCCCGTTCATCCCGAACACCGGCTTCTGCCTTGCCCTGCAACTGGAACGCGCGGCCGACGGGCGGCGGATGCAGGCTCTGTTGCCGATCCCGCAGCAGATCGACCGGTTCGTGGCCCTGCCCTCGCAACCCGGCGAGGCGCGGTTCCTGCCGCTCGAGGAACTGCTGCTTCTGCATCTCGGCTCGCTGTTTCCGGGCTATCGCGACACCGGGCATTGCGCCTTCCGGGTGCTGCGCGACAGCGATCTCGAGGTCGAGGACGAGGCCGAGGACCTGGTGCGGGAGTTCGAGACCGCGCTGAAGCGTCGCCGCCGCGGCCAGGTGATCCGGATGAAGATCACCACCGGCGCGCCGGCCGACCTCAGGGCGCTGGTGATGGAAGAGCTTGACGTCACCACCGACGAGGTCGTGGAGGTGCGCGGCCTGCTCGGCATCGCCGATCTCAAGGAACTGGTCCTGCCGTCGCGGCCCGATCTTCTGTGGCCCTCGTTCACGCCGCGGGTGCCCGAACGGGTGCAGGACCATGACGGCGACATGTTCGCGGCGATCCGGCAGAAGGACATGCTGCTGCATCACCCCTACGAGACCTTCGACATGGTGGTGCGGTTCCTGCAACAGGCCGCGGTCGATCCGAACGTGCTGGCGATCAAGCAGACGCTCTACCGCACCTCGACCGACAGCCCGATCGTCGCGGCGCTGTGCGAGGCGGCGGAGGCGGGCAAGTCGGTCACCGCGCTGGTCGAACTCAAGGCCCGGTTCGACGAGGCCGCCAACATCCGCCAGTCGCGGCGGCTGGAACGCGCGGGCGCACAGGTCGTCTACGGGTTCATCAACTACAAGACCCACGCCAAGATCAGCACGGTGGTGCGGCGCGAGGGCGGCGAGCTGGTGACCTATACCCACTACGGCACCGGCAACTACCACCCGATCACGGCCCGGATCTACACCGACCTGTCGTTCTTCACCTGCGACCCGGCGCTGGGGCGGGACGCGACCAAGGTGTTCAACTACCTGTCGGGCTACGTGCAACCCGAGGGGCTGGAAAACCTCGCGATCTCGCCGATCTCGCTCAAGGCCCGGCTGGTGGAGATGATCGCGGCCGAGGCCGACCATGCCCGCGCCGGCCGGCCCGCCCATATCTGGGCCAAGATGAACAGCCTGATCGAGCCCGAGGTGATCGACGCGCTCTACGCCGCGAGCCAGGCGGGGGTGCGGATCAACCTGGTGATCCGCGGCATCTGCGGGGTCAGGCCGGGGATCGCGGGACTGTCGGAGAACATCCGGGTGAAATCGATCGTCGGGCGGTTCCTCGAACACAGCCGGATCGTGTGTTTCGGCAACGGCCAGGGGCTGCCGTCGAACCGGGCGCGGGTGTTCATCTCCTCGGCCGACTGGATGGGCCGCAACCTCAACCGCCGCGTCGAGACGCTGGTGGAAACCCACAACGAAACGGTCAAGGCGCAGATCGTCAGCCAGATCATGGCCGCCAACCTCGCCGACGAGGCGCAAAGCTGGATCCTGCAACCCGACGGGCGCTTCCTGCGGCCGTTGCCCGAAAGCCGCGACAGCCTGTTTTCCTGCCACCGGTTCTTCATGGAAAACCCCTCGCTGTCGGGCCGCGGATCGGCCGGCGCGCAGGATGCGCCGAAACTCGCGCATTCGACGGATTGACCTGTCCTGCCCGAGAGGTCAGGTTTCGCCCGGAGAGTCGGGGACGAAGCGGATGGACGGCAGGGGCGAGACAGCCGGCGAGGACGGCAGCCCGTTCGGGCGGCCGCTGTTCGACGATCCGTCGGCCCGCGCGCTGAGCCGGGTGGGCGTTGTCGATGTCGGCTCCAACTCGGTGCGGCTGGTGGTGTTCGACGGCGCGGCGCGCAGCCCGGCCTATTTCTACAACGAAAAGATCATGTGCGGGCTCGGTCAGGGCCTGTCGGCGACCGGCCGGCTGAACCCCACGGGGCGCGAGCGCGCGCTGGCCGCGCTCAAGCGCTTCGCGCTTCTGGCCGAGGGGATGGACATGGCCACGCCCACCTGCGTGGCCACCGCCGCGGTGCGCGAGGCCGCGGACGGCGCCGAGTTCCGCGCCGAGGTCGAGGCCGAGACCGGTCTGAAACTGTGGGTCATCGACGGCGAGGAAGAGGCGCGGCTGTCGGCGCAGGGCGTGCTGCTGGGCTGGCCCGGCGCGGCCGGGCTGGTGTGCGACATCGGCGGCTCGTCGATGGAACTGGCCGAGATCGGCGGCGGCCGGGTCGGCCGGCGGCTGACCTCGCCGCTGGGGCCGTTCCGGCTTCAGCAGGTCGCCGGCGGGCGCAAGGAACTGAAGAAACACATCGCCGCCACGATCGCCGGGATCGCGGAGCAGTTCGAGCGCCGGTACGACCGCATCTATCTCGTCGGCGGCAGCTGGCGCGCGATCGCCCGGCTCGACATGGAGCGGCGCGGCTACCCGCTCACCGTCCTGCACGAATACCGGATGACGCCCGAACAACTGTCCGAAACCATCGGCTGGATCGCGCAGTCAGAGACCGGCCAGCTGCGCGCCCGCACCGGAATCGGCGCCGAACGGATGGAACTGGTGCCGCTGGCAAGCCTCGTGCTGAAGGAACTGGTCACGCGCGTCGCCCCGCGGGACATCCATATCTCCGCCTACGGCATCCGCGAGGGCCTGCTCTACGAGCAGATGCCCGACCGGTTGCGCGCCCGCGACCCGCTGATCGAGTCGGCGCATGCGACCGAACAGGCGCTGGCGCGGATCCCCGGCTTCGGCCGCAAGCTGTTCGACTTCCTGTTGCCGCTGTTCCAGAACGTCCGGCCCGAACGGCTGCGGCTGATCAAGGCGGCCTGCCTGCTGCACGACACGACATGGCGGGCGCATCCCGATTACCGGGCCGAGGCCTGTTTCGACAATGTCACCCGCGCCAATCTGGGCGGGCTGTCGCATCCCGAACGGGTGTTCCTCGGCCTCGCGTTGCTGCACCGCTACAAGAATTCCCGCTCCGGCTCGCGGCTGGAGCCGCTGTTCTCGCTGCTCACGCCAGAAGAGATCCAGGACGCCGAGGTGCTTGGCAAGTCGATGCGCTTCGGCGCGATGTTCTCGATCCACGATCCGACCGAGGCGGGGGAGTTGCGCTATTTCCCCAAGCGCCAGCATCTGGAACTGGTGCTGCGGCCACGGACCGAGGCGCTGTTCGGCGAGGTCGCGCGCGCGCGGTTCCAGTCACTGGCCTCGTCGCTGGGTGCCAAGACGGAGGTTCGGACCGAAGCGGAATGACCGGACCCGACCGGGCCTAGAGATCGATCGGGCCGGTCTCGTCGGGATCGGCCGCATCGGGATCGAGCGGCACCTTGCGGCGCAGGATGATGTCGCCGTTGGGCAGCATTTCCGGCGCGTGATAGTTGCGGATGTCGCCGATCTTGCGCGCCAACTCGCGCATCGCGGGTTCCATCTCGGCCAGCGCGGATTCGAGATCCTCGCCCATCTCCTTCAGCCGCGGTTCGACCTCGGCCATCAGGCCGCGCAGGATCATCCGGGTGCCGCGCTCGACAAGGCCCAGCCCCTCTTCCATCCCCTGCCCGGCTTCGGGCGCGGGGTCGACGGGGGCCTGCCCCTCCTGCGCCAGCGCGGGCGGGGCAAGGGCAAGGCCCAAGGACAGGGACAGGGACAGGATGATCGGCCGTCTGGTCATGCGGCCAACATAGGGGTCCGGGGCCGTTCTCACAACGGCAGGTCGATCGAAACCGGGAAATGATCGGAGGCCGCCAGCAACGCCTCGCGCAATTCCGGCGTGGCATAGCACAGCGGATCGTCGAACGGATGCCAGATCCGCCAGCGCGGGCCCGAAGCGGCCAGATCGGGCGAGACCATCACGTAGTCCAGCAGCGCCGAGACATAGCTGCGGGTCCGGTTGTTCCAGAACCGCGCGGTCGCCGGCGCGCCCGCCGTCACCCGGCCGGCCGCCGCGCTGCGGGCATGCGGATCGAACAGCCGCGCGTCCGGGGGCGCGTCGCTGCCCATCACGATCTCCACGCCGGACCGGCCGAAGAGCTTTTCGTAGACGTCGAGGCCGGGGCCATCGTTGAGATCGCCCAGCACGATCAGGCTGTCTCCGGTGGCGAGATGTTCCTCCACCCGGCGCCGCAGCCAGATGCATTGCGCCAGTTGCTTGCGGCGGTTCTCGATCGCGATCCGCGAGGCGTGATCGGGCGACTCGGCGCCGATCGGGGCCTTGGATTTCACATGCACCCCGATCATCCGGAACGCACGGCCGCCGGCGCTGCGCGCCGCGACTTCCAGCGGCGGCTTGGAGAAGGTGACGGTTTCGGGCGCGATGTCGACGTTCAGGTCGATCCGGAACTGGCCGTCGAAGCGCGGCGCATGCGCCGCGTCGCCATGACCCGGCGCCGGGCCTTTCGGATCATGCTCCACGGTGACGCGGTCGGGATCGTGGAGCAGCGCGATTTCCTGCTGGGTATGGTTGGAAAACCCGATCAGCGCGCGCCGGGCGCGCAGGCCGCAGGCCGCCGCGAAGGTTTCCAGCATCCCCACCGTGTCGCGGCGGCGGTTGGAATCGGGCGCCTCGATCACCATCACCGCATCGGCGTCGAGCGCGGTGAAGACGATGCCCAGCGCCGCAAGCTGGTCGCGGCGGCTGACACCATAGCGCGCCGACGGCTCGTCATCCTCCAGCATCCGGCCGTGATCGTCGAACAGGTTGTTGAACCACTCGACATTGTAGGTCGCGATCCGCATCGGGCCCCTCAGGCGGCGCGCAGGGCGGTGATTTCCTCCCAGGCGCGGTTGATGTCGGTCATCCGCCGCTCGGCCAGCCGCACCGCCTCTTCGGGCAGGCCGCGGGCAAGGTGCAGGTCGGGATGCGCCTCGCGCACCGCAGCCTTCCAGGCCGCGCGGATCTCGGCCAGCGGGGCGTCGCGATCGACGCCGAGCACGGCATAGGGGTCGCGCGGCGCATCCGGCACCAGTCGCGCCACCAGCGTGTCGTAGCAGCGGTCGCCCAGCCCGAAGATCCGCGCGACCTCCTTGAGGAACGCCGCCTCGCGATCGTGGAAATCGCCATCGGCCAGCGCGATGTGAAACAGCCCCTCCAGCAGATCGACAAGCACCGGGTCGCCGGGGTCGAACATCTGCGCGACCTTGCGGGCATAGGCGTCGAACCCCGCCACGTCCTGCCGCGCCAGGTCGAAGATCCGCGCGGCATGGGTGGTGTCGGAGGGCGCGATGGTGAAGATCTGGCGAAACGCCGTGACCTCGTCGCGCGTCACCCGGCCGTCGGCCTTGGCGATCTTCGCGCCCAGCGCGATCACCGCGATGGTGAAGGCGACCGACCTCTCGGGCGGCGCGCGCAGCCGGTCGAGAAGGCCCGAAAGCCCCTCGCCCGCCGCGAGCGCGCGCAGCGCCTCGGTGATCCGCGTCCAGACCGACATGGGCGCAGGATAGGCGCAGGGGCGGGAAATGTCAGCGCGGCAGATCGGACCGGGCGAGGATTTTCTGCATCAGCACGAGATCGAGCCAGCGGCCGAACTTGAACCCGACCTCGGGCAGCACCGCGACCTCGCGGTAGCCCAGCGCGGCATGGAAGGCGCGGCCCTGCGGATTGGCGGCGCTGACCCCGGCGAAGATCGAATGCGCGCCGCCGGCCGCGGCATGGTCCTCCACCGCCGCCATCAGCGCCCGGCCAAGGCCGAGGCCGCGGCCCTCGGGCGCCAGCAACACCGTGTGTTCCATCGTGCGGGCATAGCCCGGCCCGGCGCGGAACTGCCCGTAGGTCGCGAAGCCGACGATCCGGCCCGCCGCCTCGGCGACGAAGAAGCCGTGCCCGGCCGCGGCCTTCTCCGCCAGCGTCGCGGCCAGCCCCTCGGCCGTTTTCTCGGCGGTGGTGAAGGTGATCGGCGTGTCGCGGATCACCGGGTTCCAGACCGCCGCGATCGCCGCGCAATCGGCGGCCCGTGCCGGCCGGATCATTCCAGCAACCGCAGGCCGTGCGGCGTGTCGATCTCGGCCGCCAGCGCCTTGCGCGGGCCTGTCACGAACACCACGCGCGGATCGTCAAGGCCCAGCGCCGCGGCAATTGCCGCCGCCCGCGGATGCGTCACCACCAGCCGCCGCAGCCGGCAGCCCGCGTCCGGCAACCGGTCGGCCGGGTGACCGCCGGCCTGCCACTCGATCAGCGCCGGGAACGTATCGTCAAAGGGCAGCCTGCCGGTTTCCGGCACCGCCATGCGCCAGCGAAACGGCCCGCGTTCCAGATCGGTCGCCCGTCCGGCCCCCGCCGGCGCGGCGGCGAGCGCGGCGGCCAGATCGCCGACCCGGCAGATCCAGTGCGTCAGCCGCGGCGGGCCGGCCTGCGCATCGAGATCGAACCAGCGCGGCCAGCCGGGTTTCGGCGCGACCGGATCGGGGGCGATCACCTCCAGATACAGCCCCGGCCCCAGCGACAGCAGCCGGTTGTGGGTGGCCATGTGATCGTGCCGCCCGCCGGGTGCCAGCGTCACGCCCAGCGCCGCCTCGACGGCGGCAACGCCCGCGTCGAGCGTGCCGCAGGTCACCGCCAGATGATCGAGTTCCATGAACCGAAGTCCCGCCCTTGTCCACGCGCCGCGCGATCACAGCATGCCGCGCGCCGCCGGGCAAGCCGCACCCGGGCCCGGCCTAGCCCCGCGGCGGCGCGTCGGCCTCGTCGCCCTCGCCGGCCGGGCGGACCCCGCGCGCCGGCCCGTCGGGCGCGAAGCTGGCCCAGTCGCCCGCCTCGCCCGGTGCGGGCAGCGCCCCGGGCTTCTCGGCCTGGTGCAGATGCACCTTGGCGATGAACAGCGCGGTGATCGGCGCCGACAGGAACAGAAACAGCGTGATCAGCAGCTCATGCGCCGAAACCCGCCCCTCGGCGCCCCAGAAATACAGCATCGAGGCGATCAGAACGCCGCCGATTCCCAGCGTCGTCGCCTTGGTCGGGGCGTGCAGCCGGGTCATCGGATCGGGCAGCCGGATCAGGCCGAACGATCCGACGATGGCGAAGATCCCGGCCAGGACCAGCAGCGCGGAGATCAGGATTTCCATCCACAATGCCATGGTTTTCCCCTATTCGATCACGTCGCCGCGCAGCAGGAAGCGGCAATAGGCGACGGTAGAGACGAAGCCCACGAGCGCGAACAGCATCGAGACCTCGAAATAGATCGCCGATCCCTGCCAGATCCCCAGCAGGATCAGAAGCGCGATGGCGTTGATCACCATCGTGTCGAGCGCGAGGATCCGGTCGCTCGCCGCCGGGCCGGTCAGCACCCGCCACAGGTTCAGCACCAGTCCCAGCGCGAAACAGGCGAAGGCGAAGGTCAGCGCGGCGGAGATCATGGGCGTGATCATTCGAAAATCTCCTTCAGCCGGCGTTCGTAGCGGTGCTTGATCTCGTCGACGACGGCGCCGGGTTCGGGCGCATGCAGGCAATGCACCAAAAGCGCGTGGCCGTCATCGGCAAGGTCGCAGGACACGGTGCCGGGCGTCACGGTGATCGTGCCGGCCAGCACCGTGATCGCCTCGGGTTTCGTCAGGTCCAGCGGCACCCGGATCCAGGCCGGCCGGAGCCGCGCGGCGGGCTTGAACAGCACGATCAGCGCGACCTGGATATTGGCCTTTACGATGTCCAGCAGCACGATCAGGATGTAGCCCGCGATGGCGACCGGGTTGCGCAGCGTCGGCATGTCGGGCCAGTAGGCCCGGATCGCCTGCGGCAACAGCAACCCCAGGATCAGCCCGAAGACGATGGCGTTCAGCGTCACCGTGTTGACCAGCAACAGCCAGACCACCGCCAGCACCAGCGTCAGCAGCGGATGGGGAAAGAGCCGGCTCAGCATCTCACTGGTCCTCGTCGGGGGTGGCGGTTTCGACGGCCACGCCGGCCTCGGGGCCCAGCACGGCGCGGACATAGGCCGCGCGGTCGCCCAGCTGCGCGGCGATCGCCTGCATCTGGCCGTGCACCGGGCCGGCCAGCACCGTCAGCGCGGCGACCGCGACAAGCGGCAGCGCCAGCGCCGCCATCGCCCAGCCCGATGTCGCGGCCGGATCGGGCCGGTCGGCGGGCTCGGCCGGCTGGGCGGCTGGGGCGGTGGATCCGTCATGCGCCTTCCAGAACAGGATCGATCCGGCCCGCGCGAAACCGACGACGATGACCAGCGATCCGACAAGCACCACCGCCCAGACCCAGACCCAGCTCTCGTGCCCGCGCAGCGCATCGAGCACCATCAGCTTGCCCAGGAAGCCCGACAGCGGCGGCATCCCCGCCACGGCGATCGCCGCGGCGAAATAGGCCGCGGCGACCAGCCCGGTGCCGGCCATCGGCGGGCGCGCCACCAGCGCCGAACTGCCGCGCCGGGCGCGAACCTGGTCGACCACCAGGAACAGGGCCGCGCCGGCCAGGGTCGAGTGGATCAGGTAGTAAAGCGCCGCGGCGAGTCCCTCGGGTCCGAATCCGGCGACGGCGGCGAACAGCGTGCCCATCGAGGCCAGCGCCGAGAACGCCGTGACCCGGCCCAGCGTGCCGCCGGCCAGCACCCCCAGCGCCCCCAGCGCAAGGGTGACCAGCGCGAAGGGCATCAGGATGTCGGCGACCATCGTGCCGGTGCCCGCCGTGCCGGGCGGAAACACCAGCGTGTAGACCCGGATCACCGAATAGGCGCCGACCTTGGTCATGATCGCGAACAGCGCCGCCACCGGCGCGGGCGCCAGCGCATAGGTGTTGGGCAGCCAGAAATGCAGCGGCACCAGCCCGCCCTTGAGCAAGAAGACCAGCACCAGAAGCGCCGCCGAGACCCGCAGAAGCGCCATGTCGCCCTCTGGCAACTCGCCCACCCGCGCGGCCATGTCGGCCATGTTGAGGGTGCCGAAGATGCCGTAGATCGCCCCCAGCGCGAACAGGAACAGCGTCGAACCCGCGAGGTTGACGACGACGTATTGCACCCCGGCCCGCAGCCGCATCCGGCCGCCCGCGTGGATCATCAGGCCGTAGCTGGCGATCAGCAGGATCTCGAAGAACACGAAGAGGTTGAAGACGTCGCCGGTCAGCATCGCGCCCATCAGGCCCATCAGCTGGAACTGGTAGAGCGCGTGGAAATGCCGGCCGCGCCCATCCCAGCCCGAGGCGGTGACATAGGCCAGCACCATCAGCCCCAGCACCGCGGTCAGAAGCACCATCAGCGCCGCCAGCCGGTCGGCCACCAGCACGATGCCGAAGGGCGCGGGCCAGCTGCCCAGTTCGTAGCTTTCGATCGCGCCGCCCGCGGTGCCGGCCCACAGCACCAGCGCGAGGAACACCAGCCCGGCGGTGCCGGCAAGGCCCGCCACCCGCTGCAACAGCAGGTCGTGGCGCAACCCCAGCAGCGTGAAGGCCCCCACCAGCGCGGGCAGGATGATCGGCGCGACGATCCAGTGCGACATCACCATGCCCTCAACCCGCCCGGTCGGCGGCCGGCGCGCCGCCCTCGGCATCCGGCTTCTCGATGTCGATCGCGTCGGTCTCGGCGCTCAGGAACGCGCCGAGCGACAGCAGCACCACCACCGCGGTCATGCCGAAGCTGATCACGATCGCCGTCAGCACCAGCGCCTGCGGCAGCGGGTCGGCATAGGTCGTGGCGTCCTTGGTCAGCACCGGCGGCGCGCCGCTGACCAGCCGGCCGGAGGCGAACAGGAAGGTGTTGACCGCGTAGGACAGCATCGCAAGGCCCAGCACCACCGGGAAGGTGCGGCGCCGCAACATCAGGTAGACGCCGACGCCCGCAATCAGGCCGATACCCAGAGAAACCAGCAATTCCATGTCAGTGAGGCTCCTTTCCCGCGCGCCCGGGCGCCTCGGGATCGATATCCATCGGGGTCAGGTTCACGCCCTCGCCGGCGCGCCGGCCGATCCGGCTGAGGCTGGCCAGCGCCAGCATGACCGAGCCGACGACGGTCAGGAACACGCCGAGGTCGAAGGCGATGGCGCTGGCCAGGTGCACCTTCGACAGGGGCCAGACCGTGACATATTCGTTCGTCGAGGTCAGGAAGTTCCAGCCCAGCAACAGCGAGGCGACGCCGGTCAGCACCGCGATGGCGATCCCCAGCGCGATCACGCCGTGATAGTCGAAATGCTGGCGAGATTCGCTCCACGCGAAACCCGAGGCCATGTATTGCATCAAAAGCGCGATGGCCGCGACGAGGCCCGCGATGAAGCCGCCGCCCGGTTCGTTGTGGCCGCGCAGGAAGATGAACACCGCCACCGCCAGCGCGATCGGCAGCGCGACCCGCGTCGCCACCACCATCATCAGCGGGTGCCGGTCGCCGGCCTGCGGCATGTCGGGCACCCGGTTCGCCAGCCAGCGCGACACGGGGCCGCGCAGCAGCCCGTCGACCAGCGCGAAGATCACCAGCGCGGCGATGCCCAGCACGATGATCTCGCCCATCGTGTCGAAGCCGCGGAAATCGACGAGGATCACGTTGACGACATTGGTGCCGCCGCCGCCCTCGTAGGAATTGGCGAGATGATAGTCCGAGATCGTCGGCAGCGCCCGGTCGCGCGACAGGAAGGCCCAGGTCAGCGCCGCCACGCCGATGCCTGCGCCCAGCGCGATCGCCCCGTCCAGAAGCCGCCGCCCGGCGGGGGTTTCCGCCGGGGTCGATTTCGGCAGGTAGTTCAGCGCCAGCAGCAGCAGGATGATCGTCACCACCTCGACGGTGAGCTGGGTCAGCGCGAGATCGGGGGCCGAGAACTGCACGAAGGCCATCGACACCACCAGCCCGACGATCGAGATCACCACCAGCGCGACGAACCGGCGCCGGTGCAGCACCAGCAGCGCCAGACAGGCCACCGCCAGCAGCGTGGCGAAGATCACCGGCACCGGGGTCAGCGGCGTCGCGATCCGCAGGCCGGGGGTATGCTCGCCGCCCGTCCAGGCCCAGACCCCGAAGGCCAGCACCGCCGCCGTGATGATCGCGAGATAGCGCGACACCGCGCCGTCATGCAGCCCGTCGGACAGCGCGCGCGATCCACGCACGCAGGCCGCCACCAGCGCGTCGAAGATCGCCTTCGCCTCGGGCCGCGGCGCGGCGTCCCAGGCGCGGGCCAGCCCGCCGTGCACGGCCAGCAGGATCGCGCCGCCCAGGACGGCGGCGACCGACATCCACAGCGCCGGGACGAAGCCGTGCCAATGCTTGATGTAGACGACCGGGTCCGCGGCCGTCACCGCCGCCGCGACGGTCTTGACGAAATCGCCCGCGACCGCCTGCGGGAACAGGCCGATCACCACCACCAGCACCGCCAGGAACGCCGGCGGCAGCCACAGGCCGGGGCCGGGATCATGCGGGGTGTGCGGATAGTCGTCGCGCACCGGGCCAAGGAAGGTGTGCACGAGGTAGCGCAGCGAGTAGCCGACCGAGAACAGCGCCCCGATCGTCGCCAGCACCGCGAAGAGCGTGCCGGTATCCCACGCCGCCTCCAGCATCATTTCCTTCGACAGGAAGCCGTTGAAGGCCGGGATGCCCGCCATCGACAGCGAGGCGACGGCGGCGATCACGAAGGTCACCGGCATCAGCGCCCGCAAGCCCCCGAGGCGGCGGATGTCGCGGGTATGTGCCTCGTGATCGACGATGCCGGCGGTCATGAACAGCGCGGCCTTGAAGGTCGCGTGGTTGATGATGTGAAACACCGCCGCGACCGCGCCGAATTCCGTGCCCAGCCCCAGCAGCATGGTGATCAGGCCCAGGTGGCTGACGGTGGAGAACGCCAAAAGCGCCTTCAGATCGTCCTTGAACAGCGCGATCACCGCGCCCAGCACCATCGTGATCAGCCCCGCCCCGCCGACAAGCCAGAACCACGCCTCGGTCCCCGACAGCACCGGCCAGAGCCGCGCCATCAGGAACAGGCCGGCCTTCACCATCGTCGCCGAATGCAGATAGGCCGAAACCGGCGTCGGCGCGGCCATCGCATGCGGCAGCCAGAAGTGGAACGGGAACTGCGCCGACTTGGTGAAGGCACCCAGAAGGATCAGGATCAGCGCCGGCAGGTAAAGCGGATGGGCGCGGATCGCCTCGCCCTGGGTCAGGATCACGCTCAGGTCGTAGCTGCCCGCGATATTGCCCAGGATCAGCATGCCGCCGATCATCGCCAGCCCGCCCATGCCGGTCACCGCCAGCGCCATCCGCGCACCCTGCCGGCCTTCGGGCAGGTGCCGCCAGTAGCCGATCAGCAGGAAGGACGACAGCGACGTCAGTTCCCAGAAGATCAGCAAAAGCAGCACGTTGTCCGACAGCACGATACCCACCATCGCGCCCTGGAACAGCAGCAGATAGGTATAGAACTGCCCCATCGGGTCGGATTTCGCGAGGTAGAACCGCGCGTAGGTGATGATCAGCAGCCCGATCCCGAGAATGAGCAGCGAGAACAGCAGCCCGAGCCCGTCCAGCATGAAGGTGGCGTTCAGCCCCAGCGCCGGGATCCACTCGAACCGCGCGGTCACCACCTCGCCGCGCATCACCGCGGGCGCATGCAGCAGGATGCCCAGAAGCGCCAGCGCGGTCACGCTGCCGGTGACGGTGGCGCAGGCGTTGCGCCCGGCACGGATCATCAGGCCGGGCAGGAGCGCGCCCAGAAAGGGCAGCGCTGCGATCAGGGCAAGGGACATGCCGTTTCGGTTCCGTCGTTGAAGGCGGCCCGCCGGGGCGCCGGTGTCCTGTGTGCAGCGCAGGGCTGCGCCGGTCCCCTAAAAATTTGTAGGCGGCGGCCGAAGTCAAGGGAAACCGGACCCCGCCGATGTCGGTTTTCGCCGGCAGCGCCGGGAGATAGGATCGGAAACCTCGCCGGGGCCGAGAATTCGGCCCGCGTCGCCCTCTGCCGCCGATCCGGCCGTTCTGGACGGCAGCCGGCCGGTCGTGTCTGCTGACGGGGCAACGGCGGAGGCGATTCCATGGCGGCGGACCTGGCAGAGATCATCCGGCAAGGGCGCGGGGCCGCACCCGCGGACCTCGTGCTGAAGGGCGGGCAGGTGTTCGACCTCGTGACCGGCGCCACGATCCCCGGCGACGTGGCGATCTGCGGCGACACCATCGTCGGGATCGGCGCGGACTACGCGGGGCGGCACGAGATCGACGTGGCCGGGCTGACGCTGGTGCCCGGCTTCATCGACACGCATCTGCACATCGAAAGCTCGCTCGTCACCCCGCAGGAATTCGACCGCTGCGTCTGCCCGCGCGGGATCACCACCGCGATCTGCGACCCGCACGAGATCGCCAATGTCGCCGGGCTCGACGGCATCCGCTATTTCCTTGAGGCCGCGCAAACCACGGTGATGGACATCCGTGTGCAGCTGTCCTCCTGCGTACCCTCGACCGAGATGGAAACGGCCGGCGCGCGGATCGACGCGGCGGAGCTGGCCGCGCTGATGGATCATCCGAAGGTGATCGGGCTGGCGGAGTTCATGAACTTCCCGGGCGTGCTGGCCGGCGACACGGGCTGCCTGGCCAAGCTGGCGGCGTTTCGCGGCCGCCACATCGACGGGCACGCGCCGCTTCTGTCAGGCCGCGACCTCAACGCCTATGTCGCCGCCGGCATCCGCACCGAGCACGAGGCGACGCACGCCGCCGAGGCGGTCGAGAAGCTGCAACGCGGGCTTCGGGTGCTGATCCGCGAAGGTTCCGTTTCGAAGGACATGGCGGCGCTGGCCGGGGTGCTTACGGAAACCACCGCGCCCTACATGGCGCTGTGCACCGATGACAGGAACCCGCTCGACATCGCCGAACATGGCCATATCGACCACATGGTGCGCAGCCTGATCGCGATGGGCCGGCCGGTGCTGGCCGTCTACCGCGCCGCCAGCCTGTCGGCGGCCGAGGCCTTCGGGCTGACGGACCGCGGGCTGATCGCGCCGGGAAAGCGCGCCGACATCCTCGCCCTGCCCGAGATTGCTACGGCGCGCCCGGCGCTGGTGGTGGCCGGCGGGCAGGTGGTGGACGCGGCCGCCTTCGCCGCGCGCCCCGCGCTCGCCCCGGTCGCGCGGCACTCGGTGCAGGCGCCGCAAGTCACGGCCGACAGCTTCCGCTGCCCCGGCAATCGGGCGGAAACCCCGGTGATCGGCATCCTGCCGGGCAAGATCATCACCGAACACCGGGTCGAAGAGATCGCGCCCGAGGACGGCGACAAGCGCCCCGATGTCGCGCGCGACCTGATCCGCATCGCGGTGGTCGAACGGCACGGCAGGAACGGCAACATCGCCACCGGCTTCGTCACCGGTTTCGGGCTGAGACACGGGGCCATCGCCTCGACCGTCTGCCACGACCATCACAACATCGCCGTCGTCGGCGCGGATTACGCCGACATGGCGCTGGCCGCGAACCGGCTGTCGGAGATCGAGGGCGGTTTCGTGGTGGCCGAGGGCGGGCGGGTGACGGCGGAACTCGCCCTGCCGGTCGCCGGGCTGATGAGCCTTCAGCCCTTCGAGACCGTCGAACACGACCTGCGCGCGCTGCGCGCCGCCGCCCGCGCCCTTGGCGTGACGCTGGACGAGCCGTTCCTGCAACTGGCCTTCCTCGCCCTGCCGGTGATCCCGCATCTGAAGATCACCGACCGCGGGCTGGTCGATGTCGACCGCTTCGAGATCATCGGCTGACCGCGGGCCGGAGCCCGGGGGCTTGCCGAGCCTCCGCCCCCCGGCGGCTCAGTCCTGGGTCCGGTGATCGTCGGGCAGGACAAGGTCGGGGGTGTAGACGGTCGCCTGCGCGCGGCCGTTGCGCTTGGAGGCGTAAAGCGCGAGATCGGCGTCCGACAGCATCCGGTCGGGGTTCTGGCGTTCGTAGCCGGAGGACAGAACGATCCCCGCGCTGCCCGAGATCCGGCAGGTCTGGCCCTCGAATTCCATCGGTTCCTCGAACCGGGCGATGATCCGGCGGGCCAGCGCCACCAGCCGGTCGGCATCGGCCGATCCGCGCAGGATCAGCACGAATTCGTCGCCGCCGACGCGGGCGACGATGTCGTGCCGGCGGGTTTCCTCGCGCAGGATATGCGCGACCTGCGTCAGCACGTGGTCGCCGGCGGCATGGCCCAGCGTGTCGTTCACCGACTTGAAGTAGTCGAGATCGAGATGGATCATCGCGAAGCCGGGCCCGTCGCGGTCGGCCGCCTCCGCGGCGCGGGTCAGCGCCATTTCCAGCGCCCGGCGGTTGGCCAGCCCGGTCAGCGGATCGGTCAGCGCCTGTTCCTCGGCCGCCGCTCGGGCCGCCTGTAGGCGCGTGTTCAACCCGTTGAGCTCGTCCATCACCGCCGATTTCGCCTCGTGCAGGTAGAGAAGTTCCACCGCCAGGTCGGTCACGGCGAAATCGGCATCGGTCAGGTCATGGTCGCGCACCGCATCGGCCACCGCGATGCCGAAGGACAGGTTGACCAGCATTCCCTGCCCCGGGCCAAGCGGCACGGCGAGGCCGCGGAACGCGGTATGCGGCGGCTCGCGCAGCGTGGCGTGCAGCCGCCGCCCGGCGACCGCGCCAAGCTCGGCCATCGTGGTGACGCCGCGCGGCCGGATCAGTTCGA
>Ga0180435_10002788_pt1 | contig 17723 bp, 18 predicted proteins | sample SS_ome_3_FD_132467 | JGI IMG/M metagenome (GOLD analysis project Ga0180435, IMG submission 132467) | Hypersaline lake sediment archaeal communities from the Salton Sea, California, USA - SS_3_S_1 metaG | ecosystem: Environmental > Aquatic > Non-marine Saline and Alkaline > Hypersaline >...
CATCATCTTCGAGGGGGCTCAGGGGACACTGCTCGACATCGATCACGGCACCTATCCCTTCGTGACATCGTCAAACCCGACAGCCGGTGGTGCGACCACTGGAGGCGGGATCGGGCCCACCACGATCGACCGGATCATCGGCGTCGCCAAGGCCTATATCACCCGGGTCGGCACCGGTCCGTTTCCCACCGAGCTGCACGACGAGACCGGGGCATGCATGGTCGAACTCGGCGGCGAGTTCGGCACCGTCACCGGCCGGCGCCGGCGCTGTGGCTGGCTGGATCTAGTTGCACTCAAGTACGCGGTTCGGGTGAGTGGCGTCACCGAACTAGCCATGACCAAGCTCGATATTCTTTCGCACTTCGAAAACCTTCGCGTGGGAGTGGCGTATGACTCGCTTGGTGAGCGATTCGACAACTTCCCCCGGCAGCAACGCATCCTGTACAACTGCCATCCTGTCTACGACGAGCTGCCCGGCTGGAGCACAGATATCTCAGAAGTCCGCTCTTTTGCCGACCTTCCCAAAGAGGCAAAGGGTTATGTCGAGTACGTTGAAGACACGATCGGCATCCCGGTGACGATGATCGGGGTGGGACCGGCGCGGGACGCAACGGTAATGAGGGAATCATGAGAGTTCTCCTAGTCGGCGGCGGAGGCCGCGAACATGCGGTCGGCTGGAAGCTCGCGCAGAGCAAGACCATCACCGATCTGATTGCCGTACCGGGTAACCCCGGTTTCGCCCAACTCGGTGCCTGCGTCCCCGGGATTGACATCCTCGACCCGGACGCGATCGTCGATCTCGCCCTCGCCAATGCTATCGACCTCGTGGTGATCGGGCCGGAGGCTCCGTTGGCTGCCGGGGTCGTTGATGCTTTGACCGCTGCCGGAATTCGTGCTTTCGGTCCCACCAAAGCAGGGGCCCAGCTGGAATCGTCGAAGGCCTTTGCCAAGAACATCATGAAGCGGGCCGGGGTGCCTACTGCCACCTGGCGGGCGTTTACCGATGTCGATGAAGCCATCGCGTACCTGGAGGAGATAGAAGGTCCTTATGTCGTGAAGGCCGACGGCCTGGCCTACGGGAAAGGCGTGCTGGTGACCGAGGACCTGATTGCCGCCCAGGGCTGGGCCCGGCTCTGTGTTGGTGGCGAGTTCGGGGAGGCAGGGTCGACTGTTGTGGTCGAGCAGCACCTGCCGGGCCAGGAGGTATCGGTCTTCGCCATATGCGACGGGACCCGGGCCGTTGCCCTGGAGCCCGCCCGGGATTACAAGCGTCATCGTGACGGCGATCGTGGTCCTAACACCGGCGGGATGGGTTGCTACTCCCCCGTCGCCGACTTGCCGGAAGACTTGGTTGATCGAACGATCGATGAGATTTTCCATCCGGTTCTGGCCGAGATGCACAACGACGGGATCGAATACCGCGGGTTCCTCTATGCCGGGTTGGTCTTGACCGACGACGGACCGAAGGTGCTGGAATTCAACTGCCGGCTTGGTGATCCTGAGACACAGGTGCTGCTCGCTCGTCTCGACGAGGATCTGTTGGAGCTGCTCGCCTCGGCCGCGGAGGGGTATCTCCCCGACGGCCCCCTCATCTGGCGTGACACCGCAGCGGTTGACGTCGTGCTGACGGCAGCCGGCTACCCGGACAACCCGGAGGTCGGTCGGGCCATCAGCGGCGTCAATGTGGTTCGCAGCATCCCAAACGTCGAGGTGTTCCATGCCAACACACGCCGCACTCCGGAAGGGCTCGTCACCGCCGGAGGTCGTGTGCTGAACATCGTTGCCACCGGCGACACCATCGAGGCAGCCCGCTCTTTGGCCTACGAAGCCGCCTCGCATATTCATTTCGGCGGAATCCACTACCGCCGTGATGTTGCCCAGTCATGATCCCTCGTTACACCCTTCCCGAGATGTCTCGCATCTGGAGCGAGCAGCACAAACTCGAGGTGTGGAAGGAGGTGGAGACCCTGGTGGTCGAGGCTTGGGTCCAACAGGGAGTCGCTCCTGCCGAGGCTGCCGTTGCGATCCGGTCTGCACCCCAGGTCGACCCGGTCGAATGGAAGGTGCGCGAGGATGCGACCAACCACGACGTTGCTGCGTTTGTTGATGTACTCGCTGAGTCAATCGACACCGGCGGCGAGTGGGTTCATTACGGCCTCACCTCTTCCGACATGCTCGACACCGCACAGGGGTTCATCCTGAAGGAGGCGGCTGCGCTACTCCAGAAACGCGTTGACGAGCTGCTCACGGTGGTGAAGGCCAAGGCGGCAGAGCATCGTGACACCGTGATGATCGGTCGCACCCACGGCATCTGGGCGGAGCCGACGACATTCGGCCTCAAGCTGGCGACATGGGCGTTCGAGCTCGCTCGCGATCGCAAGCGTCTGGCTGCGGCCGCTGATTCCGTTGCGGTGGGCAAGATCTCGGGAGCGGTGGGCACGTATGCCCACACCCCGCCGGAGATCGAAGCCTACGTTTGCGATCGGATGGGCCTTTCGATCGAACCGGCCTCCTCGCAGATCACCCACCGGGACCGCCACGCCGAATTCTTGTCGGTACTGGCCCTGATCGGTGCTTCACTAGAACGATTCGCCACCGAGATCCGCCATCTGCAGCGGTCCGAAGTGGGCGAGGTGCGCGAGTCCTTTGGCAAGGACCAGAAGGGTTCTTCGGCCATGCCCCACAAACGCAATCCCATCGCATCCGAGAATGTCACTGGATTGGCCCGGTTGCTCCGGGGCTACGCCTCGGCCGGGTTCGAGAACGTTGCGCTGTGGCACGAACGGGACATCTCGCACTCGTCTGCGGAGCGGGTGGCGCTTCCCGACGCTTGCTTGATCCTCGACTTCGCGCTGGTGCGGATGAACAAGTTGGTGGAGAGCCTGGTCGTCAACGCCGATCGCATGATGGAAAACCTGGAGGCAACCCGGGGCCTGGTGTTCTCTCAAGCCGTCCTGCTGGCGTTGATCGAAGAGCAAGGACTCAGCCGCGACGCCGCCTACCGCATCGTGCAACGCAATGCGATGCAAGCCTGGGATGAGGGTTTACAGCTGCGCGACCTCCTCGCGGAGGATATCGATGTTGCTCTGCATCCCGATGTGTTGGACCGTTGCTTCAGCGCTGAACACTTCCTTCGCCACAGCGGGGTGATCTTCGAGCGACTGGCTCAGATCTAGCGGGTCAAGTCAGTCAGCACCGCAAGGACAGCTTCGCGACGGTCGGAGGTGGCGGATGCCGCCGCCGCAACCTCGAGGCCATCCACTGCCGGCTGAAGGCTGCCCGGTAGGGCCTGCCAGTTCGCGTTCATCGCAAGTTGGACGAGATGCTCGACGCCATCCGACATCCTGACATCGTTTATGAGAGCAATGACTGTCGCCCCAGTTGATACGGCGACACCGTCGGAAATCGTGAGATCGACTTGATCCCCGATTGACGGAGGCGCTACGGCTACTGATCTCCCCGCCTCGGTAGTTGTCTGTCGCTGCCATTCGATCGTGGTTACCGTCCCCGACCACGCGACGAAGTCACGGGAATCCGCCGCTCGCGGACCGTCGGCTATTTCGATGGTCAGGACATACTCAATACCGGCAACCCAATCCGAGAATGCGAATGGTTCTCCGCCGGGCGGATCATCAACCGAATCCGAGCAGGCGGCAGGGGAAAGGCCGAACACAATCACGGCCATCAAGACACCTCGTAGCCTCACGTTCCACCGCGCAGCGCATCGACCGGTTCCAGCCTGCTGGCCCGCCAGGACGGGTAGAGCCCGGCCACCAAACCAACGATCGCACCTGCAAAGGGGGCCAGCAGCGGCACCTGAACATCTAGGACCGGAGTCCACTGCCTGTTCGCGGACACGGCAACGACGACGAGTACCCCGGCCGAGGCTCCGATGACTCCGCCGACAAATCCCATGGCTGCCGATTCGACCAGAAACTGCGAAGCGATGTGGCGCCGCGCCGCACCCACTGCCCGGCGCAGGCCGATCTCACCGACCCGTTCGAGGACCGAAACCAGAGTCACATTGGCGATGCCGATAGCCCCCACCAGCAGCGCAACCCCGCCTAGTACCAGGAAGAGCGTGTTCACATCGGATTCGACTCCCGACCGGACCGCACGCGGCTCGGGCGGCACTCGCACGCGGAGCTTCTCCGGTTCGTTGGGGCTGAGTGCAATCGGGGCCTGCTCGCCGATGAGGTAAGCCGCGCCGACCTCGGTACGGATGTGCACCTCGGCGGGAGCGCCGGTGCCGAAGAGTTCGCGCGCGGTGCCGTTGGGGATGATGATCGACTGAAGAAGGGAGGTCTCGCGAGCGACGTCGTCGAGGATTCCCATCACCGCAAGGGTGTTGTCCCCAATGAAGATCGCTGGCTGCTGATCGACGCGGTTGATGTTGAGCCGGGCAGCCGCCGCCGGCCCTAGGATCGCCACCGGCTCGCGCCGCAAATCATGGCCGGAGTCGAAGAACCTCCCTGTGCCCAGATCCGCAATTACTGCATCGAAGAGACCCGGGGAGGCGGCAATAACGTCGACGGCGTAACGCGTCTGGCCCAGCGGATCATTGATCGGCACTGAGCTCACCAACTCGCCCTCTGTGTCGACCAGCGTCATCGTGCCGGCGGCGACAACGCCGTTGAGTCGCGTGATCCGATCCTCAGCATCCCAGGGGATCACCGACACATCTTCCCGGCTCGGAGAGAAGAAGAAGCCTTCGGTGCGGTTGGAGACCGACACCGATGTTGCCGCCAGTGCGTCGAACCGCGTGACTATCTGGTTGCCGGCAGTTTTTGCCAGACCGAGAGTGGCGACGAGGGCAGCAACGCCGAGCACGGTGCCCAGGATCGTCAGAACGGTACGCCCCGGCCGAGCGAGCATCCCGGCGACCGCCTCGGCGATCAGGTCCCGGATCAGAAGGCGGGAACGGACGATCCTGTGGGTGATCGGCTTGACCTGCTCACTCACGAGGCCTCCTCAATCAGGATGCCGTCAGTCATGTCGACCTGGCGCTCGGCTCGACCACTGACAGCCGACTCGTGGGTGATCACAACCAGGGTCAAGCCGTCGGTGCGGAGCTCGTCGAAGAGGTCCAGAATCGAAGCGGTTGTCTTGCTGTCGAGATTCCCGGTCGGCTCATCGCAGAGCAACAAACTGGGCTTGGGAGCGATCGCCCTGGCAATGGCAACCCGCTGTCGCTCCCCACCGGACAGCTGGCGGGGGGTGAAGTCGAGGCGATGACCGAGACCGACTCGCTCCAGGGCTTCCCTTGCCTGACGGCGCCGATCGCGGCGCGGGGTGCGGTTGTAGACCAAGCCGGTCATCACATTCTCGAGCGCAGTGCGATACGACAGGAGATGGAATGCCTGGAATACGAATCCGATTTCCGTTCCGCGGAGTGCAGTCCTCAGGCCGTCGCTGAGCTCTCCAACGTCGCGGCCGAGCAGCCGATAGCGGCCGGCCGTGGGAGCGTCGAGACAGCCCAGGATGTGGAGCAGCGTCGACTTGCCCGAGCCGGAGGGCCCGACGATCGCCACGTAGTCGCCATCGTCGATGGTCAGATACGCTTCCTTGACCGCTTCCACGGGTGGCGAGCCGGGAAAAGTGCGGGATACCGCTTCGAGTTCGACGACTGCGCTCATTCTTCGTCTTCCGGCACCTCGGTAGTGGTTGCGCCTCCCTGCTGGAACCCAACGACGACACGGTCGCCCTCCCCCAACTCACCATCTACCGGCGTTATCTGCACCATGCCCCCGGGCGCCGACAGGCCGGGGATTACTTGCACAACACGAGTCGACCCGTCCTCCTCCTCGACCGTGACGATCGTGTCGCCGCTTCCCGTCGCCGACAGGGCAGCAGCCGGTACGGCAAGCACCTCGCCACCGGATGAACGAGTCTCGACCGGGATAGAGATCTTCACGTTGGTGTTGTTCAACTCCGCACGCACTTCGTCGGGCAGTATCTCGAGATACACCTCGTCGACCGCGACCCCGTTCGTGCCTGCGCGTTCCGCCTTGAACTCGACCGTGCCCTCGAGCTCGATGTCGAGCCGGCTCAGTTCGATAGTGACCCGATCACCTTCCTCCACCAGTTCAGCCTCATCGACCGACACCGAAGCATCGATGGCGAGACGGGAGCCGGACACTCGCATGATCTCGCCGCCGGCGACATCCCCGCGGGAAGCACCCACTGCATCGATTCGAATCGGAAACACCTTGAAGAAGAGGAACTCGCCGGACGGAACGGGCGAACCCAGCTCTGCTCGCGCTTCTCCGAGGTCGGCGACTGCCCGCTCCAGTGCCTTCTTCTCACCGCTGATGTCCTGAGGAGGTCCAGCAAGCTCTGCCTCGGCCAGGGCAGTCTGGTAGGCGCCCTCAGCCGCCGTGCGGCCCATCTCCGCCTGGTTCAGGGCTTCTTCCAGGGCAGCCATCTCCTCGTTGGTCGGCGGGAGGCCCGTGTCCGGATGGGTGCCGTCGATCGCTTGTTCGAGTCGACCCTGCGCCAGCTCCAGCTCGGCCTGAGCGTCTGCAAGCTCACCTGCCGTCCTGGTGATCTTCGACTGTGCAGCAACGGCGGCAGTCCGCTGCGCCAGGGCCGCGTTGTATACGTCCCGAGCGCTGTCGACTGCTTCCTGAAGGGCCTCAACTTGCTCGACAACGATGGGGTCCGAGCCGATTGGCTTGTACCCGTGCGATTCGTAGAACGCACGGATCGCGGCCTCCGTGTCCGGCCCGTAGATACCGTCGATGATTCCTGGATCGAATCCGAGCCGGGTCAAGGCGGATTGCAGCTGCTCGATATCCTCGCCACGGTCACCGGGGCGCACCGTGCGGAACAGGGGCAGGTCACCTTGCAGCGCGAAGGTGGGACGACCAGCCAACTCGAAGAGCACCGATCCCTCCGGAAGCTCGTCGCCCACGCCTGGCACCCAGGTCACAACCGGAGAAAGCTCCTGCACCGCAAGTTGCGGCGCGGCCACCGATTCCGGCTCGTCGAAACGCACCGTGCCCCTGGTGACGACGTCGTTAGCGATGACCATGCGGGCAACCGGAACCGTGATGAGCGACGGTTCCGGAGGCTCGGCCTCAGCAGCCACCTGGGCGGGCGACTTGATCCGCGAACCGGCCGCCCATCCGACTGCGGCCGCCGCGATCACCGCCACGAGAGAGATGATGAGTACGACCCTGCGACTCACCTCGCCACCCCCACTGGAGACGGCATCCCCTTATCCGTTCTGCTCTTTGAAGGCCAGCAGCCGATCGAGGTTCTCTTCGATGAACTGGCTCTCCAGATCCTTGTAAACCTCCTCGAACAGCTCCCGCATATCTAGGGAGCACTCATAGTTCGCAGTGGCGATTGCGATCTCCTCATCGATCAGAGGCTGCAGCTTCTCCATGTCATATTCGGGGCCTTGATACTCCCACTCTGCATCTTCGCCTTCCTCACCGACGACAACGGTGTCCTCAGTGGGAATCGTGGTTTCCTCGTCGAACATAGGCTCGGGCCAGGTGACAACTTCATTGACCTTCTTCTGGAACTCGCCTTCTACCCACTCACCGCCCTTGTCGGTGCCAAATAGGTACGCATACATATCCTCCTGGGTAGCCCAGTCGTAGCCCCGCTCTGCCATACAATCCGACCAGCCTTGGTTGGCCGCAACGATGCGGGGATCGGATTCGGCCCGGGAGTACATGTCGTCGAAGTCCTCACCGAACTCCTCCCAGAAAGCCATGTCGGCTTCACCGCCGCCGTACAGCTCCTCGTAGGCCTCGTTCTGGCATCCATCCGGAACCCAGTCCATGTAGGCCTCGTCAAAGAAAGCCATGCGCTCTTCCTCCGTCATGGCTTCGATCTCTTCGGGGGGCGTGTTCGCGATGATGTCGGGCTCTCCGCCGTATAGAACCCGGAAGTACTCTTCCTGCTCGAACTCGTCCATGGCCTCGACGATTTCCTGATTCGGATCATCCGCCCAGGGGTCCTCGCCCTCCTCCCCGAACATCTCCTCCTCCTGGAGCACCCAGGTGGAAACGCCAAAGCCGTACTTCTTGACGTACTCCTCTTCGTCGGACTCGTCGAACATGAACCCGCCGCCGACCTCGGAGGGAACCCATGGGATGTAGTCGAAGCCCTCCGCGGCCATGCACTCGGCAATCTTCTGCTGCGCCTCCATCTCCTGGGCCCGGAAGTCGGTGTCCTCATCGAATGCGCGCGCCCCCGGAATGAAGTCATCGAGACTCAGCTCACCGTCCTCGCCGAGATCCAAGTCACTCGAGTCGGTCTTGGTGGCATCTTCGGAGTTTCCGGGCTGGTCTGCTTCTGTGCTGGTCTCCGTTGCAGTTGGCTGATCCCCGGTTGACTCCGTTGCAGTCCCCCCGCAGGATGCGGTCACAGCGATCAGGGCAACAATCACCAGATAGTGCCGCCTCACCACACACCTCCAGATTGTGTATTCCCCAGCGTACTCATGCCTCACCTAAAGCGTTCAGCCGGGGCGCATTCTGGATGGATCAGGCCTCGATCTGCGCAATCCGGTCGATTGCATCGCCACCGCAGATGACGGTCAGTTCGCGACCCTCGGACGACGCCACTGCTACATCACCAGCCAGCGTGCCGTCGGCGATGCGTGCGTAGAGGTTTTCGCCCGGACAGCTCGTGGCCGCTACGTCGCGGTGCCCTTGCACCGTCGCCGGATCAACTCCATACTCGGCCGCGCCCCACGACACCATCGCCACCAATGCCTCATACTGCGCGTCGGGAATGTCCTGCTCGTCGAAGTTGCCCTCGCAGCAAATGAGCAGGTGCCCGGTCGGGTCGTAGTCCGTTCCGGTATCGCCAACCGCGGTAACCGGACGTCCCTCGTACACATTGCCTTCGGCATCAATCATGAAGTGATAGGCCAGATCGGGCCAATCCCGGCTCTGGTGAAACTGCTGGTGTTGACGGATTCGGGCCGGTGCCATCCGGTTCTCATCCAGAATCACTGCGGTGTGATGGATGGTGATCTGGTCAATGGTCTGGGTCGTGAAGTCTCCGGCTACCGGCAGCGCTCCCCATGCCTCTCTGCAGATGACCTCGAGCCTCGTCGCCGCCGGTGTGGCGCTGGTGGTGGTTGCGGTGGTCGTCGTTGTAGTCGGTGCGGCGGTTGACGTGGTCACAGTCGTGGTGGCCGCAGGGGTGGTCGATGGCGAAGAAGACGAGGGTGTTAGGCGCGCAACCGTTGTCACAATGGCGTTCGATTGCGTCCCACAAGCAGCTGCTCCCAGACCGGCAGCAATCAAAGCCAGGAATCGGCGCCTGGATAGCACAGTCATCAGCTCATCCTAAGGATCCGGCTGATCCAAGCTGCTGGTGTCGGCATTGCGAACGTGCCGGGTCGTCCGCTCGAATTGGCGATCCAGGTAGCCCAGAAGTGGATCGACGACACCAGTGTCGGCCAGGGCCCCTCGCATGCACCTCATCCATTCCTCGGCCTCCTTTGGGCCAATCGAGAAAGCAAGATGACGCATCCGTAGCCGCGGATGGCCCTTCCGCTCCGTATAGAGGTCGGGGCCGCCCATCCAGCCACTGAGGAACTCAAAAAGGTTGCGACGGGAATTGCGGTCGTCGGCAGGATGCATCTCTCGCAACAACGGAGAGTCGCGGCGGATTCGGTCATAGAAGTGATCGACCAATCGACGCAACGGCTGCTCACCGCCAAGCTCTTCGTAAGGTGTAGGGGCCTCGCCCCAGGGGTGAATACCGGCGGGCCGCGGTTCCGGGTTGATAGTCACCCGCGCAGCTCAGCCAGGTCGGGGGCGAGCAGATCGCGCTCTCCCGACTCCTCGATCTGGTCGAGCAGTTCGTACGCGATATCGAGATGCTCCCGCTTCAGCTCACGATTGCCGGCAAGGCGGGCGGCTCGGGCGAGTGCCTCGTGCGCATATCCCTCGTAAAACGCGCCCAGCCGGAAGCGTGAGGCAACTTCCAGCGACCGGCGTCCGTACTCTTCAGCCAGGTCTGCATACCCCAGCACCGCAGCAACCCGGGACACCTGCCAGTCGCTGACCGCAAAATTGCGAGGCTCGCCGACTTCTCGCCAGTGGTACCGAGAGGCGAATGCAGCGGTGAGCATCTCGGCTCGCTCTTCATGGGACCTGCCGTCCTGGTCAAGCAGTTCCCAGGTCCGGTTGAACAGCGAGACGGCGGCCTTGCGATGGTCTAGAGGTTCGTCGTCCACTGAATCCTCCCCGTGGTGTCGTTTCTTCAATCTACCCGACGGCTTCCGGCACTCCCGACAAGTGAGAGGAGCGGCACCAAGAATGCGGGATTAAGGACCAGCCTCGTTAAGGTTGTACGCCGAATGAGCGATGCACGTACGGCCCCGGTTTGCTACCGGCATCCCGACCGCGAAACCTACCTGTCCTGCAGCGAATGCGGACGACACATTTGCCCCGACTGCTCCTACGACGCACCGGTCGGGCAGAAGTGCCCAGAGTGTGTTCGCGCGGCTGGGGCGCAACGTGTTGTCCATGCCCGCAACATCAACCGCGGACCATCGTTTCAGACCACACCGGTCGTGTTCTCGCTGATCGCCATCAATGTCGTGATCTTCCTTGCCGGCATGGCTTCCGCTCAGCTGGAGAACGACCTCATTCTCAACTTCGGGGCGGTCGGGGAGAGGTTCATCAACGGAGAACTGATCGGGATCGCCACCGGCGAATGGTGGCGGGCACTCACCGCCGCCTTCCTCCACGGTGGAACGATGCACATTCTGTTCAACATGTACTTCCTGTACATCTTTGGTCCCCGGCTCGAACAGCAGGTTGGTTCGCTCACGTTCTCCGGCCTGTACCTGGCCAGCGCCGCCGGGGGAAGCCTGGCGTCCTACCTCTTCGGGCCGCCAGCCGTCTTCGGGGTTGGCGCCTCCGGGGCGCTGTTCGGCCTCTTCGGCGCCTGGCTCTATGCGGCCTATCGGCAGCGGGGATCGGCTGCGGGGAGCGCCATGTTCAACCAACTCGGCGTCATTCTGCTCATCAACCTTGCCCTTCCCCTGTTCCTGCCCAACATTGATTGGCGAGCGCACGTGGGCGGACTGCTCACCGGAATAGTGGTCGCCTTCCTCTGGGAACAGGTCGCATCACAGCACAAGAACCCCCGTTGGATGCGCACCGCATCGGCATATGCGGTGCTGGTCGCACTCATGGCCCTCGTCATCGTTCTCTAGAGCCTGTGACTAGTCCGCACGACCGCCACGAACGTGACCTTTAAGCCTGGCCGCATCATGCCGATAGGCAAAGTGATGAGTGCCCTCGATCACAATGCTCCCGACGCGACCGTCGAGGAGATACGCGCGGAAGCCATTGCCCAGCTCAAATCGGCCCGGGAACTCGCCAAGAAAGTGAGAGCCGAGGCCGTCAGCGAGCTGGAAGACGCGCGTGCCCGGGTACGGCGCATTGCGCTGCGAGAAGAGGAGATGGCAGAGAGATGGGCGAAGCTGCTCGAGGCCGAGAACCAGATGAAGGTCTCAGCTACGCCTCTGCCCGTCCCCACCGATCCGGATTCCCTCATCCATGAGGCGCAGCGGGAAGCCGCTTCCATAATCGAGCGAGCTCAGACCGAGGCGCGCGGCATCCGCGAAGAGGCAATGCGCCTGCTCGCAGTAGCCGAGGGCGAGAAGGCAGAGTCACACGAGATTGCTCAAAGTCAAACGGAACGAGCGATGATCGAGGCCCAGCAGATGCGTACTGAGGCCGAGAAGGAAGCTGAGCGTCTCCGCCGTGAGGCAGAGCGGGTCGCCGGCGAAGGAGACAAGAGCATCTACTCGAAACGGGGCGGTCGGAAGCTGCCACGTATTGGCGAGAGCGCCAACCATTTACTCTCCGAAATGTCCGGTCTCCGGGCCAAATCGAACGACGAGGAAGACCGCCAGGTCGTATAGCCTCACGTGATGCGGTTGGGCCTAGGTCGGTGGAGGGGACGCAACCAGCTCGAAGAGCATGGCGGCAGGAGAGTCCGCGATGCGCACGACCTTCATCTCGATGCCATACCACTGCACACCGCTCTTGGTCTGATTGTTGAGCCAAGCAAGAGCCTGCAGCTGCTCTTCTTCGAACTTGGCGGACACAAGAGCAACGGTGGCCGCTCCCGAAGATGCGGCCATGCCCAGGGCGTGGCCGAGATCTGCGTCTTCGGCAACAGCCTTCTGTGATGAGACCACGACAACATCTTCGCCGCCGTCGTCACGACCGATTACGCCCGTGGCACTCCTGGTTGTGAACTGACGAGCTTCAGACAGGCCGGCTTCCAAGCCGAGCACATCACCCAGCTGCCGCGAATGTGCCAGGAACCATGGGGCAAAGTCCTCCGCACCTTCCGCCCAAACACTCTCAGGATCCACCAGTTCCAGTGTTCCGAAGTCCATCATTACCCTTCCTTGCTGACTGAGTGGCTGCGGTTGCCCCGCTGCCGCTACCGGTACTCGTTCGACATTCTGTTCGGCTTCTGCATCGGGGCTACTCGAAGCAGCCTGAGCTGCTACTGGAAGCGGCTCGTCGGCGGCGACCGGCGGTTGTATCACAGGTTCCGGTGTGGCCGGCGCAGCCACGAGGGACTCGTCGACCGGAACCGATTCCGGAGTGATCGGCCCGGGCTCCGCAGGTTCGGGCTCGATCAGTTCGGGCTCGGAGTCTTGCGGCGCAAACGGCTCGGAGCCCATCGCCGCGGAACCGACCATCGCCCCATACTCCTCGACAACCCCGGCGGGTGGCACGGAGTCCACGATCGGGGCGGAAGCCTCTTCCGTCGGCGGCGGAATATCGTCCGGCTCTACCCCAATCCGGGCGGCGGCCTCTTGGGCGATGGCTTCGATGTTCGCTTCCGCCTCCCCCCACGACTGCTCGGCGCCGGGTAGGGCACTTTCGGCAAGGCCTTCAGACACCCCGTTGTATGCCTCCCACGGTGAGGGAGGGACACTGACCGGATCTCCGCCTGCCTTGCTGCCCGACGTTGTTGCCGCGTCGGTGATCTCGGGGACCTCCTCACCACCGTCCGCAGTGAGGTCGGGTGAGGAATCGGAGGGAGGACCGGGAATGGGGTCAGATGGTTCCAACTGTGACTCCTCTGCCGGTGCTGTCCGATCCTCTGCTGTCGCATCGCCAACGCCGGCAACGTTCCCTGTTGCCTCGATTCTCGCCACAGACTGCTGCACTTCCATGACTCGCGCAGCATGCAGGATGTCACCGCTGGTGATCCGTCCGTCCTCGCCAGAGCCTTCGATGATGCTGACGTCGATGAGCCTTCCTTCGACAAGACGACGGGCGCGTGGGGACAGGTCTTCGAGAACGAGGTGCGGCGGGTAACCGGACGACTCTCCCTCGTTTCGGTATGACCTCTTGCGTCGGCGTGAGCGTCTCCGAGCCACGACAACGCCTCCTCACGTCAGGGGACTAGTGCTCTGTACTCAGATTCGAATCGGACGGTAGGAGGGCGTTCTTGAGCAGTCTGTTCGCCTCCGCATCTTGCCGCTTCGCCTGCAAGCTAGCGGCGGCTCAGCCCTGATGGCATATCGAGGTGACACCCCCTCAGATAGGGGTGGCTAGCCAATCAGGCCGCCTTGCCAATCTCGTTGCTCCGGCAAACCACGCAGGTGGGGTCGGGGCACCGATCGACGACGGTGAAACTGAAGCCTGCTGCCTCTAGTAGCTGCTCAATGCTCTTCTGGTTATCCATATTGACAACATATCTGCCAGGTATGACAAGAAGGCGCCGGGTGGCGTCAACCGGGGTGCTTCAGTTGGCGACAGGACTCTTTCTGCTTACATCGGCGCATGGCTCCTCTCGACATATCCGCAGTCCAACATGCCCGCCTCCGCATCACTCATTACGTGCGGCGTACCCCGCTCGAGCGGAACAGCACTCTCAGCCGCATGCTGGGTACCAATGTCTATCTCAAATACGAGATGTTTCAGAAGACGGGATCGTTCAAGCCCCGCGGTGCTTTCAACACCATGCTGGCGCTGAGCGAGGAGGAACGAGCAGTAGGCGTTGTCGGCGTCAGCGGTGGCAACTTCGCCCAAGCGATGGCGTACGCCGGGCAGACACTCGGTGTAGACACGCTGGTGCTGATGCCCGAGTCGACCCCCATCAACTACGTGGATGCCACTCGTGGCTATGGAGCAAACATCGAATTCGAGCCGAGTATCGATACGCTCTTCGCAGCGGCTGAGAAGAGGGCTGCCGAGGGAATGACGCTGATGCATCCCTTCGACCACCCCGACATGATGGCAGGCAATGGAACTGTGGGGCTCGAGATCGTCGAAGATGTACCTGACGTCACCGATGTGTTCGTCAGCGTCGGCGGTGGCGGGCTCATTTCCGGAGTCATTGCCGCGGTGAAGGGATTACGCCCCGACGCAAGGGTGTGGGCGGTAGAAACTGAAGGTGCAGATGTCCTTGCGCAATCCCTCGCTGCCGGCGAGCAAGTGCGGATGACGCCGACCTCGCGAGCAAAGACTCTGGGCTCCCCGTACGCGGCTCAGACTGCGATCGATTTCGGCGCACTTCTCGCGAAACCCCCAATCGTGGTTTCCGATCAAGCGGCTTTCGCCTCGCTCAAGCTCCTGATGGAAAGAACGAAGGTAACGCCTGAGCTCGCAGCCTCGTGCACCCTCACCGCCGCCCAGACGCTTGCCGACCGCTTCGGTCCTGACGATCACATCGTGCTCCTGCTGTGCGGGGGGAACATATCCGTCGCAGACATCGCCGCCATGGAGCACGAGTTCGGCTAGAGCTAGTCCGAACTGACCGCGCTGCGCCGACGTTCGGCGAAACCGAACTCGAACGGACTCGCCATGGGCGAGCCCGCGGTTACTCGGAGTCGATAGCTCGCAGGAAACGCTTGGTCCGCTCGTGCTGAGGATTGAGCAGCACTTGCTCGGGAGGGCCGTCTTCGACGATAACCCCGCCGTCCATGAAGATGACCCGGTCCGCGACATGCTGGGCGAAGGCCATTTCGTGCGTGACGACAACCATCGTCATCCCCTCTTCGGCCAGTTCCCGCATCACATCTAGAACCTCGCCAATCAACTCCGGGTCGAGAGCGCTGGTCGGCTCGTCGAACAGCATCATGTCCGGGTTCATGCAGAGTGCCCGGGCAATTGCCACTCGCTGCTGCTGGCCGCCCGAGAGGTGAGCCGGATGTTCGTTGACCTTCTCGCTGAGGCCAACGCGGGCAAGCATCTCCTCAGCGATCCGAGTCGACTCACTGGTGCTGCGCCCGAGCACTTTGCGCTGGGCGATGCGCAGATTACGAAGGACCGTGAGGTGGGGAAAGAGGTTGAACTGTTGGAAGACCATCCCGATTCGGGTACGAACCGAGTCAACGTCGGTCTCCGGATCGGTGATGTCGATCCCCTCGATGAGAATCTTGCCACTGGTCGGATCCTCGAGTTTGTTGACACAACGCAACAGCGTCGACTTGCCGGAGCCCGACGGACCGATGAGGCACACGACCTCACCGAACTGCACATCGAAATCGATACCCCGAAGCACTTCGAGCTCGCCGAAGTACTTGTGCAGGTTCCTGATCTGAATTGGAGGCGCTTCTTCGTTGCGTTGCGTACTCATCGTGCTGCCGCCGTTCTCTTCTCGAGCCGCGCCACGAGGTAGGTCAGCGGCAGGGTGATCGCCAGGTAGACCAAGGCAATGACTATCAACGGCGTGCCGTTGAACTTGCTATTCATAAGATCTCGGCCGAACTTCGTCAGCTCCTTCGAGACCGGCGTGGTTCCCAGCACGAAGAAGAGGGAGGTGTCCTTGATCAGGAGCACCAACTCGTTGGTTAGTGGCGGCACGATGATGCGGAAGGCCTGCGGCAGGATGATGTAGGCCATGGCATTTCCCCAGCTCATGCCGAGAGAGCGAGCTGCTTCCATCTGGCCACGGGGTACAGCCTCGATTCCGGCACGGATCGTCTCCGCCATGTAAGCCGCAGCCACGATGCCCAACCCGATGGTTCCCTGTCCCAACGCGCCCCCCGGGATGCTCACTCCCGGAAACGCAATGGGAATCGCAAAAGCGACAAAGATGATCGTGACCAGAGCCGGGAGGCCCCGGAACAGCTCAATGTAGGTGATGGCCAGCCAGCGATACGGCTTGATCGAGGACAGCTTCATCAACGCAAGCACCAGCGCCAGCACCAGTCCGAAAGCAAAAGCGAGCGCCGTATACATGATCGTGTTGCGCGCCGCGATCGTGATCACTTCGGGGAACATGTCCCCGGCGATCTCGAGATTGAAGAACGAACGCCCGATGCTCTCCCAGTTGGCAAAGAGAGCGAATCCGCCGAACCCCAGTATCAGCACTCCGTACAGCGAGTACCTGATCAGCTTCTGTCTAGTTGCTTTTCTCATTGCCACCCGCCCTCCGCAAGCAATGAGGGAGACCCTAGCGGGTCTCCCTCAGCGAATGTCTAGCTAGCGGCTCGTCTCTTAGCCGAACCACTTCGCGAAGATGTCATCGTACGTGCCGTTGTCCTTGATCGTGGCCAGGGCGTCGTTGACCGCCTCCCACAGCGCTTCCTTGCCTTCTTCCTCTACCGCAAAGCCGTACTGCTCGCCTGTGGTGAAGGTCTCAACAACGGTGACCGTTTCATCCTGGGTGCTCCGGTAGCCGTTGACCGGAAGATCCTGCAGGATGCCTTCGATGCTCCCAGCCTCGAGAGCGATGAATAGCTCACCGCCATTCTCGAACGAGACGATCTCGGCGCCCGGGTTGTTGTCCTGAGCATATGCCTCACCTGTCGTGCCGGACTGCACACCGAGGTTCCTCCCGGCGAAGTCGCTCAAACTGGTCAAACCCGAATCGGCCTTGACTAGAAGCGACTGGTCGGCGTCGAAATACGGTGAGGTGAAATCAATCGCTTCCTCACGCTCAGCGGTGATGGTGATGGCCGAAGCCGCGATGTCGCACTGATTCGCGGCCATCGCACTACCGCTGGTGATAGCGGTGAAGCCGGTGCTCACGAACTCCATCTCGAGGTCTAGCTCATCGGCGACAGCCTGCATCACGTCGAAGTCAAAACCCGTGTACTGGCCGTCGACTTCGAACTCGAAGGGCTCATACGGAATCTCCGAGCAGACGGTCAGCTTGTCGGCAGCGACCAGGTCGTACTCGCCCGTGTCACCATCGCCACCGCAAGCCGCGGCGACCAGGGTGAGGGCGAGAGCAAGCAAGGTCAGATATCTGAATCTCTTCATTGTCAATCCTCCTGTATCTCGGCCAGCCCGGCCAGCCGTGCGTGCGAGCATAGGCTGCGGAGCCTGCCGAGGCGACTCAACACAACCGCCCAAGCCGGTTGGTGCTGCGTGGCGACGGAATTTGCCATTGCGCTCGCCGGATCCCAATATGGGGTCATGAGTTCCGTCGAACGCGAGATGACTCGCCTGCACGCCCACGTCTGCAAAGGTCTGGCCGATCCCAAGCGGCTGATGATCATCGACGCCCTGCGCGATGGGGAGGTCACCGTCACCGACCTAGTCGACTCGCTGGAGATCCCGCAGGCCAACGTATCCCAGCACCTTGCGGTGCTCCGGGACAAAGGGCTGGTTACTTTCAGGCGCGACGGACAGTGGGTCTACTACTCGCTCACCTCGCCGAAGATCGTCCAAGCCGTCGATCTACTCCGTGCCGTCATGCACGAACAGCTCGGCGCCGCTGCCGACTAGACGCATCGAATTCGACGACAATGGCCA
>Ga0180435_10002789_pt1 | contig 17722 bp, 14 predicted proteins | sample SS_ome_3_FD_132467 | JGI IMG/M metagenome (GOLD analysis project Ga0180435, IMG submission 132467) | Hypersaline lake sediment archaeal communities from the Salton Sea, California, USA - SS_3_S_1 metaG | ecosystem: Environmental > Aquatic > Non-marine Saline and Alkaline > Hypersaline >...
CACCGGAAAACTTCCGAGGCCATACCGTCTCTCAGCGAAGAACGAAGCCGACGGGTCATTCAATATCACGAGACGATACCGGGGTACGAACGAACCCCGCTGGTTCCGCTCGATGGACTGGCACGGGAACTCGGTCTCAGGAAAATCTTCGTGAAAGATGAGTCGCACCGGTTCGGCCTGAATGCGTTCAAGGCGCTTGGGGTGTCCTGGGCGATCGGCAATATCGTGTATGAAAAACTTGGTTTGGACGACACCGCGCTGGATTATGACGAGCTCCGCTCCGATCAGGCACGAGAACTCGTATCCGGACTGACCTTCATTACCGCCACCGACGGCAATCACGGCCGGGGGCTGGCGTGGTTTGCCGACAACCTCGGCGCACGGGCGGTGGTGCTGATGCCGCACGGTTCGGTGCAGGCCCGTGTCGATGCAATCGCGTCGCACAATGCGGACGTGACGGTTATCGACAAAAATTATGACGACACGGTGCGCGAAGCCCACAAGCGGGCGGAGGAAAACGGCTGGATTACCGTGCAGGATACAGCCTGGAAAGGGTATGAACAGATCCCGGAGTGGATTACCCAGGGGTATCTGACGATGGCGAAAGAAGCGCTGGAGCAGATCCGGGAGAGCGGCGTACCGCAGCCGACCCATGTGTTTCTGCAGGCTGGCAACGGATCGATGGCGGCCGGGGTGCTCGGCTATTTCGTCAATGTCTGCGGCGCTGACCTGCCCAAGGTGATTGTCGTCGAACCCGATGCGGCAAACTGCATGTTCAAATCCGCAGGGGCGGGCGACGGGGCGCCGCACGCGGTGGGCGGCAGTCACGACACCATGATGGCGGGGCTGGCGTGCGGCGAACCCAATATCGAAGCGTGGAATATTCTCAGGGATCACTCCTGGGCGTTTGTTTCCTGCTCGGACAACCTGTCCGCCCGCGGAATGACGCTGCTTGCCAAGCCGCTGGCCGGCGATGAAGCGATCGTGTCGGGCGAGTCGGGGGCGGTCGGCGCCGGTCTGATCGAATACCTGATGACCAATGAAGCCGCGGAGCAGATGCGCAACGATCTGCAGCTAGACGAGAATTCGGTGGTGCTGTTGTTCAGCACCGAGGGCAATACCGATCCGGAGAATTATCGACGTATCGTGGAGTAGGGCAGGTTGTCCTGGCTGCCGCCATCCACCGGGGACATGCTTCAGTGTGTCCCCTCCTTGCCTCCGGTGAATTTCCGATGTTTCCGGACTCGCCTACTTCCCGGCCTTCACCAGTCGCGGCGTCCAGAGAAGCTGCCCTTCTGATTCATATTCGTCGTAAAACTGTTGCCCGGTCCATTTCTTGACCTGGTCCAGGTATCCGTGCCGCATCACCTTGAACGTGATGCTGCTGTGGCCGTCGAACGACGCCGAATCCATAACGGTTACTCCCTGGTACGGCGTAACGCCCAGGTAGATCCACGGTTCGTCCAGATCGCTTTCAACCCGGTAGACGACATGTGAGCCTTCCGGGTCGGTATGGATCTTCACGTTGATCGGCTCTTTCGACGCGCAGGAGGTCAGCAGCAGGGCTGCCGCTACGATACAGAGACTGCACAGAAAACGTTTGCTTGCGGACATGGGTTCCTCTTTTATTACTCTTTTTCAAGTTCGCCGTGCACGTCGATGGCCTGCTCCCGTGCCGCTGTTTCCGATTTATGTCGCTTGTTGATCCAGAACGACGTGATGGTTGAATGGTAGCCGTTTTTCTGCAGCTGGACGGTCACTTTTTCGGAGCCCTCCTCGCCGGACCAGACAACCTGGGCCGGCGTTCTGCCCAGGTTGGTGTTGTCTTTCAGATTGATGATGTCGGCGCCTTCGGGCACGCTGTTGATATCGGCGGCCCCGTATCTTTCTCCGGCGCATCCCCCCGCCAGAAGCGCTGCCGTACCGGCCAGGATGAGGAGGGTGGATCTTACGTGTCTGGTAATATTTTTTCTGTACATGGTCTCGATACCGGTAATGAGGTTTGAACGGTTGAAATTTAGTCAGCTCTACCTGTTTTTACCGTATCCGTCAACCGTATATACGTCCAGGCAGCCGTGAAATCTACGGTACGGGCGGCCAGATGACCGGCACCAGCAGCAGGCTGATCACGAGATAGATGACCATCAGCGGCAGCCCGATCTTCACGTAGTCGATGAAGCGGTATCCACCGGGCGTCAGAACCATCAGGTTGGTAGTCGAACTGATCGGCGTCAGAAACGAGGCGGAGGCCCCGACGGCGACCATCATCATCAGCGGATAGGGCGAGAGGTCTGAAACAATTGCCGCCTGCAGCACGATCGGCGCCACGAGAACTGTGGTCGCCGTGTTGCTCAACACCTGGCTGAACGCCGAGGTCAGGATGAAGACCCCGGCCAGCAGCGCGACCGGTCCGAACGTGCCGATACTGTCGACGATATAGTTGGCAATGATCTCCGCGCCGCCGGTGATCGCGAGCGCGGCACTCATTGGGATCATCGCGGCGATCAGCACAACGCTCTGCCAGCCGATCGAGCGATATGCCTGGTTCATGTTCAGGCAGCCGCCGAGCACCATTGCCATAGCCGCAAGCAATACGGCCATGACCGCCGGCATCAGCTTGGTGACCATCAGCACGACCATGCCGGCCAGCGCCAGGATTGCCACCAGCGAACGCCAGTTGAGCGAGGCGACCTGCCGGGACAATTCGTCGGGACTGCCGATCACGGTGAAATGACGTTGTTCGCTCCTGAGCCGCTCGATATCGGGCCAGCGCCCGCGGACCAGCAGGGCATCACCGAATTTCAGCGGCGTCTGCCGCCGGGTGACCAGGTCCTCGCCGCGGCGGATCGACATGACCTGCACCCCGAACTTGTTCATGAAATCGCTCTCCTGTACGGTCTTGCCCTGATATCTGGAGCGCGGTGTGATCAGTACTTCGGCAAGTCCCGTGTCCGCACTGACCAGCATTTTTGCAAGGGTACCCGCGGTCAGCTCGAGCGGCTCGATGACGAAATTCAGGTCTTCGGCAGCCTGCCTGATGTGGGCGGAGGAACCTTTTAAAACAAGGATCGAATGCGGTTTGATTGTCGTTGCCGGGCCCGGAAAATCGTCGGGGGGATGCTGCTCGGCACGAGTGATAAACTGTTGAAACAATGTCTGGTGGTGTGCCGGGGCGGGCTCTGCTTCGTATTCTTCAACGGTGAGCACCGTGATCATATAGTTCTTGCCGAGCTCCGATTCGGCCAGCGTTTTCCCGGCAATGTCTGAAGAAGTGCTGATATAAGCCAGAAAGAGCTTGCCCGGCAGGGCAAATGATTCTGAGATGCCGAGCATCGACGAATCGAGATCATCCGGTTTTTCCCCGGACTGGCTCACTGGCAGGATTTTCCGGCCCACCGTGGCCATGTAAGTGATCGTGGCGATCAGGAGCGGGATGCCGACCCACGAATATTCAAAAAATCCGAAAGACTCATAGCCGCCATTGACCAGCGCTTCGCTGACAATGATATTGGGCGGGGTACCGGTCAGGGTCAGGAGCCCGCCGGCGTTGGCGGCGAAAGCGAGCGGCATCAGCAGTTTGGACGGATAGCTGTCGATGCTCCACGCGATGGCTATGACGGCCGGCAGCAGTGTCGCCACGGTGCCGGTGTTGCTCATGAACGCGGACAGCAGGGCCGTGCCGACCATCAGCACAACCACCACCCGCAGGGAATTCCGGCCGGCGATACGGATGATCTGGTGGCTGATCCACGACGTGACGCCGGTTCGAGACAGCCCTTCGCCGACCACGAACAGCGCCCCGATCATCACCACCGTATTGTCCCCGAATCCCTGCAAGGCCTGGCCGGGTGTCAATACGCCGCCAAGCGCCAGCGCCAGCATCGACATGAGGGCAACGAGGTCCGCACGCAGTTTATCCCACACAAACAGCGCAATGGTAATGGCAAGAACAAGAAACGTATAGTGTATCGGGTCCACGGATCTGAATCGGAATGTGTGCCGGTCGCAAGTACCGGAGCGCCCAATATGGGAAGCAGCGTAGTGAAAAAATCGTTCAAAGCATGGCGCGCCCGGAGGGATTCGAACCCCCGACACCCAGGTTCGAAGCCTGGTGCTCTATCCAGCTGAGCTACGGGCACGCGGTTACGAAAGGCTTATAATACAAGGGATTGCAGGGATGTCAAGGTGACAGGTGAAATGGCCGATTACGCCCTCCCCCCATTGCTTCTACCATAAAAAACTCATCTTCTCTGGGCTGGGATGTCAGGGGGGGAAAGGAGAAAGCACTTTCAGCGGCATTCAGGGTGTGGTCGATAGTATTTGTTACGGCAATGCTGCAATCACAAGCCAACCGCTGACGCCAACTTAACAGGCATAATTTTGCGTTGATACTCTCAATATCCGGTCAAATCGAATTTTTGTGGACAGTGGAAGAAGTCAGATTGACTGTCCGATTTGATTTTACGATTTATTAAATAATTGCATATAAAAATATTTCCCTACATCCACAAGTTTGCTCGGATGTAGTTTGACATTTTTTATAAGTTCTTCGGGTGAGTATCGCATTTCAAGAGGGGGCCCAAAAACGGTTTCAATTTTCTTTATGTTCACAATTGCCAAGACCCCTTCTGGCTTTAATATGCGATTTGCTTCTTTGGAAAAATACTCAACCTGCGTTTTAGAGAAAATGTGAAATACATTTGAAAGATAAATCATATCTACAGATCTGTCTTGAAAGATCGTTGACTTTGTGATGTCACCAATTAGCGCTGTGATATTTGTACCTTCAACCTCCTCTTTCAGTATATTGATAAATCCTTTATCTGAATCCAGCGCAAATATTCTGCCTGTTTTCCCGACTAACGGTGAAAATTTTTTAGCCATGTAGCCATTCCCGCAACCTGCATCAAGAATAGTTTGACCGGTAGCTATTTTCAGTTCATCTTTGATCTTTTTCTCGTCTAAAAGTCCTTCTGAGAATTTACGTTTTTTTTTCACTTTTGAGTGTCCAGAGTGTCCACCGGTTTCGATTAGGTTCCAATAGCAAAAGAATACCGGATTTAAGGATTTGATATGCGGTAAATCATATCAAACAAATTTTTACTACATCCATCGTACACCTTCGCCTCTTGTTGATTGCTCCTCTTTAATACAAATGAAGAGTCCCACGCAAGCTACAGGAATGCTCTTTTTGAAGTCATTGTGAAAGTGCACTTAGGGTCCAAAGCACATCGACCATGTCAATCTGATCATTTCCATTAGGATCTGAAAAAAACATATAAATACATCCTGCAGAATTATCCGTCATTGCTTTCAAACCAGTAATAACATCTTTTAAATCCATTGTGCCGTCGCCATTTAGATCACCGTACACGATACAATCGTTTTCAAGAAATCTATTACAAATGGGATTTACTCCTATCGCTTGATATTCAGCAATATTTGGAATACACAAATCACTATTGTCGGCGAAAGAACAATGCCCACTAAGACTTGCTCCCAGTTGGGCAATTTGTAATGGAACTGGGCCTTGGAGTTGATTATGTTGTAGCGATAGCGAAGTAAGACTGGAAAGATTTGACAATTCAGATGGTATCGGTCCGCTGAGTTGGTTTTCCCATAATAGCAAAGATTCCAATGCCGTCAGATTTCCTAATTCTGGTGGGATAGGACCGCTTAACTGATTCTGGGAAAGGCTGAGAAACCAACGCAAATTAGTCAAATTACCTATCTCAGGAGGTATAGTTCCACTCAGTTGGTTTTGAGCTAAAGAGAGATCATTGAGATGAGACAGACTGCCGATTTCCGGAGGAATAGAACCCGTTAGCTGATTTTGGGTGAGTTGCAAACGGTCAAGCGCTGTAAGATTGCCAATTTCTGGAGGGATAGAACCGCTGAGAAGATTATTATTGAGGGTAATACCTCGAACACGTCCAGAAGAAACTCTAACACCGTGCCAGTTATCTGGATTCTCATCCCATAACCATCCTGTATTAAGAGTCCAAGATTCCCCATTCATTGAATTGTACAGAGAGAAGAGAGCCTCACACTCAATTTGAGGGATATAAGACTGCGTTGAGCAATCGATCTCAACCTGGGTATCAAGAATTTCGATTGCATCAAAACGGACTAATCCAGGACTTAAATCTGACCCATTCTGAAATCCTAACTCTAACCTCACAAATTCACCTTCGGCCAGATCTACCGGAAACTGGTAGAGACGGTAGCTAGAGCTCAGACCTGCTATACTAACAAAATCCACTAATGTGGCGGGAAAAGTGTTGGGGGCACTGGCTTTATAAACTCCCAGAAATAAATGATCGATGGCATCCCCATTTGCCTTCGCTTGAACTCTGATTGAGTAAGTGCTGGTCACATTGACCGCTATGGAGTTCTGATTGTGCAGCATACAATAGCCATTATTAGAAATATTCAATTCAGCTGCATATTCTCCTTCATAGGAATCCGAGGAAATTGTAAATGAACAGTCAGTTCCTGATGTCGAAGCAAATAGCCACCCCATACTCCCGCTCTCGAATCCCGCATTCTCCAACTCTGATGAATATGCGCTGGTATAAGTAATCAAAACTATGATGGGAATAAAGATATTCATCAGCTTCATTTGGCACCTCCTCCTACGGGAAGACGTTGGCAAATTCAATGCAGATAACTGCTTAAATTTTCGGTTAGGATTACATAATTATATGAAATTATGTAACTATTCGCAATAGCTTTAGCCGTCAATTTAATAACTTTGTACCACTCTTGTCCAAAATAGGATTTAAACAAAATGCCCTCCAGGCAAATTGTTGTGTAAAATTTTCTTGCCAAAAAATTCGCATCGCAATCACCCAAGAGGGCAGACTCATGATGAAGGTAGCAAGCTTGTTTAGTAAACTTCTCCATCATTTCCCTCGTAGTGAATTTGCTCATCTGGTCACCAAGCACCAGGCTGAACGATGGCAAAGGGCTTTACCTGCTGGACCAAGATGGTCGCAATGCTTTTCTGTCACATGGCCCACGCAGATTTTCTCAGGGAAATATGTGGGGGACTTGCTGGCTGCCAAGGTAAACTCCGTCATCTGGGTATTGATTAATATTCTTCGAAAAAGGTTAAGAGCTGTTGAAGTGGGCGTTCTTAATTTCCAGGCGCAAGAGCTATCAGACAAAGCTGATCCGCATGAAGCGGACCAGCTTCCAGGTTTTTCAGGTTGCCTAATCACCCAGATGAAGTTTGTATTTGGCGCTGTCAGAAAAAATACATGTGCCTGCCCCCTGCCGTGGGGTGTTCATCTGGTACTCGCAGCTCATGTATCCGCCTTTCGGGCTGAACGCGCTGGCAACGCCTTTGCGCAGATCATTGGATACCCGCGTAGCCTCACCGGTGTAGGTTTCTCCCTTGTAGATGAGATTGAAACGGCCTTTACCGGTTAACATGTTGGTCACCGTGCCGGTAATTACACCGGTTTCAGCGGCCAGTTCACTGTCCGGGTACAACCGCGCAGAAATCGTTATGGGACCGGTTTTCGTTGCACCTTTCGCCGGGCTGCTCGGTATTATTGTGCTGCTGGGGACGACGAACGGGCCTTCCATGGCCGGCGGTCGCGGAAAGACAGGGTTTCCATACTGGTCAACCGGAACCACATAACAGCCGCCCAGCAGAAGTGCGGCCGGTAAAACCTTCAGGGTGGATTTAATCAGAGTTTTCATATGCAACCTCCAGATCTGGTGATTTTGTTCAGTGGACTCCGGCATCGTGATGATTGGCCAGCCAGAGAGTCCCGCCATCAATGAATCTATTGAATTGCCTTATCGTCACCGGGTATTTTTGATTTTTTCGTGGCAATACCCATGCCAGAAATCCTAACTGTTTATATGTACTTAATTTGGTATGGATTTCAGGTTGAACGATTCCGAATGGAACCCGTGAAGTCGGCTCTGATTGACATCCAATGATGGTGTGATAAACATTTAATGCATGACGGGGGAAAACGAACTGCAGCCTGGCGATAGAGATTATTTCAGAATTTTGAATGAATTCGCTTTTCGCAATCCGTTCGAAAAAGAAGCGTTGATGCTTGCCCACAAGCTGGCAGGCACATCATATCCGGCTGGGGATCAGCTGCGGGCGGCGGTCTACGAGACCATAAAGAAAAGACTTGGTAAGGTCACGGATAACGGGGAATTAACCTGGAAGCATTTTGTAGGTGAAGACCGGTACCTGGTTCGTCATGCCTTCATGCATGACTCATATTATCGCTGTTTCGCCAAATTCGATGATTTCATTTTGAGGCAGATCAGAGGTGATCTGTCCGATCATCCTGTGGCCTTTGCCGAGGAAACCTTGTCCTTGATGCGGAAAAGAGGTTTCAGCGTTGATGTCTCCCTGCGGTATTTCAGCCTTTTCTATCAGCTGCGCAGGGCATGGTATTACATCAATCACGGGCTGATCGGGAAGAGCAGGTCCATGGGCACGTTGCGCTCCCACCTGTGGCGCAGCTGTTTTACATCATTTCCAAAGTTGTACGAGCAGTTCATGTGGGACCGGATGGAGGACTTTTCCACGTTTCTGGTAGGGGAGACCGGGACGGGAAAAGGGACTGCGGCTACGGCAATAGGTCGTTCGGGCTTTATTCCCTTCAATGAAAAGACGGCGTCGTTCGGCGAGCGCTTCACCGATAATTTCATAGAGATAAATCTGTCGCAGTTTCCCGAATCCCTGATTGAATCAGAATTATTCGGACATCGGAAGGGGGCCTTTACCGGTGCGGTAGACAACCATGAGGGCATCTTCGCTCTCTGCCGCCCCCACGGCGCTATTTTCCTCGATGAAATCGGCGATGTCTCCATCCCGATACAGATCAAGCTTTTAAAAGTCCTCGAAGACCGCAGCTTCTCACCGGTTGGCGGTCATAATAAGCTCCATTTTCACGGCAGAATCGTAACCGCCACCAATAAATCCATGGTGGAACTGGAGCAGCGGAAGACATTCAGGGAGGATTTTTACTACCGTCTCTGCTCCAACGTGATACATGTTCCGACGCTCCGTCAGCAGATACATGAAGATTCATCCACGCTCGAGGCGCTGCTGGCGCATACCATATTCAGGATTACCGGCCAGCCGGTTCCCGAACTGCTGGATACGGTTATGGGCATACTGGCGCGGGACGTCGGGCCGGACTATGACTGGCCGGGTAACGTTAGAGAACTCGAGCAGGCGGTCCGCAGCATCTTGCTGACGCTGCATTACAGCAGGAACAGGAGCGGCGCCGCCGGCTATACCGATGAAATCTATCGGGCTGTTGAAAAAGAAGCGGTGAATGCCCGGGAACTGGTGTCCATCTATTGCTCGATACTGTACAGAAAGTACGGGACCTATGAGAAAGTTGCACAGATAACAAACCTCGACCCGCGGACGGTCAAGAAAAACGTGCAGGCCTTCATTCGTCGAGCCGGGTTATAGGTGCTTTTCCAATCGACCGATCAGGCGGTTTCGGTGATCTCCCTGGTAAGAGACTGGATCCACTCATCGTACGCTTCGTTTTCGTGGATGCGGCTATGTTTTTTTGATAGTTTCGTGAGCTGATCCCTGATTTCATGCCGGTGGAAACAGAACCGGATTTTACCGTCGAGAAAATCTTTCATGAGCGTATCCAACCCGACTATCAACGGCTTGGAAGCGGGTTCACTGTCGGGGTGGATGACTATATGCTCCCGGTGATCTGCAGAGCTGGAAGCCCATCCTGTTTCTTCCATGATGACATGTTCGTGTCCGACATAGTCCACGATCCGGTAAGCCCGGTATCTTTTATCATGACCACTGGGGTGCTTGTAAACGATGTGGGAACCAATGAGTGCTTTCATCTGCGTTCCTCCTGCCGGTGACAGAGGCATCTTCAGAACGGTATGAAATGAAAATGGTGTCGTAATTCTCAAAGTATAATTATCGGATCCTAACTTGTAAATGCAACATCGTGGCGGCAGGTTCAAAGCACTGCATTATGTTTTCGGTGGTTGCGCCGTGAACACGTGCATCACATTCGGCGGAGTTGTAGATGAATTAACTGCTCTAAAAGCTGCAGGTGTGTTATTTTGGCATTGATTGAGCGGAATCTGCAGTATGACTAATCATGATCGGCAACGATCTCGAGGGCGGACAGGTCTGATGGGCGAATCGATCAGCTACGAAGATGTTTTTCAATATACCAGCAACGGTGTTCTCGTTACCGACAGGACCGGCTCGATCACCCATATCAACAATAGGGCGATAGCCATCTTATGCCTGGAGAATACGACTATCGCGGGAAAGTCCGTGGGGGATGTGCTTCCCCTGACCGGGGAGCTGGTGCAAACCTGTGTCACGACCAGGGAGCCGATCCTGGGGCGGCAGATACTCGGGCAGCGGGCGCAGTTTGTGGTGAACGTGACTCCGGTCATCAAGCGTGACCGCGTCGTCGGCAGCATCTGTAATTTCCAGAGACTCAGCGTTTTTGAGGTATCCGCCCAGCAAACCCAGAGCTATAAAGCTTTGAGCCAGCAATTGGAGGTGATCTTCCAGGCGTCTTCCGACGGGATCTGGGTATGCGATGGAAACGGACGGATCATCAGTATCAACAGGGCTTCGGAAAAACTCAACGGAGTCGGTGCGGCGGATATCGTCGGCAAACATATCGTGGATCTGCTCGACCGGAAGATATTTGACAAGTCGGTCTCGATCAAGGTGATGGCGAGTAAACAGCGGGAAACGGTAATGCAGTACATTGCCAGAACCGACAAGTTCCTGCTTTCAACCGGAACACCGTCACTGGACGAAGACGGCAATATCTCCCTCATCGTTGTCAATGAGAGAGATATGACGGAGCTGAATGCGCTGCGTGAAAACTATGATCGGAGCCAGAAGGAAAAAGAGAAGTTCCGGGAGGAGTTGTCCGAATTGTCGCTGCGGGAACTGGCGCATAAATCGATAATCGCCGACAGCAGTAAAATGCGCAATATCAAACAGATGGCTTTGAAGCTGTCTAGCCTCGGAGCCTCGAATATCCTTATCCTCGGGGAATCCGGCACCGGCAAAGGGCTGCTCGCCAAACTCATTCACAAAAGCGGCAAAAGACGTGCACAGCCGTTTATCGAGATCAACTGCGCGGCATTGCCGGAAAACCTTCTCGAGGCGGAACTGTTCGGCTACGAAAAAGGCGCTTTTACCGGTGCCGACAACAGGGGGAAAATCGGCCTGATTGAACTGGCGCAGGGGGGAACCCTGTTTCTCGATGAAATCGGCGATATGCCCATTTTGCTCCAGGCAAAACTGCTGAAATACCTGGATGACCAGGAAATCAGGAGAATCGGCGGAACCAAATCAATAAAAATCAGCTGCGCCACTATTGCGGCAACCAACCAGGACATAAAAAAACTGATCGGAAAAAAAGCGTTCAGGGAGGACCTGTACTATCGCTTGAGCAGTTTTGTCCTCGAACTTCCGCCGCTCTCAGAACGCACCGATGATATTCCCGGGCTGGTCAGGTTCTACCTGAATGAATTCAATAAAAAGTATGACTGCAACAGAGTCATTACTCCTCACGGAGTCCGTTTTCTGATGAACTATCGGTTTCCGGGCAATATACGCGAGCTTAAATCCATTATCGAAAATGCGGTGGTGTTGAGTGAATCGAACAGGATCGATGAATTTATCGAAATCAGCACCGTGACAACCAGGCCCGATCACCGGGAAGCGCAGTACCGCTCTGAGGATGAAGATAGCCTTGATCTGACAGGCAGGCTCGAGCGACTGGAAAAACACATCCTGCAGAGCGCCAGGGAGCGGTGCCGGACCACCCGGGAAATTGCCGCTCGGGTGGGTATCAGTCAACCGTCGGTGGTCAGGAAATTACAGAAGTACGATATACCGTAGCACAGGAAGAGACAAAATCCTGTCGATTCACGAATGAATCATGTCTTGTGGTTTTGTTGATAACATGCTGTTATGTATTTGAATTTTAAAGATTCAAAAATGGATCTATCATAACATATTGTCTTAGTTATGAGTTTTCGGTTTTTGATTCTTTTTTGAATCGATGTGTCCCGATGGTAAAATCGATTTGACTGGGAATCCCCCGCTTGCAGGGGGCTTGCCGGGACTTTGTCCCGTATCACTAGAAAGGGCATACATATTGCAAAATCATATAGTTGTTATGAACGGATAACGGCGGTTACAAGACCTGTATTTCCAAACAACACACCGAGGAGTCGAAAGATTATGAGCACACGCAGCAACGAAACGATCCATCAGTTACGGGAAGAAGTCATCTCAAACGGGTACGCCAGCGGCACTGCAAATTACATCACCAGTGCCAGGGGCTCGATCCTGACCGATACGGAAGGGAATGAATTCATCGATTTCGCCGGCGGCATCGCGGTGATGAACGTCGGGCACAGTCACCCGAAAGTGGTCGAGGCAATAAAAAAGCAGGCGGAGGCGTTTACCCATACCTGTTTCATGGTCAATCCATACGATATCGCCGTCAGGCTTGCCGACCGGCTCGTGAAGGTGACCCCCGGATCGTTCGATAAAAAGGTTCTGTTCATCAACAGCGGCGCTGAAGCGGTTGAAAACGCCATTAAAATAGCCCGCTATTATAAGAAAAAATCGGGAATCGTCGTGTTCGACGCCGCCTATCACGGCCGGACCTACCTGACCATGACCATGACCGCGAAGGTAAAGCCGTACAAATGGGGGTTCGGGCCTTTTGTCCCGGAGATTTATCGGGCTCCTTTCGGTGATATCGAGGCGCTGCGGGAATTTTTCATAACCGGTATCGACACCGATAATATCGCCGCCATTATCGCGGAGCCGGTATTGGGTGAGGGCGGCTTCATCGCTCCGCCGGATGACTTTTTTCCGCAGCTTGCGGAGCTCTGCAGGGAGCATGGTATTTTGTTCATAGCCGATGAGATCCAGAGTGGGTTCGGCAGAACCGGTAAAATGTTCGCGATGGAAAACTGGGGTGTTGAACCGGACCTGATGACCACCGCCAAGAGCCTTGCTGCCGGCATGCCGCTCAGTGCCGTCGTCGGCAGGGCGGAAATCATGGACGCGGTCCATCCCGGCGGACTGGGCGGTACTTACGGTGCCAACCCGGTTGCCTGCGCGGCGGCCCACGCGGTGCTCGATATTTTCGAGGAGGAAGGGCTGCTTGAAAAGGCCCGGGCACTGGGAGAGACCTTGACCGCCACCTTTACCGACTGGCAGAGCCGGTTTGCGTGCGTCGGCGAAATAAGAGGCCTGGGGGCCATGCGGGGGATCGCAATTGTCGACGGCGACGGCAGGCCCGATCCGGCAAAAGCAAAAGAACTGTCCGCTTCCTGTTTTGCGAGGGGGCTGAATATCCTGGTCTGCGGGATTCACGGCAATATTATCCGGGTCCTGATGCCGCTCACCATTGAACAGGATCTCCTCCAGAAAGGCCTCGATATCATGGAAGCGGGACTGGCGGAAATCTAGAAGAGCCGCGGACCGGCTCGGACCATAACGGAGAGGTGATATGAAAGGAAGCTATCAGCGCATGCTCACGGTAGATGTCGGCAGTCGTACCTGGAGCGTCGAGCCCGTTTCCGATGAGGTGCTTGCCTCCTGCCTGGGAGGCAGGGGACTGGCCGCTCATCTTCTTCTGGAGCGCAATCCTGCCGGCGTCGACCCGCTGATGCCGGAGAACAACCTGATCATAGCCACCGGGCCGTTCTGCGGGGGGCGCATGTGGGGCGGCAGCCGTTACGGGGTCTATACCAAATCGCCGCTCACCGGTTTTTTCTCGGAGTCCTATTCTGGCGGCAAGGTTCCCGAAGCGATCGATTCGACCGGCTTTGACGCGATCATCATAACCGGCAGAGCGCAGAACCCGACGGTGCTGTCCATCCACCCCGACGGGGTGGAATTCCACGACGGTTCCGATCTCTGGGGAATGGATACGTTTACCGCAGAAGAAACCGCCCTGCAGCGCTTTACCATGGAGCAGGAAGGGTTCGGGAAGCCGGGGGCGATCGTGATCGGCCCCGCCGGTGAAAAACTCGTGAGATTTGCGCTCATCGCCAATGATAAGTGGCGGTGTGCCGGGAGAACCGGCGTCGGTGCGGTCCTCGGGTCCAAACTGGTCAAGGCGGTCGTGTTCCAGGGAGACCGGAAGCGGGAGTACGGCAATCCGGACGGTGTTGCCGGATACGCCAGGAATTTCTCCAGGGAAAACGTCAATAATCCCGGGGTGCAGGCATATAAAAAGCTGGGCACGACGATGATGGTCAACCTGATGAACCACGCCGGGGCGCTGCCGACCCGGTATTGGCGCGAAGGCTCGTGGGCCCACGCCGAGTCGATCAGCGGTGAGACATACCACCGGGAGCATGAAGTCAAACCCCACGCCTGTGCAAAATGCTTTATGGCCTGCGGACGCCTGGCCAGGATTACGAAGGGGCGCCGCAAGGACCTCCAGCTTGAAGGCCCGGAATACGAGACGATCTATTCGTTCGGCAGCCTCTGCATGATCAGGGAGATGGAGGAGGTCGCCTATCTTAACGACCTCTGCGATCGGCTCGGGATGGATACGATCAGCGCCGGCAATCTCTGCGCGCTGATGATGGAGGCGAAGGAGCAGGGCCGAATCGATTACGATATCGAGTACGGCAACGCCGACCAGGTCATCGACCTGGTCGGGAAAATCGGTTCGCGAACCGATGTCGGTGACATCCTGGCCGACGGTATTATTGCCGCTTCACGAGAGTTCGGCATCGAGGACCTTGCCATCCATGTGAAGGGGCTTGAGCCGGCCGGTTACGACCCGAGGAAACTGAAGGGGATGGGGCTGACGTTCGGCACCGCACCGCGTGGTGCGTGCCACCTGCGCACGACCTTCTATAAACCTGAGCTGGCCGGATTTATTCCGCCTGAGCAGATCGAAGGCAAGGCGGAAATGCTGCTCGACTACGAGGACCGGCTGTGCATCTTCGATACACTGACCCTGTGTCGATTCTATCGGGACCTGTATACGTGGGAGGAGCTCGAGATCGCGCTTGAGCTGGTCACCGGGGTTAAGCGGAACCGGGGGGCGTTGCGGGAGATTGCGGCGCATATCGTGACGATGACGCGGCGGTTCAACATCCGTGAGGGGTTCAGTGCCGCAGACGACCGGCTGCCGAAGCGGTTTCACCAAGAGGCGCTGCCTGACGGGAATGAGCTGACCGAAACGGAGATGGCCTTCATGCTGAAAGATTACTATCAGCTGCGGGGATGGGGCGCCGACGGCATGCCCCTCGACTAACGGGTCAGCCCGGGGCAGTCTGGCACGATCGGTACGGGCCGCCTCTATCGGGTCGGGTCCGGAAACGCCGTGTGCAGCGCGAATTTCATCGCAAATTCAGGATCGTTGGCCAGTTCGAGCAGGTGTGCCTTACGGGCCGCTGCAAGGATTTCCACTTTTTCCCGCTCATCGAAAAGCGCCAGTACCGCTCCTCTGCCGGCGGCGTTTGCAACGACTGAAACTTCCGCCTGCTGTACCGATTCCGGCAGCATGCCGATGACCACCGCGTTCTGCCAGTTGAAATGGGCCCCGAATGCCCCGGTCAGGACCAGGCGATCGATCGTAGCGATGCCGGCGTGTTCCATCAGCAGTTTGATGCCGGTGAACAGCGCCGCTTTGGCAAGCTGAACCTGCCGCACATCGCGCAGGGTCAGGACCACTCTGCGCGGTCCCGCACCGTTGCCGGCGTAAATCTCGAATTCACGGCCGATGCCCTGGTCGTCTGCGCTGATGCCCGGCAACCCTTCATGCAGCCGGCCGCTCGGCAGGATCAAACCGGTTTTTACCATCTCCGCAACCGCGTCGATGATGCCCGAGCCGCACAACCCCTTCGGATCGGCTCCGTTCTCCCGGCCTATCACGGTGTAGTCAACCCGGTAGCTGGCGGGATCGATGCGCACCGATTCTATCGCGCCCGATGATGCCCGCATCCCGCACTCGATATGGGCTCCCTCCAGGGCCGGGCCGGTGGCGCAGCTGGTCACCCAGAGTGCGTCCCTGTTGCCGAAAACGATTTCACCGTTGGTGCCGATATCGATGATAAGGGAAATCTCGTCGCGTACATGCGGCTTTTCCGAAAGCATCACCCCGACCGTATCGCCGCCGACGAAACCGGAAATCACCGGAAACACATGCACCGTAGACGAAGCGGGCAGGTCCAGGCCCACATCAGGTGCGGGTAATTCCACGGCCTCGCACGATTCGGGCATATACGGCGACCTGCCGAGAATACCGGGATGCGTGCCGGTAAACAGGTGCTGCATCGTGGTGTTGCCGACTACCGAGACTTTTGTAATGGCCTCCCGTGAAGCTCCGGTGGTTTCGACACAGGCGCCGATGAGCCGGTTGATCGCGTCAACGATCACCCGCTGCAATGATTCGAGCCCGTCTGCATGCTCCGTACAGTAGGCAATCCGGCTGATTACGTCTTCCCCGAAGCGGCGCTGGGGATTCGCCTCGGCCGCGGACTGAAGGACTTCCCGTGAAGCCAGGTCGCACAGGTACAGCGCCAGGGTCGTCGTGCCGATATCGATCGCCACGCCGAGTGAACCGGATCCAGAATGCGCAGTTGCCGTATCGTGCCGATCTCCCGTTTCTAGCGTGCCGCTCAGTGATTTGCCGATTGCCTCCGCACTGTCCAGGACCGACTCCGACACTGAAACAGACAGCGGGCCCTCGATTCTGGCAGCGCAGGCAAGCCTGCCGCCATTGGCTATAAGGTCGCGTGCCAGCAGCTTCGCTTCATTTTCCGTCAATGGAGAGACATGGTCTTTCTGGGTTACCTCGACCACGCATTTCCCGCACAACCCCTTGCCGCCGCAATCCGAGCGCAGACGGATATCCTGCCCGGCAGCGGCGTCCATGATGGTTTTTCCGGCAGCGACCTGGGTGGATATCCCCATGGGTTGAAACGTGACTTTGTGGGTTGGATGTTTCTTCGGCATGGCTTCACTCTATGAACATGTTCTGGGTGACGACGTCACCGGGATTGAGCCTGATGAATTCATGGTCAGGGTACGGCCCATATACCAGTTTCTTGAAAAACTCCCGACTTTGACCCTCGATCTCCAGGTATTCCATGCCGAAATAGGCGGCGTTCTTTCTGCCGATTTCCCGCATCGGCTCGATGTCGTCCGCACCGGTATTGACCATCACCAGGTGCGTATAGTGCTTCAGCTCCTCTTTCTTGGCCCACACCGCGGTTTCCCTGCCGTAACGGGGGATATAGTCGTCTTCGATGATGCTGAGCGGATCCTTTCTCTCCGCAATCCAGCCGGGGGTGAGATAGTAGGAACCCGGCCGGGAATGGAAGTCGTCGAGATAGGCCTGTGGTGAGCCGAGGAAAAAACCGATGCAGTCGTGACAGAGCGGCACGATCAGCTCCTGTTTCCCGGCTCTCACCCCGACAATGCCGTTGGCGCACAATCCGTACCCCAGCACGATCCGCTCCGCGGTGCTGTCGATTCGATCGATCACCTCCTGAATCTTCCCCGCCATCTGCGATGGTTTTATGTGCAGGGCCTGGTCCAGGTAGAAGGTCTGAATCGCAGCATCGCCCCGTCTCGCCGATTCGATTTCTGCTTCCATGATCCGGCAGGCCACGATTGCCGTCTTCACGCTGGGTGGTTTGTTTTGCATGGTTCCTGGGTCAATTCACA
>Ga0180435_10002790_pt1 | contig 17717 bp, 13 predicted proteins | sample SS_ome_3_FD_132467 | JGI IMG/M metagenome (GOLD analysis project Ga0180435, IMG submission 132467) | Hypersaline lake sediment archaeal communities from the Salton Sea, California, USA - SS_3_S_1 metaG | ecosystem: Environmental > Aquatic > Non-marine Saline and Alkaline > Hypersaline >...
AGATCCCGGCATCGAGTTCCGCGTCACGGTTCACGACCACCCCGTCTGGGTCCGCGCCTTCTACCTCCCGGCCGAAACCTTCGGCTGCGCCCCGCTCTTCCTGCTCTCGACCGACCTCGACAAGAACGACCCCATGTCGCGCTCCATCACGCAGCGCCTTTACGACTCGGACGCCCTCACCCGCATCGCCCAATACATCATCCTCGGCGTCGGCGGCGCCAAACTCCTCCACAAGATCGGAGCCCAGCCCGAGATCTACCACCTGAACGAAGCCCACGCCCTCTCGGCCGCCTTCTGGCTCTACGGACACAAGGAAACCATCGAGGCCGTCCGGCGCCATGTCGTCTTCACCACCCACACCCCCGAGGCCGCCGGCAACGAAACCCACGAACTCGACCTCCTCCACAAGTTCAGCTTCTTCAACGGACTCTCCATCGACGAAGTCCGGCGGCTCACCGGCATCGAGGGCAATACCTTCACCCACACCCTCGCCGCCCTCCGCATGAGCCGCATCGCCAACGGCGTCTCCCGCCTCCACGGCGAGGTCTCCCGCAAAATGTGGGGCGACTACAAGAACATCTGCCCCATCATCCACATCACCAACGCCCAGAACAAAAAATACTGGGTCGACGCCGAACTCGAAGGCGCCCGCGTCAAGGCCGGCCTCGCCGACCTCCGCAAACGCAAGAGCGACCTCAAGGAGCGCCTTTTCCGCGTCGTCGCCGACCAGACCGGGCGCCTCTTCGATCCCGACACCCTCACCATCGTCTGGGCCCGCCGCTTCGCCGCCTACAAACGCGCCGACCTCATCACCCGCGACAAAAAGCGCTTCGAAGCCCTCCTCGCCAACAAGGACCACCCCGTCCAGATCATCTGGGCCGGCAAGCCATACCCGAAGGACCAGAACGCCATCGATCTCTTCAACTACCTCGTCCACATCACCCAGGACCACGCCAATGCCGCCGTCGTCGTCGGTTACGAACTCGCCCTCTCGAAACTCCTCAAGGACGGCGCCGACATCTGGCTCAACACCCCCATCGTCACCCGCGAGGCTTCGGGGACCAGCGGCATGAGCGCCGCCATGAACGGGGCCGTCAACCTCTCCACATACGACGGCTGGATCTGCGAGTTCGCCAAGGACGGCCAGAACAGCTTCGTCATCCCCCCCGCCGGCCCCGACGCCACCCCCGAGGCCCGCGACCTCCACGACCTCCGCGCCTTCTACCACATCCTCGAAGACAAGATCCTCCCCCTCTATTACGACCGTCCCGACAACTGGTGGAAAATCGTCCTCCAGTCCATGAGCGACGTCTTCCCGTTCTTCGACTCCGACCGCATGGCCGGCGAATACTACGAGAAACTATACAATGCGTAGGCGACCGTCTCCTGCCCGGCCGGCAGGGCCGGCCGGCGCCGTGGTCCGGACATTCTCAGGCAGACCCTCCCGGAGGGATGCCGGCGATTAGCCGGTGGTTGCGCGGAGCGACACCACCGGAGCCGGTCTGGCGGGCCAACCGGACCCCGACAAGCCCGCCGGGGAGCCGCGCTTTTTGGCGGCCAAACCACCTTGACTCCTTGACATCCCCCATTAAGACACCATTGCAAAACCATGTCCGTCACCATTCAAATGGATGCCGCCGGTCGCATTGTCCTTCCCAAGGCCTTGCGCGACCGGCTGCGGCGGCGCGGCGGCGCAAAACTGCGTCTCGAGATGGTTGCGGATCACCTCGAACTGCGCCCCGAGGAGGCCGAAGCGGCGCCGCCTGTGGTACAGAAACAAGGCCTTCTTGTCGTTTCTTCCACCGGAATCTCCTGCGATGCGGCGGAAGCGGTCCGGGCGGATCGCGAGGAACGGGAGGGAGGCCTCAAGGGGAGGCCATGAACTGATCCGTGGTACGGTTCTTCGACACTTCGGTCCTGATCTCGGCATTTGTCGAGGACCTCCACGAACGAATTGCTCACTCTGAACGTGCGCCAGTTCAGGGCGCTCGCCCCGGACTGGGCTCCCAGAATTCGAGAACCCGGCCGCGCCTGAGCTCCGCAGGAAGTCCCGGAGAGCCTTATTCGGCCGGAAGCGTCAGCACTTGGAACAGGCGCCCGCCGTCTCCCCATGCCCCATCCACCGGCGCCTCGTACCCGGTGCCGTCGTGCAGGTCACCCCATGAAGTCCAGGCCGGGAACGATCCGCCCGCCGAGATCCGCACCTGATACCGGAATCCCCGGAACGTGGAAAACCACAATCCCGGCCCGCCCGGCGCCCGCTCGATCACCAGCCGCGCCGGCGGGGGCGGCCCGCCCCGCGGATGCACCCGGATCTCATACAGCCATGGCCAGTACTTGCCGGTCACAAAGAGGCGCCCGGTGGCGGCATCGTACGCAATGCCGTTGAGCACGGCATTCGGATCGCCCGGTTCCGGGTCGATGATCCCGCTGAGATCGACCCACGCCATGACCTCCCCCGTGACCGGATCGATCCGCGCGATCCGGTCCGTCAACCACTGGTTGGCCCACACCTCGCCGTTGATATACTCGAGCTCGTTGAGCCGGATCACCGGCGCCCCGCCATCCGTCACCTCGACCCGGCGCAACTCGGCAAAGGTGTCCGGATCGCGAAAATACAGGTCCTGCGACCCGTCGCTCATGATCAGCTCCGAGCCGTTGTGGGTCAGTCCCCATCCCTCGGTCGGGTAGCTGAACGTCCCGGTGACCTCGAAGGAGGCGGCGTCATAGACAAAGGCCGTTTCTTCCCGCCAGGTCAGTTGGTAGATCGTGTCCCCGAGAACCGTCGTCCCCTCGCCGAAGTAGCTCGACTGCAGAGGAACACTCGCCAGAACCCCGCCCGTCTCCAGCTCGACCCGCCGCAAGGTGGACGCCCCATACCTGCCCGTGCTCTCGATCAACTGCCCGTCCTCATACACCAACCCCTGCGTGAACGCCGAGGTGTCGTGCGGGAACACCTTGACCACCTGGTAGGTGTGTTCGGGCGCCGCCGCCCGGCACGCGAGCAGAAACGCCAGCAACACCACCACCGTGAGCGCCGGCGCCGGGCCGCCGGCCGGCAACTCGCGCCGCCCGCCGCCAAAGCCGAAAAACGCTCCAAGAGACGCCCCGCGGTGGTCCTCGTAGCGCCAGTCCTGACGCCAGTGTTTCATGGAGAAGGGACCCTCGCCCTCCTCGTCGACGAACTCCATGGCCAGCACGAGCGGGTTGGAAATGAAATCCGGACCGTCCTCAATCACGATGGCTGACAGGCTGACACAACCCGGCCGCTTCGCCACCAGAAAGGCCAAGGCCGCCATGGGTTGGACATTGATGACAACCCCGAAGGCCGCAGCAGGCTGCGGCCAATCACAGCGGCAGCGGGGGGCCGCACCACGGCCGTCCACGACCGCCGTCAAAGCTCCTCGCCCCGCAAATCCTGCCGAATGCGCCGGCGCTCGGCGCGGTGCGCGAGCTGCCGCTTCTGCTTGGGCGTCAGCTCTTCCTCCTTCCGTTTCCACGGCGGGACTTTGCTTTCTCCCGCCATGATGCAGCCGAGGGGTTGGATCCCGGCCACCACCGTGGCGAGGCCGAACTGCTCGATCTGGGCCCGCACCTGCTCGGCGTTCTTGTAGGCCATGGGGGTTTCGCTGAGGTCGGGCTTTCCGCAGAACCAGCGCACGTCGATCCCGGCCGTGCTCTCCTCGATGGCGCGGCGGCGGCTCTCCTCGTCCGGAAAGCCGCGCTTCAGCGCGGTGCGGGACATGTTGCGCCCCGCCCCGTGCGGCGCGAACGACAGGAACTCGTCGTTGCCGGCGCCCAGCACCAGCAGAATCGGGGCCGCCATGTTCAATGGAATCAGTCCAAGCAACGGCCTCCCCTCCGCGTCGGTCCACGCCGGAGTGGCCCCCTTGCCATGAAGGAACAAGTCGCCGCGCTTCCAGACGAAGTTGTGTTCGTTGCCGATGCGAGCCACGGCTTCCGCCCCGATCCGCTCGAGGAAACGGGCGTGGATCGACTCATGGTTGGCCCGCGTCCAGCGCGCCACGTATTGCAGGGCCTCCCAGTAGGCGGCCCCCATCCCGCTCGAGGCGTCGAGCCATGCCGCGGCCTTCGGAATGCCGTCCGCCACCTTGGCGGTATGCTTCAAAGCCGCCGCCTGCCCGCGCTTGTAGACCTGCGCCCCGAGCCCCCGCGAACCGTGGTGCGTCACCAGCACCCGGTAACGCCGCGGACCCGCGGGCGGCCCGGTACCGCCCGGCCCGCGCCCCGCCTCAAGATCATCCGCCAGTCCCGCGTATCCCGCCCGACGCAGCGCCTCCGCGCATCCGGCATCGACCGTGACCTCTCCGAGAAAGGCGAAATGGTTCCCGTCACCCTGGTCGGCCATATGCACCCGCGCCCGCTCGCGCAGGCCGCTCAGAAACCGGTTCTGCCACACGTCCTCGTCGAGCACCGGATGGTGGACGAGATCGTCGAGATTCCTTCCCCCGGCCCCGAACCGCGTCGCGGTGGCAAGGGCGTCCAGCTCGTTCTTCACGCCGGTCCGCCCGCGGTAGAACGTCGCGCACATCGAGCAACAGATGTCGGCACTGTGGGCGGCCGGGATGATGGCGTTCTCGACCGCAATCGTCCCGCCCACCGGGATCACCGCCGGACCCGCCCCCGCCGGGCAGGCGTCCGGCATGATCGCCCCCCGCCGGATGACGGGCGTCCGGAGAAGCTCCGTCATCTGCCGCCGCACCGCCGCCACGTTGGAGCGCTCCTCCTTGTTGGCGGCCTCGATGGCCTCCGTCAGGGGGGCCGCCTTGGCCCGCATCCCCTCCTTCGGCGGCGGCGGAGCGTGGTGCTTCTTCAGCAGCTTCAGGAGGTATTTCTTGTCCGATATACCACGTCTCTCGTACTCCGCGGCCGCCGCCAGCAGTTCCTTGAACTGCGGCCCCGGCAAATAACCCGCGTCGATCAGATCCTGTCCCGTCATCAGTGTCATGCCGATTGTCACATCAGCGCCCGCAGGCGCCGGGCGAGTTCGTCGTAGTGGAAGAGCCGGTCGAACTCGAGCAGGCCGGCCATGGCACGGGAGTGGACGCGGATGCCGCTTTCCTCGAGGATCGCCACCGGGTTGAGGCCGCCGACCATCACCGCGCCGATGCGCCCCTCGCTGACCGGGACGCCGAGCAGCGGCTGGCTCGGCTGACCGATGAGCATGAGCGCCCCCAGCCCGGCCATCTCGAGCTCTGCCGCGAGGTGGATCACAAGGCTGCGGCCGTCCTCGGGCAGTTCCCGGAAGCTGGCGCCGATCAGCCCGTCGCCGTCGCGGATCGCCCCCCGGTAGTCGGTCATCCCGGCACGGATGAACGTCTCGAGCGGATCGACGGAGGTTCCGCCGTAGTTGATCATCTCGACGAAGCGCTCCGGCTTGTGGTTGCGCAGCTCGAGCAGGCCGCCGAACCGCGAGGCGGTGGGCACGCCGTGCTTGAGAAGCACCCCGTTGAGGGTGATCGAGCAGACCGTGCACAGGCCGACGTTGCCGGGAGGGACCGTGAGGTCGTTGAGCTTCTCGCCCGGCCCGAGGAGGGCGAGGCGATTGCCCATCGCGTAGCCGAGTTCCATCACGCGGCAGATCTCGTCGGTGGCGGCCAGCAGCCGCTCCGGTGATATCAGCGAGGTGTTCACCACCACCTCGCCGGAGCGAGTGGGCAGATCGAAGGACATCCGGTAGATCATCCGGTCGATGCGCGCCGAAAAATAACCGACCCGTTCGAGGGTGGCTGCGGCGTGCCCCTCCGCCATCCCCTTCGCGGTGATCACCCGCCCGCGGCGGCCGCGGGCCTCGGTCAGTCCCTCCGCATCCAGCTCGCTGAGGTAGAGCCGCAGGGTGCGCTCGCTCAGGTCGAGCCCGGTCTCCCGGAGCCGAGCGGCGAGTTCGGACGAGCTGAGCGGGCCGTTGTGGCGTCGCAATGCGGCCAGGATCGCCATCCGGTTCCGCTCTTTCTTGGGTTTCGCCGTCTTTTTCATGGCCATGCCCGGTGCTGTTCGGGCGGCAATTTCGGTGGTTGATTCTGCCGTTTATGAAAACCATGCGGCAAGTTTGCAATGATGCGGGAAGGAATTTTGCCGGACGCCGGTCCTTGACGGCAAAATTGCCGGAAGGCGGCTTCGAGGAGGGGATCCCGGAGCACTTCAGCCAAGCGGATTTCAATTGATTTCAACGGAGATTTGCGGTCTCTATGCCTCGCTCGCCCGAGGCCGCCGAAAAGCCATCGCGGCAACTCATTGCCACTGGAAATCAGACGGATGCCGGAAGCCCGACAAGTCGGAAAGGAGTTGCGGCGGGGTCGCCGGGGATCGGCCGAGGGGAGCGAAGCCGCGTGGGCGGCGTGCTCACCATGTTGCCAGCCGGAGGGCGCACGTCTGCGTTCCTCGTCAACGTCCCGCGCCCTCGTCTAACTTAACCAAGGAAACAATATGCTCGTCTGGCCAAAATCCAATGATGCCATCGGAACCGCCAACCGTGGAACCCCGTGCGAATCCGGTCTCTGCACCCTGTGCGATTCCGCCTGCAAAGGGAAATGCGAGGTCTGGCTCTCGTCCCTGCGCGGGCGCGAACTGATCTATCCACGACGGTTCGGCCATTCCACCTCCGGCTCGGCGAACGTCACCGCGGTCGGGGTCGGGTACCACGCCTTGCGCATCCAAGGCTACGCCTACGGCTCCCACGGCATGCCCGGGGGCAAGAAGGATCCGGATGATTGCGTCTTCCCGAACGTCAACATCGAGACCAGCTTCGGCAATGAAGTCAGGGTCAAGTGCCGCGTGCCCATGATGACCGGCGCGCTGGGCTCGACGTTCATCGCCGCCAAATACTGGGACTCGTTCGCCATCGGCGCCGCGCTGTGCGGCTTCCCGATCGTGGTGGGCGAGAACGTGGTGGGCATCGATCGTGAGGCGGTTCTCGATAACGGCCGGATCAAGGCCGCGCCCGAACTCGACCGCCGCGTCGATACGTTCCTGCGGTATTACGACGGGTATGGCGCAATCATCGTCCAGATAAACGTCGAAGACACCCGCAACGGCGTCGCCGAATACCTCGCCGAAAAATACGGCGACAAGATCATCCTGGAACTGAAATGGGGCCAGGGTGCGAAGTCGATCGGCGGCGAAATCCAGGTCGCCAACCTCGATTACGCCCGGTTCCTGAAAGATCGCGGCTATATTGTTGATCCCGATCCCTACGACGAGACGGCGGTGGCCGCCTTTGAATCCGGAGCCATCCGGGCGTTTGCGCGGCACAGCCGGCTGGGCTCAACGGATCTGTCCTCCGAGCCGCAGGTGCGCGAGATGTTCATGAAGTCCGTGGAACACCTCCGAAGTCTCGGATTCAAGCGAATCTCGCTCAAGACGGGTTCCTACGGCAACGAAACCCTCGCCATGGCGATGCGGTACTCGGCCGATGCCGGGCTGGATCTGCTCACCATCGACGGGTCCGGCGGCGGCACGGGCATGAGCCCGTGGAACATGATGGATCACTGGGGCGTGCCGTCACTGCCGCTTCATTCAAAGGCCTACGAATACGCCAAGGTGCTCGAAAGCCAGGGCAAGAAAGTGCCCGACTTGTCGTTCGCCGGCGGATTTGCCCGGGAAGATCACCTGTTCAAGGCAATGGCGCTCGGTGCACCGTTCACCAAGTTGGTGTGCATGGGTCGGGCGCCGATGATTCCCGCGTTTGTCGGGTCCAACGTCGAGGGCGCGATCTTCCCCGAACGGAAGGAAGACCTGAACGGACACTGGGAAGACCTCCCGAAATCGGTCGGGGTCTTCGGGCATCAACCCGAAGAAATCTTCGTCGGATGGGAGAACGTCCGGGAGAAAGTGGGCGCGGCGGAGATGAAGAACATCCCGTATGGGGCGGTCGCATTGTATTGCTATGCGGACAAACTCGGATGCGGGCTGCAACAGTTCATGGCGGGCGCGCGGAAGTTCTCACTCGCCGAACTGGACCGTTCGGACATCATGTCGGCGAACCGGGAAACGGCCGAGGTGACCGGGATCCCGTTCATGAACGACATTGGCAACGAGAAGGCGTTGCAAATCCTGCAGTCGTAAGCAAGCCGCATCGAAGCGGCCGGTGCGCGGTCAACCCTCGCCACCGCCGTCAACCAGAGGCGCCCGGCAAAGATCCGGGCGCCTTGCGGAGTGCCACGGCCCGGTTCGGTGGTCAGGGCCGGACTGTCGTCGCGCCGGAAGGGCAGGATGAGCCGTTGCGTTCGCAACAGGCTCGGATCAAGCGAAACCACCGGCAATCCCCTGCCTTGCCTCGCTGCGAGGATGGCCTACCCGACGATGGCGAGGAGGATGCCGGCGGCGACGGCGGAGCCGATGACGCCGGCGACGTTGGGCCCCATGGCGTGCATCAGGAGGTAGTTGTTGGGGTTGGACTCCATGCCGACACGGTTGGAGACGCGGGCCGCCATGGGGACGGCGGAGACGCCGGCCGAACCGATAAGAGGGTTGATCTTCTCCCGGAGGAAGAGGTTCATGATCTTGGCGAGGATGACGCCGGAGGCGGTTCCGATCGCGAAGGCGACGAGGCCGAGGGCGAGGATACCCAGCGTTTCGGCCTTCAGGAACTGATCGGCGGCAAGTTTGGATCCGACGCCGAGGCCGAGCAGGATCGTGACGATGTTGATGAGTTCATGGCCGGCGGTTTTCGAGAGGCGTTCGACGACGCCGCATTCGCGGAAGAGGTTGCCCAGCATGAGCATGCCGACCAAGGGGATGGCGGAGGGGAGGAGCAGGAGGCAGATGATGACCACCATGACGGGGAAGGCGATCTTCTCGATGCGCTTCACCGGCCGGAGCTGTTTCATGGTGATCTGGCGCTCATGGCCGTTGGTCAGGAGGCGCATGATGGGGGGCTGGATGATGGGGACAAGGGCCATGTAGGAATAGGCCGCCACGGCGATGGCGCCGAGGAGGTCGGGGGCGAGTTTTCCGCCGAGAAAGATGGCGGTGGGGCCGTCCGCCCCGCCGATGATGCCGATGGCGCTGGCATCCTTGAGACTGAAATCGATGGCCTCGAAGGTCCCGGAGAGCCAAAGGGCGCCGATGAGGGTGGTGAAGATCCCGAGCTGTGCGGCGGCCCCGAGGAGCGCCGTCTTCGGGTTGGCGATGAGGGGCCCGAAATCCGTCAAGGCGCCCACGCCAAGAAAGATGAGAAGCGGGAAGAGGCCGTTGTAGATGCCGAAGCCGGTGATGATGTAAAGGAACCCGCCGGGCTCCGCGATACCGGCGTAGGGGACGTTGGAGAGGATGCCGCCAAAGCCGATGGGAATCAGGAGCAACGGCTCGAACCGCTTCGCGATGCCCAGATAGATCAGCCCGATTCCCACGAAGATCATGAGGGCCTTCAAAAGGCCGTCCTTGCCCCGGACGAAGAACCCGTGCAGGCCGGTTCCCTCCCAGAGGCTCCGGAGCTTCGAGGAATCGGCAGCAGCGCCGGACTCGGCGGGCGCGATGGCGGTGACGGCGGCCCGACCGGCGGGACCATCCGCGGCAGCAGCGTCCCCCGGCAGGCCGATCAGGAAGGCCGCGGCCGCGAGAGCCGCCAAGGCCGGAGCGCATCGGGATTTTCCGTGGTTCATGTCCATGCTCGTTGGGCGCTCGAGAGGGTCAGGCAATGGTGACAAGGACCGTCCCGGCCGGGACCTGGTCGCCTTTCTTGACGAGGACCTCCTGCACTTTGCCGCCTGCGGGGGCGGCGATGGCCATTTCCATCTTCATGGCCTCGAGCACGAGCACGGTGGCGCCTTCAGCGATGCTGTCGCCGGGGTTGCATTCAATCTTGATGACGGTCCCCGGCATGGGCGCTTCCACGGGAGTTGTTTTCGCGGCGGGGGGCCGGCCCCCGGGGCTGGACGGGGGGGCGGCAGGGGGACGCTCCGCGGCGGATTCGCCCTCCTCGACGGTGATGTCGTACGGAGCGCCGTCGACGGTGACGCGGTGGTCGTCCTCGAAGCGCACCGTGAACAGCTCGGCGCCGACGCGCACCGTGAAGGTGTCGGCTTTGGCGTTTTTGGCGGCGGCGGCCGGAGCGGGGGCTTCCTTTTCGATCTTGCGGACGTTGGGCTTGGCCTCGCCCTTGAGGAAAGCGATGCCCTTGTCGCGGCAGGCGGCGGCGATGAAGATGTTCTCGTCGGTGACCGGGAGCCCTTCGGCTTCGAGGCGGGCCGCGGCGGGGGCGACGCCCTTGTCGGGGTTGGCTTCGTCGAGTTCGAGGGGGCTTTCGGTGGTGGGTTCGAGGCCCATCTTTTCGGAGGCGCGTTGGACGATTTCGGGGTCGGGGGGCACGGGGGTTTTGCCGAAGTATCCGAGGACCATCTTGCCGTATCCCTCGGCGAACTTTTCCCACTTGCCGAACATGACGTTATTGAAGGCCTGCTGGAAGTAGAACTGGCTGACGGGGGTGACGGAGGTGCCGAATCCCCCGAGACGGACGACTTCGCCCATGGCCCTGATGACCTCCTGGTAGCGGTCCATGATGTTGTTGTCGCGCATCATCTGGGTGTTGGCGGTGAGGGCCCCGCCCGGCATCGGGCTCCACGGGATGAGGGGCTCGACGGCCTTGGCCTCGGGCGGCATGAAGTAGTCCTTCATGCAGTCCTTGAAGACCTCCTCGGCCTGCATCACCTTCTCGATGTCGAGATCGAGATCGAATCCGGTGCCGCGCAGGGCGTGCCACATGCTGGCGACGTCCGGCTGGCACGTCCCGCCGGAACACGGGGCCAGCGAAAGATCAATCTGGTCGGCCCCGGCCTCGATGGCGGCCTGGTAACAGATCACTCCGGTCCCGGCGGTGTCGTGGGTGTGAAAGACGATTTTGGTGCCCTCGGGCAGCATCCTGCGGGCGCGCTTGACGGTTTCGTGAATAACGGACGGGTAGGAGGTGCCGGAAGCGTCCTTGAAGCACACCGAGCTGTAGGGAATCCCGGCGTCGAGGATCTCCCTGAGGGTCCTCTCGTAGAAATCCGGATCGTGGGCGCCCTCGCATCCGGGAGGGAGGGCCATCAGGGTGACACACACCTCGTGGTTGAGCCCGGCATCGGTGATCGAGCGCCCGGAATCGATCAGGTTGTTGAAGTCGTTGAGGGCGTCGAAGTTCCGGATGGTCGTGATGCCGTGCTTCTTGAACATGCGGGCATGGAGATCGATGACATCGCGCGGCTGGGAATCGAGGGCGACGACGTTGATGCCGCGGGCGAGCGTCTGGAGGTCGGCGTCCGGGCCGGCCTTCTCGCGGAACTCGTCCATCATGTCGAAGGCGTCCTCGTTGCTGTAGAAGTAGAGGCTCTGAAAGCGGGCGCCCCCGCCGGCTTCGAAGTGCGTCAGTCCGGCCTCGCGGGAGGCCTCGACAGCCGGCATGAAGTCCCTGGTGAAGACCCGGGCGCCGTAGGCGCTCTGGAACCCGTCACGGAAGGCCGTGATCATGACATGAATCTTCTTGCGCGGCATCTTGGCTTATCGGTCGAGTCGGTTCCGGGAGAGGGACGGCATCTCGGGCATGCGCGGAATGGCTTGGTCAAGGGCGGGGGCGCGGGTCATTGGCGGGCGCGGCGAGCGGCGGCCACGGCGGCTGCAAGAGCAGCCGGCGGGCGGGGCGGCGAGCCGTTCGGCGGCTCAACCGGGCTCTCCTCGCGGAAGAGGTGACTGAACCGCTGGAAGAACATCCCGCTGCAGGTCATGCAAACGACCAGCAGGACGAGAAAGGCGAACACGACGCCCATCCCGATGACCATGAGTTCGAAGCCTTCCTGTATCATGAGAAGAAGCGGAGCCGGGGAGCCATGAACAGGCTGCACGAACCAGCCGTGTGTCGGGAAGCAACCGGGATCATGGCGGGCGGATCGTAGAATGCAAAGAGGGTTGGGATCGAGCCGGCCCGGTGAGGGACCGAATGGAGCCTATGCCGGGCGCGGGATTTCGGCACTGCGTATTCCGCTTTCTTTCGCTCTGATTTTGCTCGGATTCGGAGAATTCGCGTGCATTGTGGCGGGTTGCCGGTTTCTGATCGCAGCCACATGACGGCGGCAGAGATTCGGCAGAGCTTTCTGGACTATTTTGCGGAGAAAGGGCACACGGTGGTTCCCTCGGCGTCGCTTCTGCCGCAATCACCGGGCTTGCTCTTCACGAACGCAGGGATGAACCAGTTCGTGCCGTACTTCCTTGGGACGCAGAAGGCGCCCTATGATCCCCCGCGGGCGGTCGACACGCAGAAGTGCATTCGGGCCGGAGGCAAGCACAACGACCTGGAGGACGTGGGTCAGGACTCCTACCACCACACCTTCTTCGAGATGCTGGGCAACTGGTCGTTCGGAGACTACTTCAAGGAGGAAGCGATCCACTGGGCCTGGGAACTGCTCGTCGAGCGCTGGGGGCTGCCGCCGGGGCGGCTCTACGCCACCGTCTACCGCCCCGGCCCCGGCGACCCGAGCGAGTTCGACCATGAGGCCTACGATCACTGGCGGCGCCTGTTCGAGCAGGCCGGCCGCGACCCGCGGGTGCACGTGGTGGACGGCACGGTGAAGGACAACTTCTGGATGATGGGAGACACCGGGCCGTGCGGCCCGTGTTCGGAGTTGCACATCGATCTGACCCCGGCCGGGGACACGCGCGGGACGCTGGTCAACAAGGACACCGACGACTGCATTGAGATCTGGAACCTCGTCTTCATCCAGTTCAACGCCGATGCGGACGGGACGTTCCGGGAATTGCCGGCGCGGCACGTCGACACGGGAATGGGATTCGAGCGGGCCTGCTCGGTCATCCAGAACACGGAGGGGTTCACGGACTTCTCGCGGAAGCCGTCGAACTACAACACGGACTTGTTCCGGCCCGTCTTCGCCCGGCTGGAAGAGCTTTGCGGGGAGCGCTACCTTGACGTCTACCCGGAGCCGGGGCGGGCCGGGCATCCCCGCGAGCTGCGGCACGCCATCGCCTTCCGCGTCATCGCGGATCATGTGCGCACGCTGGCGTTCTCGATTGCGGACGGCATCCTGCCCGGCAACACGGGCCGCAACTACGTCCTGCGTCGTATTCTGCGGCGGGCGGTGCGGTACGGGCGCGAACTCGGCTTCACCGGCGGGAGGACCTTCCTGCCGGAGCTGGTGGGGACGCTGGCGCGGGAGATGGGCGGCGCGTTCCCGGAGCTTCGCGACCGGGCCGGCGTGATCCGGGACACGCTCGAGCGCGAGGAGAACAGCTTCAACGAGACCCTCGACCGGGGACTGAAGCTGTACGAGGAGGAGGCCGCGAAGGTTGCCTCCGTTTTTCCCGGCGAGACGGCGTTCAAGCTTTACGACACCTATGGGTTCCCGATCGACCTGACCCAGTTGCTGTGCCGGGAGCGGGGATTGCGGGTCGACATGGAGCGTTACGACGAGCTTCTCGACGGGCAGAAGCGGCGGGCCCGGGAGGCCCGCGAAAGCGAAGGCGTCTCCGCCCTCGAGATCGCCACCAAGGCTGCCACCGGGTTCGTCGGATTTGCGGAGGACGAATGCGAGGCCACCGTCCTCGAAGAGCACAGCGACGAGGAGCTGCTCTGGATCATCCCGGATCGCACCCCGCTCTACGCCGAAATGGGCGGCCAGGTCGGGGATACGGGAACCATCGTTGTTCGCGGGAACGAGATCCCGGTCGTGGCGGTCCGGCAGATCGGGGCGGCGCGGGCCCACGGCGTGCCGGGAAACCTGGTGGGCAGGGTGAGGCCCGGCGACCGCGTTGTCCTGAAGGTTGACCCGCGGCGCCGCCGCCGGATCGAGGCGCATCACACCGCCACGCACTTGTTGCACTGGGCGTTGCACGAGGTCGTCTCTCCCGATGCGTCCCAGCAGGGGTCACTGGTGGCCGAGGACCGGCTGCGGTTCGACTTCAGCTCCGGTCCGGTGGACGCCAACGAGGTTGCCGCCCTGGAAGAGAGGGTCAACGCCTGCATCGCGGCCGACGACGCGGTGAGCTGGCGGGAGGCGCCGTTCGCGGAAGTGCGGGCGCGGCGCGACATCATGCAGTTCTTTGGCGACAAATACGGGGAAAACGTGCGGGTGGTGCAGATCGGAGGCGCCCCGCAAGCCCTCGATGGATACTCGATGGAACTCTGCGGCGGGACCCACGTGCGCCGGACCGGGGAAATCGGACTCTTCAAGATCCGGAAGGAGGAGGCCATCGCGGCCGGGGTGCGGCGTATCGAGGCCGCTTGCGGGGAGGCGGCCCGGTCGCTCCTCGAGGAGCAGACCCACGCCCTGGCCGGGGAAATCAAGGCCGCCAAGGCGAAGCTGGCCGCCGCCAACGCCCGGCTCGAAGAAGCGGGAGCGCCCCCGGTGGTGGTGGGCGAGCTCCCCCCGCACACTCTGTCCGCCGTCGTCGAAAAGAGCGACATCCGCGAGATCAACGCCCTCCTCGACCGCATCGAAACCCATCGCAACGAACTCAAGCAGGCCGCCGCGGAGGCTGAGAAGCGACTGAAGAAGGCTCAGGCCGCCGCCGCCGGCCGGCTCGCCGAAGCCCACCTCGCAAAGTTGCTCGACTCGTCCACCACCCACCTCGCGGCGGATTTCGAGGGCCCTCCGAACCTCCTGCAGGAACTCCTCAACGGACTCAAGAAGCGCGGATTCGCCGGCGCCGCCTTCCTCGTGGTGGATGACGGGGAACGCCTCCACCTCGGCGCATGGTGCGGACCGGAAACCGCCCTCGAGGCCGGGGCTCTCATCCGCGAGCTCGCGCCCCTCGCGGGAGGCAAGGGCGGAGGCAAACCGGACCTCGCCCGCGGCGCCGCCCCGCAACGGGACCAGAGACACGCTCTGCTCGAAGCGGCACGCACCATGATCTCGCAGTAGGTCCGCAACAGCGCATGTGATGGAGTGCCCCCCCACCGTCATGGGTCCCTCCCCCCCATGGCCGTCTCTGAGAAAGTCCGTCGCCTGGCCGAAAGCCAGCGAGGCAAGCCTCGGACCATGATGCAGGATTCAAGATGCAAGATGCAGGATGCAGGGCAACCTTGCTGCCGGAAAACTTGACTCATTTGTGACGAATTCTGGATTTCAAGGACGCTAGCGAGGCAAGCCTCAGTGCCGAAGAACGGCACGAGTTCGTCGGCCCCGTCGCTCCGATCGATGAAAGCGGGCTCAGTCCGGAATGGCTCGCTGAGCTCCAGAGCCGCGCCGATGACATCGACTCCGGACGAGTACAACTCGTCGATGGCGAGGACTTCCTGCGCCGTCTCAACGCCATTTGACAATGCTCCAAATAGCATTATGCTACCACTATGAAATCGGTCCACATCCGGGATGTTCCGGGGGAGACGTTGGAGCGGCTGAAGCGATTGGCGCGGCTGCACCATCGGTCGTTGCAGGGCGAACTGCGGGCGATACTGGAGCAGGCGGGGCGCTTGGCGCCGCCGGCGGCGGAGGCCGGCGGGCTCGATCTGATCACGGTGGATACGGGTGGGGGTTCGAATTGGCGACGGGAGGAGATCTATGGAGCCGGCGGCCGGTGATCGTTTGTTCGTCGATACGAACATTCTTCTCACCGCGACAGACCGTGGCCGGTCATTGCATGCGGAGGCCCGGGAGGTGCTCTCCACGGCGGGTCCCAAGGGGCTGCACATGGTCGTGAGCGGACAGGTCGTGCGCGAGTATCTGGTGGTGGCCACTCGTCCCCTGGATGCCAACGGGCTCGGGATGAAGCCGGCGGACGCGGTGAAGAATGCGGATGCTTTCCTGCAACGCATGATCGTTCTCGATGAGACGGAGAGGGTTTCGGAACGGCTGTGCAAATTGACCCGGGCGCACGGACTGTGCGGCAAGCGGATTCATGACGCCAACATTGCGGCGACCATGTTGGTCCACGGGGTCGATTTTTTGCTCACCGCCAACCCGGAGGATTTCCGGGTCTTGCCGGAGATTCAGTTGCTCGACGTGGCCGCTCTGGCGCGGCTGCTGGCGGAGTGACGGACGGCATTCCCAATCCACAAGTGGAGGAGACAGCCAGAAGGACCGGCGCATAGGGCTGGTGGCCGGGCTGATCCGGGAACCCGCCCAGAATGTTCAACCTTCCTGACCGTCCCCTTTGGCCTCCTGTGCGCAGGGGTAATGATAAATTCCAAACCAGCGCTGGCTTCCGGTTTGCGGGGCGACCACCCGCAGCCGGGCTTTCTCGCCGGGTTTCAGCATGGCGGCCGGCAGGGACAGAACCTTGACTGACCTCTTCGCGACGAGGAATTCGGCGCGAGAGTTCTCGCCGCGGTGGCGGAGCAGATCCGGCCGAAGCGCGCCGGAAGGGAAGCGGCGCCGGGGCCGCCTGATCCGGCAGTCAGAGTCCCGGGGGGTGGCGCGGGGCGTGGCCGCGGGTGGAACGGAGCTTCGGGCGCCACCTTGGCCCGTCGCGCCGGGTGGTGCCATGGGTGTCGAAGCGCAGGCCCGCGATGACGAGGAAGACGTGGCCGTTGCGGGCATAGACGGTGATCCACTTCCCGCGACCGCGCCGGCCGTAGCGGAGGAATCCGCGCGAGGGCATCTGGTCTTCGAGGAGGCCGGCGTGGCGCAGCACGTAGGAGGCGGCCCCCGAACAATCGTAGCCGTTGTCATTCAGACGGGCGTGTCCCCCGCCCCACTTGTAAGGGAGGCCCACGAGGCGGTTGGCCGCCGCAATGGCCCGCTTCACCTCCGGCGGGGCCTGCCGGGGCGCCCTTGCGCGCCCGCCCACCAGCACCGCCCCCGGACCCTCGACGGAGCGGTAGGCCACGGCGTACCTGTCCTCCCGGTGCTGCGAACAGGAGACCCCCAGCACCACCAGCGCAGAAAGAACAACGGCCTTCAAGAGGCTCGAAAAATAAGTTCGGAAATTATTGATATCAAGCATTCTGAACTGATTGCCGGGTGATGTCGATCCCGAAATACCCCGGGAGGTCACGGCTCGATCGGAAGACGGGAGCGGGCCCAATCGATAAAGCTCCGCAGAGCGCGAGCCCGATGACTCAGGGCGTTCTTGGTTTCGGGGCCGAGTTCGGCGAAAGTTCTGTCTTCGCCGTCCGGGACGAAGAGCGGGTCGTATCCGAATCCGCGTTCCCCCTTCGGTTGTTCGATGATCCGGCCTTCGACGGTTCCCTCGAATTCCGCTTCGATCCTGCCCACCCGGGCCAGGACGAGGGCGCAGCGGAAGCGCGCGGTTCGGTCCCCGGGCGGGATGCCCGCGAGGGTGGCGAGCAGTTTCCTGTTGTTGGCCCCGTCTTCGGCGGACGGTCCGGCGAAGCGTGCCGAGTGCACGCCGGGTTTCCCGCCGAGAGCGTCCACTTCGAGGCCCGAATCGTCCGCGAGGACCAAGGCACGGGTGAAGCCGCTGACCGCCAGCGCCTTGAGCAGGGCGTTCTCGATGAAGGTGGCGCCGGTTTCTTCCACGGCGGGCGCGTCCGGGATCCCCTCGAGGCCGGACACCTCGAACAAGCACCCCACCACGGCCGCAATTTCGGCGACCTTATGCCGGTTGCGGGTCGCCACGACGAGGGATGGTGTCTCGTTCACAATCGTCCCGCTAACACGCTCGCGGCTGATTCCCGAGAAAAAATCGGGCCAGCCTGCGCCACTGGATTTTTTGTTAAGCGACCCTGAATTTATTCAGTGCATAATTTTGGAGGGCAGCTATCGTTGATGAGTCTTGCGGGTTCGAAGGATAGGGGCGAGCGAGCTGCG
>Ga0180435_10002791_pt1 | contig 17716 bp, 17 predicted proteins | sample SS_ome_3_FD_132467 | JGI IMG/M metagenome (GOLD analysis project Ga0180435, IMG submission 132467) | Hypersaline lake sediment archaeal communities from the Salton Sea, California, USA - SS_3_S_1 metaG | ecosystem: Environmental > Aquatic > Non-marine Saline and Alkaline > Hypersaline >...
CCGCCGCTGAGAACCAGTTTGGCAAGGGGGGCATTAGGGAAGTTGGAATGGTAGAGATCAATTGCTTTTTTGATCTCCAGGACCCACTGGGTGCAAACTGACGTGAAAATCTCCTGCAGTTCCTGTTGTTTGTCTTCTGCCGGAGTGCCGCCGAGTTTGAGCGTTTCAGCTTCTTCATACTCGAGGTCGAACTGACCCATGATGCGCTCGGTCAATTGACGGCTGCCGACGACGATATCCCTGGCCACGACTGAGATGCCGTTGGAGATGATGTTGATGTTCATCTTCGAGGCGCCGATATCGATCAGGGCGACGTTTTCCGATTTCGGTGAATTGTATTCGTAGGTGTTTTCCAGGGCGAAACCGTCAACATCCACGATGGTTGCCTGCAGCCCGATACTGTCGAGCATGTTCAGATAATCGTCGACAATCTCTTTTTTGGCGGCAACGAGCATGACATCGGTACGTTCGTATCCTTCGCTGTTTGTCTTCAGGTCCTGGAAATCGAGGTAAACGTCCTGGATATCGAACGGGATATACTGCTCCGCCTCGGTCATGATGTGTTCTTCCATCTCATCTTCTTTCATTACGGCCAGGTTCACTTTCTTGACGATGACCGAATAGCCGGAGATGGAAAAACCGACCTTCTTTTTCTTGATCTTGAGGTTCTGGAAAAGACTGGAAATGGCATCGGCTACGATTTCGGGCTCGTTCAAAGCACCGTCGTCGACGGCACCTTCCGGCAGAACGGCGCTGCCGAGGGTGACGATTGAGTAAGCCTTGTCGGTACGCTTGAGCTGGCAGACCTTAACCGAATGCGAGCCGATATCTACTCCAACAACTAGTTGCGATGAGGAAAACATAGTGTATGCATTAGTAGTTGTGAAATATCAATTTCCATTAATCGATAAGGAATGGCTGTAAAGCAGAGACATTCCACATTTAAGTTACATTAAGGACATAAAAAAACCTGTTTGTCAAGGAAAACGGCGAAAAATATACAATTTTTTTTCTATTTGTAACAAGTATTTATTGCAGATAGTATAAATTTTTATACTCTCTCTCCCCCATATATAGATATCGACTGAGCAGCCGCCTCTGCATGTAGTGTATATCTCTAGGTCATTGTTTATCAAGGAAAAAAATATAATTATGCCAAGTGATTCAACATGCTTGTAATAAGACCGCATATACAGTAGCTTTGCCGGGATTACGTCATCATCCCGGAAAAAAGAGATAATTCGTTACAGGGGCAAGGTTGTGGAGCCGGTACAGAAGAGAAAATCCGTTTTTAGAGAATATGCCGAAGCAATTATCGTTGCGATATTGCTGGCACTGTTTATCAGGACATTTGTTATCCAGGCGTTCAAGATTCCTTCTGGATCAATGCTTCCTACCCTGCTGATCGGCGACCATTTACTGGTGAATAAATTCATCTACGGCATCAAGGTACCGTTCACCGGCAAACAGCTGGTCCCGATAAAAGACCCGAAAACCGGCGATATTATCGTTTTCAGGTACCCCAAGGACCGATCTGTCGACTATATCAAGCGCGTGGTCGGAGAGCCGGGGGATACGATCCAGCTGAAGAACAAGAAGCTATACAAGAACGGTGCGCGGATCGACGATCCTCATGCCCATTTCACCAACACGGCCATGCTGCCGGCCGCGGTGAGCCCCAAAGATAATTTCGGCCCGATAACCGTCCCTGACGGAAAATATTTTGTCATGGGGGACAACCGGGACAACAGTTCTGACAGCCGTTTCTGGGGGTATGTCGACGAAGCGGATGTACTGGGCAAGGCTCTGATAATCTACTGGTCCTGGGATATCGATTTACCGCTGCTGTCACTGGATCGGTTCACCTCGATTCGCTGGGATCGTCTGGCGGATATCATTCGCTGATAAGCGGCGCGCGTCGGTCGTTCAGCCGTGGCCTAGGTGTCGAGCCGTACCGGCAGCGCTGCGACCACTTCTATTGATTCAGGTGTCACCCGGGCCTGGTAGGCCAGTATTTCAACACCGTCCTGATGGACTTTGCGCAGGGTTGAAGCGTAGGTCGGGTCAATATCGGCTGCCGGCGAGAAATAACGGCAATCCTGGCGCTGGACCAGGAAGAAAATGATTCCGCGATGTCCCTCCCGGACGAGTCGGGCAAGTTCGCGCAGGTGTTTGGTTCCCCGCACGGTAACGGCATCGGGGAAACGTGCACCGCCGTCAATAACGAGCGAACAGTTTTTCACCTCGATGTAGGTTCTGCCGTTTCGGTACTCGAGCATCAGGTCCAGCCTGCTGCCGTCCGACGTCTTCACCTCTCGCTTCAATGCCTCGTAATAATCCAGACCGGTGATTCGGCCCAGCTCAATCGCTTCGGCGACCAGCGCGTTGGTGCGTGATGTGTTGACCCCGACCCAGGTTGTGCCGTTATGCACCATTTCCAGCGTGTGCGGATATTTACGTTTGGGATTGTCGGACTTTGAAAAACAGACCGGGCTGCCGGGGGCGGAGCATGATTTCATCGAGCCCGAGTTGGGGCAGTGGATGGTGATGGTTTCGCCGTCTGCACGGGTAACATCGGCCAGAAAACGCTTGTATCGCCTGACTAAAACCGCCTGCTCTAAAATCTGGTCAAACGTCATGATTTCTTGCTGGTATTTTACCGGTTCTGGTGCTAAAAATAGACCGTAATGCAGGGGGAAAGTCCGGCTGGATTCATGCTGAAACCATAGTTGGAATTACCCATACCGGGTTTTTGAAAACGCACCATAACCGCAATGGAGAATCATTACCATGAAATTAGGAATCAACGGTCTCGGCCGTATCGGTAAGTTGTCTCTATGGACGCACGTAGCCAGGAAGCATTTTTCGGAACTGGTCGTCAATATCGGGAGAGATGTCGGGTCAAATCTTGAAGATCTGGTTGCGTCGATCGAGCGGGATTCGACCTATGGCAGGCTCGGGAATTATCTCTATGGACATCGGGGCGGGCGGGTGATCGAAGAGCTCGATGAGAGCACCGGGACCTTTGTCGCGGACGGAATGCCAATCAAGGTGCTCAGGAGCGACAGGAATCCGAAAGATATCGCCTGGCGGGAAAACGGTGTTGAACTGGTGGTCGATTCGACCGGTGCCTTTACCGATCCGACCGCTGATCCAGCAGCATCGCGTGGAGCGCTTCGCGGACATCTGGAAGGGGGGGCCGTGAAAGTGATCCTGTCGGCACCGTTCAAAATCAAATCGAAGGGCCTTGAAATGCCGGAGGATGCGGTAACGGCCGTGATGGGGATCAATGACGACGATTACATCCCGGACCGGCACAGCCTTGTCTCGGCAGCGTCCTGCACGACGACCTGCCTGTCCTATATGGTCAAACCGTTGATCGAAACTATCGGGCCGGACAACCTGCTCAGCGCGTCGATGGTTACGGTTCATGCGGCGACGGGAAGCCAGCAGGTGCTTGATCGGCTGCCGGGTGCCGGTGCTTCCGATTTGCGCAAAAACCGGTCGATCCTGAATAACATCATTTTGACGACGACCGGCGCGGCCAAAGCTCTGGGGCTGGTAATTCCGGAAATGAAAAATATCGGTTTCATAGCGGAATCGGTAAGGATTCCGACCTCGACCGGGTCGCTTATCATCCTGGTAATCAATATTCAGGATGAATCAGGCAAACCGACGAAACGGGATTTTATCAATGACATATACCGGGAATATGCGCAAAATTGCGACTACCTGAAGTACAGCGAGGTTCAGAATGTGTCGGCGGATATCATCGGGGAGATGAACGCGGCGGCGATCATTGAAAGTACCGAGACTCATACGAGGACGGCAACCATCCATGTGAACCTGGATAAGGCGGGGATAAGCGGGCTTACCGCCGGAGTAGACGCCATTATCGATGTTCCGGTTACCCAGGCGGTTATCTACGGCTGGTACGACAATGAACTGGGCAGTTATACGAACATGCTCGGGGATCTCACGGTGAAAGTTGCGGATACGATGGTCTGACACCTGCTCCATCCGGCCAATGGAGCAAGATGACCTTGATGCGGCAGCGGAAATTGAGCTGCAGGAGCCGTCAGCCTGGTCGAGACGCCAGATCGAGGAGGAGTACAGCCTCGACGGCGCGATTAACCTGGTAGCTCGTACCGGGGACGGTGTCGTCGGCTGGTGCTGCGCCAGGCTGGTCGATGCTGAGGCAGAACTTCTCAAGATCAGTGTATCGCGAGCCTTCAGGCGCCAAACGGTCGGCTCGAGGCTGCTTGCGACCCTGACCGAAATTCTCGTCACTAAAGGCATTACCCGGCTTATCCTGGAGGTTCGGTCGCAAAACGGGCCGGCATGCGGTTTTTATCGCCGGCTTGGCTTTACACTGGTCGGTAAGCGCATTAATTATTATAGCCGACCGGATGATGATGCATTGCTTTTTGAAAAGGATCTGTAGCGGTTGCAGGTACCTTCAGATATTCGGGACTGCGCTCCAAAAACACTCAAACGACAAGGCGTAACATGAAAAGCGTGAAGGATTGTGAACTCGCGGAAAAACGGGTTTTGGTCCGGGTGGACTTCAACGTCCCGATGGATGATGCCGGTGTCATTACCGACGATATCCGCATGCGGCAGGCGCTGCCGACGCTGCAATACATCAGGGAACAGCAGGGCAAGGTGATCATCGCTTCTCATCGCGGCAGGCCCGGAGGACAGCGGCTGTCGGAATTCAGCCTGAAGCCGGTCGCCGCTCACCTGGAGACGCTGCTCGGCTGCACGGTCACCACCGCGGATGATTGCATCGGCGACGCAGTCGAGGCATTGACGCGGCGGCTCGTCCCCGGCGATGTGCTGATGCTTGAAAATCTGCGCTTCCATGAGGAGGAAACCGCCAATGATGCTGATTTTTCCGCGCAGCTTGCAAAGCTGGCAGATGTCTATGTAAATGATGCCTTTGCGGTATCGCATCGGGCCCATGCGTCGGTGGCGGGCGTTGCCGCCCGGATCGATGAAAAAGGTGCCGGTTTTCTGCTGCAGAAAGAATTGGACTATTTTCACCAGGCAATGGATGCCCCGGTCAGACCGCTTGCCGCGATTGTTGGCGGAGCGAAAGTCTCGTCCAAGCTCGGTGCACTTGAAAATATGCTCTCACGGGTCGACAAGATGATCGTGGGCGGTGCGATGGCCAATACGTTCCTGAAATGTCAGGGGGTCGATGTCGGCGCTTCGCTCGTTGAAGATGATCTGCTCGATACGGCTCGGGAATTCATTGGCAAAGCCGCGAAACAGGGCGTCGATCTTTACTTTCCGGTTGATTTTGTTGCTGCGGAAGCCTTCTCTGCGGATGCGGCGGTAAAGAACGTGACCTACCGGGAAATTCCGAACGGCTGGCTGGCCCTCGACATCGGTCCTGCCACGGCAACATATTTTCAGGAGGCTCTGGCGGATGTGAAAACCATCGTCTGGAACGGTCCGATGGGGGCGTTCGAAATCGATGCATTTGCGCGGGGGACCATGGCCCTGTGCCATGCGGTGGCGGCAAGTCACGCATTGTCAATTACCGGCGGCGGGGATTCCAACGCTGCAGTCAAAAAAGCAGGGGTCGCGGAACAGATAAGCTATATGTCGACCGGCGGTGGAGCGTTTCTGCAGCTTATGGAAGGAAAGCCGCTTCCCGGCGTGGAAGCGTTGCAATAATGGAGCTGATCGCGGGCCGCCAGAGCTCGCCACGATCAGCCTGGTATACGTATGATAGCTTCACCAGTCTGCTTGTGATAATCTCCGGAACCCTGTAAGCAGTTGGGAAGATAAAAATACCTTGGAGAATCATTTCTCTTTTTGGAAGTTGCTTTCGTCAATATACGTATGCACCCTGGAGGGGCAGGAGAAAACAATGTTAAGAAGAGCGCTTATTGCGGGAAACTGGAAAATGCATATGACTGTGGAAGATGCGCGGGAGCTTGCGATTCGGGTTGCTGAAGCCGCAAAAGATGCGACGGATCGCGATGTCCTCATCGCGCCCCCGTTTACTGCTATCGGAGCGGTGGCTGCTGCCGTCGCAGAGTCGGCGGTGACGGTAGCCGCGCAGAACGTGTGCTGGGAAGAAAAAGGCGCTTTCACCGGCGAAATTTCACCGGTCATGCTCAAGGATCAGGGGGCAACCGCGGCGATTATCGGCCATTCGGAACGGCGTCAGATTTTTCAAGAAAACGATGCGTTGATCAACCAGCGTGTAGCCGGAGCGCTCAGATTCGGCTTGGCGGTCGTGTTCTGTATCGGTGAAACGCTTGACGAGAGAGAATCCGGGCAGACCTTGTCCGTGCTGGAAGAGCAGATAAGAGGCGGCCTGAAAGGAGTCGCGGGTGCGGAGATGGCCGACGTCGTTATTGCATATGAGCCGGTATGGGCCATTGGCACCGGCAAAACCGCCTCGACGGAACAGGCCCAGGAGGCCCATGCGTTCATCAGGCGGCTGCTGCAGGAGTTGTACGAAAAAGATGTTGCCGAGCAGGCCAGGATATTGTATGGTGGCTCGGTTAAACCTGCCAATATCGATGAATTGATGGCTCAGCCCGATATCGACGGAGCACTGGTGGGCGGAGCTGCCCTTGACGCGGAATCGTTCGGGCGCATCATTAATTATAAGTAACGTAACAACGCATAGCCGAGATAAACACAGATAAATGGAAACCCTGCTGATCATCGTTCATGTTGTCGTCTGTCTGTTCCTGATTGGTATTGTCCTGCTCCAGCACGGCAAAGGCGCCGACATCGGGGCAACGTTCGGAGGATCGAGCCAGTCGCTGTTTGGGACGGAAGGGCCGGTACCGCTGCTGAATAAAGTCACGACCCTGTCTGCGGTCGTGTTCATGGTGACCTCGGTCGCGCTGGCCTATATCGCATCGCAAAACGGCTCGGGATCGGTGATGAGCGAACTCTCCCAGGATCAGGCGGTTCAGGAGACTGCCGGGGACGCGGAGACGAAACTGCTGATTCCGGCGGAAAAGGAGTCTGAGCAGGCCCAGCAGTAAACGACAGCAAACACATGATGCCGAAGTGGTGGAATTGGTAGACACGCTATCTTGAGGGGGTAGTGGCCCACGGCCGTGCGAGTTCGAATCTCGCCTTCGGCACCATTTGGAAAAGGCTTGTAACTTTACGGTTACAGGCCTTTTGTATTATGAGCACAGCAGATATCTGGAAGACTTCGGCAAAGCATGGGGAACTCAGCTCGGAAGCTGACTGCATGCGGTAAGCAGCAATGAATTGGATGGAGGCAGGGTGCGGTATCGAAAAAAAAAGCTTGCGATCGCAGAGATCGCAAGCTTGATTGTTTTCTGGTGCCGAAGAGAAGACTCGAACTTCCACGGGGGAACCCCCACTAGACCCTGAACCTAGCGCGTCTACCAATTCCGCCACTTCGGCATTAGTGTGGTGAATATGCTTTTTGTACCGGAATTTGTCAAGACTTTCTTGATCCTGAAAACGAAAAAGAATCAAAACGATGAGAAGCGATGCAACTCTACTGGAATCTGGATGAGATAAAGGCGCCGTTTGCACAGGCGTGCGTTACGATCGGGAACTTCGACGGTGTCCACCTGGGGCATCAACAGCTTTTTGCGGAGGTGGTTTACCGGGCACGCCGCAACGGCGGCTGCAGCGTTGTCGTCACCTTCAACCCGCACCCGCTTCGGGTCCTGCGGCCCCAGGGGATCAAACTGATATCCACGGTGGAACAGAAGATCGAATGGATCGAGCGGGCGGGAATCGATCATCTTGTTATTATTCCGTTCGATCTGTCTTTTGCGGCTACGACCGCCGAGGAGTTCGTGCAGGATATCCTGATCGATACGATCGGTATGAAAGAGCTCGTGGTCGGGTACGATTACGCGTTCGGTAAAGGGCGCAGCGGCGATACGCGGTTCCTGTGTGACCAGGGTGAGCGGAAAAATTTCCCGGTAACGGTTGTCGATGCGATTTATCGAAACGATATGCTGGTAAGCTCGACCCAGATCAGGAAACTCGTTGCCGAAGGACGCATGCTGGACAGCCGGGAACTGCTTGGCAGGCCTTACCAGATCCGCGGCACAGTGCAGGTCGGTAAAAAACGGGGCGGCAGCGAAATCGGTTATCCGACCGCAAACCTCAAAGTGAACGAGGAAGACCTGGTTCCGCGAATTGGTGTTTACGCGGTGCAGGTTATCTGTGAAGGCACCTGCTACGGCGGCGTCTTGAATATCGGTTACAATCCGACCTTCGAGGATGATATACTGGTCGCGGAAACGCATATCTTCAATTTCAACAAGGATATCTATGGGCGGCCTATCCGCATCAATCTGCTCAAATTCCTGCGCGATGAACGTAAATTCAACGGGGTGGCGGATCTTGCCGAGCAGATAGCGGCAGACGCGCTCGCGGCCAAAAAGATTCTTGCAGAAAGCCGGAGTGAGCTGCAGAATTACTGTATAACGGAAAATGGTACCGATGCTCCGTGACATTTCCCATCAAAGGTAATGTATTCGGCCGATTGAGCTTGAAAGTGTGCAGCGGGTGGCTATAGTGTGTCTTTTGCTCAGACCCCTGCAAATGTTTTTTCCAATTGGGGTATAAACAGACGAGAAATTGCGACCGATAAAACGGCAGCGGCAGCATCGAGGCTGTCTTGAGGCGCCTTGATTAGGGATTAAAATCAGAGGTAGTGGACAATGACAGAGGAATTGCAGGAAGACATCAACGCGGTAATCGAAGAACTTGAAAAGAAGGTGGAGGAACTGCCGGAAAACGTGATGGCACATCATCATCTCGGATTGGTCTACATGAAATCGGGCAGGGTCGCCGAGGCCATCAGCTGCCTTGAAAAAGCCATAGAAATCGACTCCCAGTCCGTAGAATCGATCATCAACCTCGGGGCGATTTATTTCGGGCAGAACAACCTGGCCAAAGCCGAAGAGCTGAACCAGCAGGCTGTTGAGATCAACCCGAATCTCGCCCAGGCTTACGCGAATCTCGGCTTGATCAGCCAGCAGAAAAATGACCTCGACGAGGCAATAGGATACTACGAAAAAGCGCTCAGGCTCGACGAGAATCTGCCCACGGCCTGGCTGAACCTGACTTCCGTTCTGACCATGAAAGGGGATGACGCCCGGGCACTCGAAGCCGCCAGAAAAGGGCTGGCCCTGGATGATACGTCACCGTTGGCGCACAACAACCTGGCAGTGGCACTTTATTTCAGCGAACGGTTCAGCGAAGCGAAAAAGCACCTGGACAAAGCACGGGAACTTGGCTATTCGGTCGATCCCAACTTCGTCGCCGGCCTTGAAGAGAAATTGCAATAACGGACGGCCGTCGCATGCGTGGCGGAGATCATGAAGACAAAAAAGCTGGAATTGAAAAAACCGTGGTGCCCCTTCTGCGGTCAGGAAGTAGATAGACCGACGGATGTCCCCGATCGCCATATGAACGAGTTTACCGTCGGCAGCTGCAGCTGCGGGGCCGTTTACTCCTGCGATCCGACCGGCTACAACGTTGGTGCCGCACTCGTGGAAACCCTTGTTTATGCGTGCGGAGGCAACAGCGATCTGGCCTGGGAACTGCTGCCCGAAGACGATTATCTTACCGGGCGTGTCGAATCGTACGACGAGGTAACGCACCGGGTTAACGAAGCACGAAGTATGGACGGTCGATCGATTCGCGGGGTTCTCTATTTCGTGCGGCTCCATACGGAGATGTCCGAGCTGGCCGATCGGCTCAAGCTGAGGAAGGACCAGCAGGTTGACGCCGTAACTGCAGACACCGGTTTTGTGCCGCCGCCGGTGGAACCGATCGAAAGCGATAGGAAAAATAGACAGCGGGCGAACAAAACGCTGGTCAAAAAGCTGGTGGCGGAAAAAGATGAAGATGCCCTGGTGGCTCTTTGCCTCGACGACAAGAAGACGCTGCGGCTCGCGCAGCGCCTCCTGTACGACCCGATTGAAGAGAGCCGGTGGAGAACCGCGTGGCTGCTCGGTCGTGTTTGCGCCCGCGTGGCAACAAGGGATCCGGGGCAGGTATCCGAACTGGTACACCGGCTGTTCGAGGCCTGCTCGGATTCGGCGGCAACTCCGTGGGGCATGATAGAAACCATTGGTTCCGTCGTGTCGGCCCGTCCCGATGTGTTCGGTGCATTCACGCAGTACCTGTTGAACTACGTCAGCGCCGATTCAACCAGGGTGCAGACCATCTGGGCGCTGGCTGAAATCGCCAGAAACAGGCCCGATTTGGTTCGTAATACACCCTTTTTCTCGATGTTTCATTTTCTCAACCATCCGCAGCCAGAGGTGCGTGGCCAGCTGGCCCGGCTGCTCGGCAGGCTGCATGCTACCGAGGCTGCGCTTCAATTGATGGGACTGCATGGCGACACGGCAGAGCTGGTAATCTGGGAGGACGGCATTCCGGTCCACACCACGGTTGCGGAGCAGGCCCAAAAAGCCGTTAATCTTATTCATAACACTAGAGAATCATGAGCACACCAATTCAGAAATTAGAATCCATCGGCGCTTTATCCGGCGACTGCGAAGGCATGCAGGACGGACCGGACCAACCAAAAACCCAGTCCCAGAAGGACTATGAAGAGGGCAGAGGATATGTAGAGCGCGGCGAGGCGGCACTTGCCGCTGTAGCCCTGCACAATGCACTGCGCGGGTATGAGGAGGAAGGTAATCGCGAGGGAATGGCCAACGCACTCAATCAGCTCGGGCATGCCTGTTTGATGAGGCAGGAATACGACAAGGCTGTCATCAATTATAAAAAAGCGTGGGAGATCTGTGAAGAACTCGAGGATCCCTACAGCATACCGTCGCTGGCAAAACAGATGGCCGAAGCATACCAGGGCGCCGGAGATTACCGCATGGCGCTGAATCTGTGCCTCGACCTGCTCGACGGCTACCAGCGCAACAACGACCCGATGAATACGGTGGCTGTTCTTGAACGGATGGCCTCCATCTATATCGATTCAGGCGAGAAGGAAAAAGCTGCCGACGCATACAAAACGGCGGCCAGCATTCACCGGAATTTCCGTCATGCCAAATCAGCCGATTCGCTCGAGCAGAAGGCCGCTGAACTGGTGAAGGATGCCGAATAAAAACGATGTTTACCGGGATCATCCAGGGAACGGGCAGCATTGCCGCTTACCGCTCGGTACGCGGCGGCATCGCCTTTGATGTCGACGCCGATTTTACCATCGACAGCCCGGAGGAAGGGGAATCGATCGCCGTCAACGGGGTCTGCCTGACGGCCTACAATATTTCCGGGAGCCGATTCTCGGCCGATGTTTCCCCCGAAACGCTGTCACGGTCCACGCTCGGCGATCTCAAAGTCGGCAGCAGGGTGAACCTGGAGCGGGCCCTGCAGCTTTCCGACCGGCTCGGCGGGCATATCGTGTCGGGTCATGTCGACGGTATTGCACGTCTCCTGGAAAGCAGCACCGAGGGTGATTTTACAATCCTGAACTTTTCGGTGCCGCCGGAGCAGGATAAGTATATAATAGAGAAGGGTTCGATCACCGTGGACGGAATCAGTCTCACGGTGAATCAGTGTATGACCGGGAAGTTTTCCGTGTCGATCATACCGCATACGATGCAGGTGACGACGCTTGGCAGGCTGAAAAGCGGCGGCGCCGTGAACATTGAAGTTGACATCATCGGCAAATATGTTGAAAAGCTGCTGGGTGAAAGGGACGGTTCGAAAGACGACGGTATCGTCATCAACCGCGGTTATCTTGCCGAAAAAGGGTTCTATTAGAGCTAACATTATCAACGCGTAATTATTTGTGGGATAATCCGTTTAGATTGTTAAACTTTAGTTATTGTACCTGCTTGCAGGGTAGCGGAGATTTCCACAAGCAGACTGGTGATGCGTATAGATCATGCGTAAATCAGGCTGATCGTGGAAAGATTCGGTGCCCTGCAAGCAGTTACGTTAAAGTGAGGAGTTATGGCGGTCAGCAGTATTGATGAAGTAATCAAGGATATCAGGGCCGGGAAAATGGTAATCCTGGTCGATGACGAAGATCGGGAAAACGAGGGTGATCTATGCATGGCGGCGGAATCCGTCACGCCAGAAGCGATCAATTTCATGGCAACCCACGGCAGAGGCCTGATCTGCCTGACCTTGAGCGGCGACCTTGTCGACCAGCTCCAGTTACCGATGATGGTCCGGGACAACCGTTCTCCATTCGGCACCGGGTTCACAATTTCCATCGAGGCGCGGACGGGGGTTTCAACCGGAATTTCGGCGGCGGATCGGGCGCGCACCATCGAGGCCGCGGTGGCCCCGGATGCAACCCCGTACGATATTATCAGTCCCGGCCATATTTTCCCGCTGCGCGCCAAGGACGGCGGGGTTCTGGTCCGCACCGGGCAGACTGAAGGATCAGTCGACCTGGCCCGGCTGGCGGGCATGCGGACGGCCGGTGTTATCTGCGAAATCATGAAGGACGACGGTACGATGGCGCGGATGCCGGATCTGGAAAAGTTCGCCGAAAAGCATGGTTTGAAAATTGCCACGATAGCCGACCTGGTAGCCTACCGGCTGCGCCGGGATCTGCTCGTTCATCGCGCGGCCGAAGCACGAATCCCGACGGAGCATGCCGATGAGTTCAAGGCGATCGTGTACAAAAACGATGTCGACCACCTGGAGCATATCGCCCTGGTGAAGGGCACCATCGATCCGGAAAAACCGGTGCTGGTCAGGGTGCATTCCGAATGTTTGACCGGGGATGTGTTCGGGTCGGCGCGCTGCGACTGCGGCGACCAGCTGCATGCGGCGATGCGGATGATCAACCAGGAAGGCAGCGGCATCGTGCTGTACATGCGCCAGGAAGGCCGGGGGATCGGGCTGGTTAACAAGATCAAGGCGTACAAGCTGCAGGATGAGGAAGGCGTCGACACCGTCGATGCAAACATCCGGCTCGGCTTCAAGCCCGACCTGCGCGATTATGGGATCGGCGCCCAGATTCTCAGGGATCTCGGTGTTTCCCAGATGCGCATGCTGACTAATAATCCGAAGAAGATAGTCGGCCTTGAAGGATACGGAATCGAGGTCGTAGACCGTGTCCCGATCGAGGTCGAAGCCGGCGAGGAAAACAAGGGTTACCTGATGTGCAAGCGGGATCGTATGGGGCACCTGATTCAGGTTAAATGAAAGGTGAGACCCTCCCCGAACCAATATTTTTTATGAAGTAAACAGCCAGCGCGGAGAATTAAAGAAATGGTACATTATTTTGAAGGGCACCTGAATGGTGACGGAAAGAAGTTCGGTATTATCGTTGCCCGGTTCAATTCGTTTATTTCCGAAAAACTTCTGGAAGGCGCGCTGGACAGCCTGACCCGATCCGGTGTTGCAGAAAGCGATATCGAAGTTGCCCGGGTTCCCGGTGCCTATGAGATTCCCCTGATCGCCAAGAAGCTTGCCGCAGCGCAGAAATATGATGCGATCATCTGCCTTGGCGCCGTTATCCGCGGGGCGACTCCGCATTTCGATGTGGTCGTCAACGAAGTATCAAAAGGTACCGCACAGGTCAGTCTTGAATCCGGCGTGCCGGTCCTGTTCGGCGTTTTGACGACGGAGACGATCGAGCAGGCTATCGAGCGGGCCGGTACCAAGGCCGGCAACAAAGGCGGCGAGGTGGCGATAGCCGCCATTGAAATGGCCAACCTGGTCGAATCCATCAATTAACCGCCGGCACGTAAAATTTAAGCCGCAACCGGTGCCGGTCCGGCCTGGCTGCGGCTTTACCTTTGAGCTATGGGGACAAGACGTAAATCACGGGAAGCGGCGCTTCAGTTTCTGTTTCAGGACGATTTCCTTGACCAGGAGCGTTCTCTGAGTGCTGTTGCCCTGCAGGAGCGGTTCGCCGATTTCAGCATTCTCTACCAGGTCAACAGGAAGGCGCGTCCGTATGCGCTTGATCTGCTCACCGGTATCCTGCAGCAACTGGAACAGATCGATGCGGCCATCGGCGAGCATGCGACCAACTGGAGGCTGGAGCGGATCGCCGCCACCGACCGAAACCTGCTGCGCGTCGGTATATACGAGCTTATGTTTGGCGACGATGTTCCCGCCCAGGTGGCGATCAACGAGGCGGTTGAGATTGCCAAGCGCTTCGGCAGTGAGGATTCACCCGCTTTCATCAACGGCGTGCTTGACGCGGTGCAGCAGTCCCGCCGGAAAACGCCCGAATCCGGGTCATGAGGATCGCCTGACAGAGCGCGATTTCAATCTCCACTCTCAGCAGACGGCCGCCTGCGCCGTTCTCGCCTGGCCGCACGCTTTCGCGTCCTCCCGGCGGCAAATGGGTAACTCCTTGCAATTTGTACTGATTACGGGTACATCTTGGCTGATTAATTGCGCGTGAAATTTACAGGAGTAAGCAATTCGATGGCCGCACAGTCACAAAAAAATGATAAGCCCGGGTTCAGGCAGGAAATCGCTGCGGTCCTCGGTCTTTTTGTCTCGGCATTTATTCTGATCAGCCTCATTTCGGCATACGTATCCAAGGAGGGCAACTGGTGCGGCGAAGTCGGCCGGGTCGTATCCCAGGTATTGCTTGGCTTCACCGGCTGGGGGGCGTTTCTGCTGGTGGCGCTGCTGGGTTGGGTCTCCTTCCTGTTCTTTAAGCCCCGCATGTCCTTCGACCGTCTGCCGCAGGTGACGCTGGGGCTCACCGGCGCGATTCTCTCATGCTGTGCATTGCTTTCCGCTTTCAGCCTCAGGTCTGCTGACTTGATTGAAGCCGGCGGCTTTCTCGGAAAAACTGTATTCAATCTGATTCATGCGGTGCTGGGCGGCACCGGGACGGTCCTGATCCTGATCTTCGTGCTGATTATTTCCCTGATGCTGTCGACCCAGTTTTCTCCGTACGAGCTGCTGGCGCTGATCTGGCGGTCCACCACGACCATGGTAAAAGGATTTTTTGCGCTGATCGGGAAAACAGCGGCGAAATTGAAAGCGCGGTCAAAGCAGCCGAAAAAGAGCAAAAAGCCGCGGAAAAAGAAAACCCCTCCGGCTGTTGAGTTGGAACCTGAGCCGGAAATAGAGGCACTGCACCCGGCTGTGCAGCCGGTGGTGAAAAGTCCGCCCAAATCGATCGAAGAGCCTGAAGATAAGGATTTTCGGACTAAACCGCTTGCCAAGGGAAACTGGAAGCTGCCGCCGTTGTCCATTCTGGCCCGGAACCAGCAGGTGGCAGAAGATATCGATAAGAACGTTTATCTGAAGATATCCAAACAACTGGAACAGAAGCTGAAAAATTTCGGAGTTTCCGGAAAAGTTGTCGGCATTTCCCCGGGGCCTGTCGTGACGACCTACGAATACAGCCCGGCACCGGGCATCAAGATAAACAAGATCGTCGGACTCGCAGATGATCTGGCGCTGGGGTTGAAGGCGCAGTCGGTGCGGGTGATCGGGTCGGTACCGGGCAAATCGGCGCTGGGTATTGAAATTCCCAATGATGTCAGGCGGGTCGTGTACATCAGGGACCTGCTGGCCTCCGAACGTTTCAAGAAGAATCGGGCCAAACTCGGTATCGTGCTCGGCCTGGACGTGATCGGCAACCCGACCCTCGCCGACCTCTCGAAAATGCCGCACCTGCTCATTGCCGGAGCGACCGGCGCCGGCAAGAGCGTGGCGATCAACTCGATTATCGCTTCTATCCTGTTCAATGCAACGCCCGATGAAGTGCGTTTTCTGATGATCGACCCGAAACGGATCGAGCTGTCCGGATACGAAGGGATTCCCCATCTGCTCCATCCGGTTGTGGTCGAGCCGAAACTGGCCAGCAGGGCGCTGCTCTGGGCCGTCCGGGAAATGGAACGCCGTTACCGGATGCTTGAGGAAGCCCGGGTGAAAAGTTTTGATTCGTACAATGAAACGGCCGCTGATAAACTACCGTATATCGTTGTCATCGTCGACGAACTGGCCGATCTGATGATGGTCGCATCCAAGGATGTGGAGGGCGCCATTGCCCGTTTGGCGCAGATGGCCAGGGCTGCGGGAATCCACTTGATTCTGGCCACCCAGCGCCCGTCGGTCGACGTCCTGACCGGTCTGATAAAGGCGAACTTCCCGACCCGGATTGCGTTCAAGGTATCGTCCAAGGTGGATTCGCGTACGATCATCGACGGCTCCGGAGCCGAACATCTGCTCGGTATGGGGGATATGCTTTACATGCCGCCGGGCACCGCCATGATCAAGCGGGTTCACGGGGCCTACATCTCGGAGCAGGAGACGGCCGATCTCGTCAGTTTTCTGAAGAAGCAGGGCGAGGCGGACTATGATGAATCGGTCCTCGAACAGGTCGAAGATGAGGGCGGCCTGACCAGCGATGGAGTCAACGATGACTACGACGAACGCTACGATGAAGCCGTCTCTTTTGTCTGTGAAGCCGGACAGGCTTCCATATCCATGGTTCAGCGGCGCCTGAGGATCGGTTATAACCGGGCTGCGCGCATTATCGAGATGATGGAGAAAGAGGGGATTGTCGGACCGGCCGACGGGGCGAAACCACGGGAGGTTTTGGCCCGCCAAACCTACGAGTAATCGCATTTCGAGCAGATTATATTCTTGACAATTTTCAGCCAACATTTTATAACGGAATTCTTGGGAAAATGAGTGAGCGTTCATTCTTTCAAGGGCGAAATTGGAAGTTTGCCGCTGCAAAAAAGTTAGTTTGAAATCAAACAGTTGCCGCATGGTTCAAAAAAACCTGGCAACTAAAAGATGTAGAAAGCAGTAAGGACTTTAGTTGGTTCAAGTGGGTCCTGTCGGTTCAGGACCACAATGGTAAATTTAACTGAGGAGGTAGTTTAATGCCAAGTTATGTAGATCCTGAAAAATGTGACGGCTGCAAAGGCGGTGACAAGACTGCATGCATGTACATCTGCCCCAACGACCTGATGGTACTCAACGTTGAGGAGATGAAGGCTTACAATCAAGAGCCGGATGCCTGCTGGGAATGTTACTCCTGCGTGAAGATCTGTCCGCAGGGCGCGGTCTTTGTGCGCGGTTACGATGACTTTGTCCCGATGGGCGGTCAGGTACATCCGATGCGTTCTTCCGACTCCATTATGTGGACCGTCAAGTTCCGCAATGGCAACATGAAGCGCTTCAAGTTCCCGATCCGTACCACGGCTGAGGGTGCTGCCAATGCTTATGCAGGTGAGAAAGGCGGAAGCCTTGATGACGAATGTCTGCTCCTCGAGTCAGATCTTCCGACCCCCTGATGAGCTGGATTGTTTAAAATCTGAAATCTTTATTCAATAGGAGATTTGAATATGGCATTACCGAATAAACCAAAAGGTGAACTCAAAGCCGTCGTCGATCCTGAAGTTGTAGAAATGGAAGTTGATGCGTTGATCGTCGGTGGCGGTATGGCCGCGTGCGGTACCGCTTTTGAGATCAAGAAGTGGGCCCCGGAAGATATGAAAATCCTGCTCGTAGACAAAGCGTGCCTCGAGCGTTCCGGTGCTGTTGCCCAGGGCCTTTCCGCCATCAATACCTACGTTGGCGAAAATCCGATCAAAGATTATGTCAAGATGGTCCGCAACGACCTGATGGGCGTTATCCGTGAAGACCTCGTATACGACTGTGGCCGTCACGTTGACGAGTCCGTCAAGCTGTTCGAGGAGTGGGGCCTGCCGGTATGGAAGAAGAGCGACGACGGTGAAAACCTCGATGGCGCCAAGCCCGCTCC
>Ga0180435_10002792_pt1 | contig 17703 bp, 16 predicted proteins | sample SS_ome_3_FD_132467 | JGI IMG/M metagenome (GOLD analysis project Ga0180435, IMG submission 132467) | Hypersaline lake sediment archaeal communities from the Salton Sea, California, USA - SS_3_S_1 metaG | ecosystem: Environmental > Aquatic > Non-marine Saline and Alkaline > Hypersaline >...
GGGAAAAAAGAGTATAAAAAACTGTTGAAAATGCTGGATAAAATTGATGCGAAAACATATCAGACTTTGCACATCGATCAACCCAACAGAAAAAACATTGCACCAAAAGTTCTTTTTATAAGAAAAAAGTTGATTTTTAATTGAATTTAGTAGATAATATATCTTAATTACCCTAATAAAATGGGGGAATTTGGTTTTCTTTTTTATTGTAATCGCGACTATGGCCAAGGCGATAAACAGTAATTTTTAATATTATAGTTATTTAGGGAGGTTTAACGAATGAGCAAACTCGACAGACTTAACGAACTTGAGGCAAAAAAACAGTCTGTTCTGCAAGGTGGCGGCAAAGAAAAAGTCGACAAGCAGCATTCCGATGGCAAACTGACTGCCAGGGAAAGAATTTCTAAGCTCTTGGACGACAAGAGTTTTATAGAAACTGATGCTTTTGCGGAACTTTCTGCTGCAGCTGAGGGCTTTGAAGCTGTAAGCGCTGCAGGCGAGGGAGTTGTTACCGGGTACGGTACAATTAACTCAAGACCCGTGTACGTGTTTTCTCAAGATTTCACTGTATTAGGTGGATCTCTTGGATATATGCATACACAAAAGATTCTAAAAGTTTTAGACATGGCGGGTAAATCGGGAGTTCCTGTTGTCGGAATCTTAGATTCTGCAGGAGCAAGACTCGGTGAAGGAGCAGCATCTCTAAACGGTCTTTCAAAGATTATGAAGAAGATGACGACTCTTTCCGGTGTTGTACCTATGGTATCCGTTGTTGCAGGACCGTGTGCAGGTACTGCTTCGTACCTTACAGCACTTTCGGATTTCGTATTTGTGGTCGATAAGATCGGCGGCATCTACAGCGCAGCACCGGCGGTTTTCGGTGAAGACGCAAATGATGTTGGCGGTGCTATGGTTGCAAATGAAAAATCTGGTTTAGCGCATTTCTTTGCGCAGGACGAAAACACATGTTTTGCACAAGTAAAAACACTTATGGAATATCTTCCGTTCAACAATGTGGAAGATGCACCCTACTACGATCAAACCGACGATTTAAACAGACAACTTCAAGGACTGGATTCTGATGCTGATACAAAAACCATTATTTCCGCTATCGCTGATAACGGCGGTTTCTTGGAAGTCCAAGCCTACTATGCCACGAACATAGTGACTGGATTTATTAGACTAAATGGTTTCGCTGTTGGCGTTGTTGCGAATAATGCAGGCTCTGCATTATGTGCAGAAGCAGCAGAAAAAGCAGCGAGATTTGTAAGGTTCTGTGATGCCTTTAACACGCCTGTATTGACTTTGGCAGACACTCCGGGATATGAAGCGGATGGAGAAGCCGAAAGAAAAGGTCAGGTACGAGATGCTTCGAAGTTGGTATTCGCATATGGCGAAGCTTCTGTGCCTATGGTTACAGTTATCACAGGAAAAGCTATCGGAAACGGATTTGTTTCCATGTGCCCGAAGGGTCTTGGAGCGGATATGGTTTTTGCTTGGCCGGATGCTGAGATTTCATGCTTGGCGGCTGAAACTGCTGCAAACATCATTATGACGGATGAGCTGTTATCTGCTGATGATCCTGTTGAAAAGAGGAAGGAACTTGCCGGTATGTATGCTGAAAAGTTTGCGAATCCTTTTGAAGCAGCAAAACAGGGCGCAATCGATGATATAATTGCACCTGTCGAAACAAGACAGCGTGTTATTGCAGGTCTTGAAATGGCATTTGGTAAAAGAGAGCTGACTACGCCGAAAAAACATGGCGTAATGCCGCTTTAGTCTGGGGGCGTTGATATGTTTTTAGAAAAACTGACTTATGGCGGCAAAGTTTTCCTATTTGGGTTTGCAATAGTTTTTATTTGCTTGATACTTTTGCTGGGATACATCTTGCTTCAAACGGTATTTATGAAGATAGGCAAAAAGAGAGCTAATAAAGTAAAAAAACTGCCGAGCAAGTCAAAAGGGAAACCCAGTAACGATTTTGTCGGTCAAGTGGTTTTGGACGAAAAGAAAGTTATTGCTGCTGTCACAGGCGCATTATCAGTATATCTAGGCACCAGTGCAGGCAATATCGTTATAAGATCATACAGAAGAATCGGATCCAATGCTCCGGCTTGGAGACAAGCGGGAAGAAGAGATCAGATTTTCAATAAATTTTAGAGATTTAGGAGGATATATTCATGCGTAAATTTAACATAAAAGTTAATGGAACATCTTACGAAGTTGAAGTTGAGGAAATTGGCGGAGGTGGCGGATATGTAGCACCAGCTGCAGTTGCGGCAGCACCTGCTCCTTCTGCACCGGCTGCAACCAAGGCGGCGCCGAAAGCTGCTGCTCCTGTTGCTGACGGCGAGCAGATTAAAGCTCCTATGCCTGGGAATATTTGGGAAGTTAAATGTTCTGTTGGACAGGAAGTAGCCGAAGGGGACGTTGTTATGGTTCTCGAAGCTATGAAAATGGAAAATGAAATTATGGCACCATGTGCAGGCAAAGTTGCATCAGTCCAAGTCGAAAAGGGCGATGCTGTTGAAACCGGTCAAGTGCTTCTGGTTATTGCATAGATCACCTATGAAATAGCACAAATAAATTAAGGAGGACTTGACTAATGAATGATTTTTCATTCAATTTTGGTGAAATGATTAGAACCTTTGTCAAAGATACTGGTTTTGCTAATATATTAAATACTCCCACAGAAGATATGATTTTCAATTACGGTATTGAGAGATTCGTATTTGTTTGGGGGAATCTCATAATGATAGTTATAGCATTTCTTCTTTTGTATCTTGCTATAGTGAAAAAATTTGAACCTTTGCTATTGTTACCGATTGCCTTTGGTATGCTTTTAGTAAATCTTCCGCTTTCTGGTGTAATGAATGAAGCATCATGGATGATTGAAGAAGTGAAAGTTGTAATGCCGGACGCCACTACTGAAACAACGAATTGGGTAGTCCATCAAAAAGATGGCGGTTTACTGTATTACTTATATCAGGGTGTTAAACTCGGAATCTATCCACCGCTTATATTTATGGGCGTTGGCGCTATGACTGATTTTGGACCGTTGATTGCAAATCCTAAGAGCTTGCTTTTGGGTGCAGCTGCACAATTTGGTATATTTGTTGCCTTTATTGGTGCTTTATTACTTAATTTCCCGCAGGCTGAAGCGGCGTCAATCGCAATTATTGGCGGAGCGGATGGACCGACAGCGTTATATGTTACGTCCAAGCTTGCAGACCATCTTTTAGGTCCGATAGCTGTTGCGGCATACTCATATATGGCACTGGTTCCGATTATTCAGCCGCCGATTATGAAGGCATTTACATCAAAGAAAAACAGAATGATAAAAATGGAACAGTTACGCGATGTTTCAAAAGCGGAAAAAATAATATTTCCTATCGCTGTAACTGTATTTATAAGCTTGATGCTTCCTGCTGCGATTCCGCTTGTGGGTATGCTGATGCTGGGCAACCTGTTTAGAGAATCAGGTGTTGTAGAGCGTCTTAATAAGACCGCTCAAAATGAATTGATCAATATAGTAACGATATTTTTAGGATTGACTGTCGGTGCAACTGCGAAAGCTGATATTTTCTTAAAGCCTGAAACGCTTTATATCATATTGCTTGGTCTTGCTGCTTTTGCTTTCGGAACATTCGGCGGTGTTATCCTTGGGAACATTATGTGTAAACTTTCCGGAGGAAAGATTAACCCGCTTATCGGCTCTGCCGGAGTTTCCGCTGTGCCGATGGCAGCAAGAGTATCGCAGAAAGTCGGACAGGATGAAAACCCTTCAAACTTCCTGCTGATGCATGCTATGGGACCTAATGTTGCCGGAGTTATCGGTTCTGCCGTTGCTGCCGGAGTATTGTTATCGTTGTTCGGATAAAACTGAAAGAGAGGAAATAGATAAAATGGGTAAAAAAGTACTTATTACTGATACCATTTTGAGAGACGCTCACCAATCTCAAGCAGCTACTCGTATGAGAACTGAAGAGATGTTACCTGTACTTGAGAAGCTGGACAAAGCAGGATATTGGTCACTCGAAATGTGGGGCGGCGCTACTTTTGATTCATGCTTGAGGTTCTTAAACGAAGACCCTTGGGAAAGAATCAGAGTGATAAAAAAAGGCTGTCCGAATACAAAAATGCAGATGCTCCTTCGTGGACAGAACATTTTAGGATATAAACATTACGCTGATGATGTTGTCGATATGTTTGTAAAAAAAGCGATCGAAAACGGAATCGATGTTATAAGAATATTTGACGCTTTGAATGACCCGAGAAATATGCAAAAAGCGATCGAGGCTACTAACAAATATAAGGGTTGGTGTGAGGCTACAATCTCATATACAACAAGTCCTGTTCATACGAACGAGTACTTTGTAAAACTAGCAAAAGAACTCGAAGGCATGGGAGCGCATTCTATCTGTATCAAAGATATGGCGAATTTGCTTCTTCCGTATGAAGCGTTTGACTTGGTTACGGCGATGAAAAAAGTTGTTAAGGTTCCAATCCATCTGCACACTCATAATAAGAGTGGCACAGGTGATATGACCTACCTTAAAGCTATCGAAGCCGGAGTTGATATCGTTGACTGTGCAATCTCTGCGCTTGCAAACGGTACAGCTCAACCTTGTACGGAGTCTTTGGTTGCGACATTGCACGGTACAGAATATGATACGGGAATGGATATTGAGCTTCTTAACGAAATCGCTGTTCATTTCAGAGGGGTAGCAAAACGTTTGGTCGATGATGGGTTCCTAAAGCCCGGTTCTTTGGGTGTTGATATCAAAACATTGATTTACCAGATTCCCGGCGGTATGTATTCTAACCTTTTGAGCCAGCTCGAAAAGGCTGATGCTTATGATAAACTCGATGCGGTTCTTCAAGAAGTTCCGAAAGTAAGAAAAGACTTCGGATATCCGCCGCTTGTTACGCCGACCAGCCAAATCGTTGGTACACAAGCCGTGTTTAATGTTTTGACAGGCGAGAGATATAAGATGGTTACAAACGAATCTAAGGCTCTCTTGCGTGGAGAATACGGTCAACTGCCTGGTGAAGTGAACGAAGATGTGAGAAAGAAATGCATCGGGGATGCAAAAGTTATTACGCACAGACCTGCAGACGATATTCCTCCGGAACTTGATAAGTACCGTGAAGAGATTAAGGAATATATGGAACAGGAAGAGGACGTTCTGTCCTATGCGTTGTTCCCGCAAGTTGCTATAAAATACTTCGAGTATAGAAAAGCGCAGAAGTATAAGATCGATTCCGAACTTTTGGACAAAGAAAACTTGGTTCATCCGGTTTAGAATCAATATCTATGACAAAATAAAAGACGGCTGCAATTATGTAGTCGTCTTATTTTTATTGATTATCATCTTGATTTGGTTTCCGGAAACCATCTGGTTGTTCGGTTAGCGATTTTGACAAGCGTTAGCATTATCGGAACTTCCACCAAAACTCCGACAATAGTAGTCAATGCAACAGGAGATTGTAACCCGAATATGGATATTGCTACTGCAACAGCGAGTTCAAAGAAGTTGCTTGCTCCGATCATCGCACCAGGAGAAGCGATATTGTGCGGCAGCTTACAAAACTTACCCCAGAAATATGCGATAAAAAATATCAAGAAAGTTTGGATTGTTAAAGGAACCGCTATTAGGAGAATATCTGTTGGTTGGGATATAATTGTTTTGCCCTGAAATGAGAATATGATTATCAGAGTTAACAACAGCCCGGCTATTGTGATATTGCTGAACTTCGGAATAAAGGTTTTTTCAAAGTATTCCAACCCCTTTCTCTTTGTTATTATAGTCCTCGAAAGCCAACCTGCAGCGAGGGGGATAACAACGAAGAGAACCACAGAAATGAACAAAGTTCCCCAAGGCACACCAAAACCTTTTACGCTTATATTCCCAAAAGTGAACAACAGCCCGACGATCGGAGCAAAAGCGAAGAGTATGATTAAGTCGTTTGTAGCGACCTGGATTAGTGTATAAGCAGGATTGCCTTTTGTGAGATGGCTCCATACAAACACCATAGCAGTACAAGGGGCAGCGCCGAGTAAAATCGCACCAGCAAGATAATCTTTTGCTAGCTCTGCCGGAATAAAAGATCTGAATATAATGAAGAAGAATAGATATGATATAGCGAACATTGTAAAGGGCTTAATAAACCAGTTCGTAACCCATGTTACAATAAGCCCCTTTGGATTGTTTCTAACATGAGTTATACTCGCAAAATCTACTTTCAGCATCATGGGATATATCATCAGCCAAATCAAGATTGCGACGGGGAGGGAGACGTTATAATATTCGAATTTGCTCAAAAATTCCGGAATACACGGAAGCCAAACACCAATTACGATTCCAATTCCCATACAGAAAAGAACCCACAGGGTCAAATATTTTTCGAAAAAACCAATACCTTCAAGTCTTTTTCCAGACATAAGATTATCTCCTATCCAACTATTCTATTTCCTATTTTTCCAAAACAACATTTATTAGAAATTCATTTAGTTCATCAATTCTTTTTTTATTGAGAGTATACTTCATCCATGCTCCGTCGCGTCTGCTTTTTATAATACCGCTATCGGTCAATGTTTTCATATGATAAGACAATGTGGGCTGAGTTATACTGAATTTTTCGAGTATTTTGCACGCACAAAGCTCTTCGCCTGAGAGCATATCTATAATTTTCAATCTGGTTTCGTCGGATAGTGCTTTTAACAGAACAACATATTCCGCATAATCATATTTCATAAGTTTTTCTCCTAAAAAATTCATATCGATACATCTCTATGACATAGATAACTATCTATATGTAGTATATTAAATGAAAGTGAATCATGTCAAGAGTGTTTATTTTTAACAGATGCAAGTTTGAAGTGTTTTAAGAATAGGAGGCTAAAAGCCATCCAAAGGGCTGTTGCTAAACTAACAGCTTGACAACAAAAGTTAGCTATGGTAAACTTCAATGCGAAGTTAGCGATAGCTAACAATAATTGCATTGGGGAGAATTAATTATGGATATTGGATCGATAATGCAAGGTGCAGTAATCGGGTTTCGAGAAGGTCTTGAAGCATTTTTGATTATCATAATCATGCTTGAGTATTTAAACAAAACCAACAGACAGGATTTAAAGCGTAATGTAAAGCAGGGGCTTGGATTGGGAATATTGATTTCACTTGTTTTCGGACTTGGTATGTTGGGTCTGTCTGCGTTTATAGGCAGAAGTACGGGTGAGATGGCGAAAGCCTGGGAATCGTCTGTAAGCCTTATCGCTGTGGTTTTAATCACAACATTTATTATCTGGATGATAAAACATGGCAGAGACATGGTCGGGGAAATTGAAGGTTCGGTGAAAACGAACCTTAGCAAAAGAGGTCTTTTAACGATCGCTGCTGTTATGGTGGCGAGAGAAGGTGCCGAAATTGTACTATTTATGGCAGCTTCAAGGGATAAGTCGCTCTATGTCGCAGGAATAGCAGCTGGACTTTTAGTCGCAGTTGTATTGTCCTGGCTGATATACAAGTCTTTAGTAAAGGTAAACCTAAAAACTATATTCAATATAACACTAGCATATCTGATTTTGCAGGCAGGCTTTTTGCTGGGATATGCAATCCACGAAGGGTTATCATATTTTAAATCCGTCGGTGTTCTCGCTGGAGACAATATGATTTTCGAAAAAGTGTATAATTTTGCTGACACAGTACTGGATCATAAAACGGGTGCAGTCGGCATACCGCTATATGTTACTATCGGGTGGTATTCCAGACCTGAATGGGTTCAGTTCATGGCACAGTACTTATATACGATTGGATTATTCTTATATTGGAGAATTATAAGTAAAAAGAAAATTAAAAATACTTAGGACATAGAAAAGCACCCGTTCGGGTGCTTTGTCTTTTAAGGTCCGATTAATGCGCTGCATGTAATAGTTATACTCAGCTCTCCCCATCAATAGCTATAGCCTTATACGCTTTAGGACCTCAAAAGAAATATAAGATGCAATTATGGCTTTTATAAAATCAAAGGGCAGGAATACCAGACAATAAGAAATTAGTATAGTCTTAAATGGTATACCGCCGCCTGAAGAAACAAAGTTTAGTATAAAATACATATATGGTACACCGATTAAATAGATAATTATTATTCCGATTGATGAAGCTAATAGATATAACCAAAACTTACTATTGAACTTCACATGTTTTTTGAATAGCGCAATTGCCCATGCTGCAACGATGAAACCTAATAGTATTCCAAAGGAAGGTTGTGCAAGATATCCGAAGCCTCCGCCCATCGCAAAAACGGGAACGCCAGCAAGACCGATAAAAACATAAAGAGCCTGAGAAGCAAAAGCGTAGAACGGGGGAAGCAAAAGACCCGCCAAAATAACGAATAGCACTTGCAGTGTTATCGGAAAGGGCAAAAACGGGACGGGTATTTTGAAAACCAATCCGCTTATACATGTTAGAGCAGCAAATAAGGCTGTGAGTACAAGATATTTAACTTTCAATTTTATCTCCGAAAAAAATATTTAAAAACCGAATTTTGTTTTATAGCTTACATTTGGATATTAATATAAAAAGCTTAGATTGTCAACCTGAATAATGCATTGGGTTAACAATAGCGCTTTATAATGTTGTGTAAATATTAACAAACTAAAAATATAAGCTCGGGTAGTTTGACAAAAGAAATATTTGGTATAGAATAAATTTGTGTAAAAAATGAACGGAGAAAGTATGCTGGAATTTAAAAGGCTTAAAAAAACGGACAGAGATAGATTTGACGAAGTCGTAAAGAAGTATTATTACCAAAATGCAGAAAGCTCATTTGCGAGTCTATACCTTTGGTCTGAAGGTTATGATATAAAAGCAGCATTCGGCGAACATGCGCTGCACTTAAGCTTTGTTGATTTGGAAGGCAGAAAGGTTTATCTTGCTCCTTTTTTATATGACATGAGCGAGAGTATAGAAGAAGCTTTTGATGAACTAAGAGATTATTTGCACCACAAAGAAAGAACATTCTGTATTAAGGGTGTTGTGAGCGATGTTAGAAAGAAAATCGAAAACGATTTAAAGACGGAGTTTGAATTCTTTGAGGATAGGGATAATTACGAGTATATCTACAGATCCGAGGATCTGATGAATTTGACAGGCAAGAAATACAGTGCAAAAAGAAATCATATAAACTATTTTCTAAACAACTATGAATTTGAATACAGGAGATATGACAAGAGCCTTAAGGAAGAATGTCTTGATCATATAGAGGGTTGGGTCGGAAATAAAGGTGAGGTCGAGGGACTCGATGAAGAAATAAATGTTCTTAAAAAAACTTTGGATGAATATGATGAGCTTGGCATAATCGGTGCAGTGGTTTTCGTCGATGGGAAGATTGAAGCTTTGACGTTTGGAGAAGCACTGAATAAGGACACTGCGCTTATACATATCGAAAAGGCGAATCCGAATATCAGAGGATTATATCCGTTTATAAACAGAGAGTTTGTACGAAATGAATGGTCTGAGTTTGAATATATAAATAGGGAAGAGGATATGGGACTGGAGGGCTTACGTAAAGCAAAACTTTCCTACAATCCGATATACTTGCTTGAAAAATACTCATGCTCTGTTGATGGAGACTGTGATGGAATCTAGAAAGCTTAAAGATGAAAATATAAAGCAGGCAAAAGCACTTTGGAAACAGGCTTTTGGAGATTCTGATGCTTATATAGATTTCAACTTTCAAAAAAATCTTGACTTGGAATATTCTCTCGGTATATTTGATAGCGAAAGATTGGTGTGCATGCTTTTCATGCTGTCCAAAAAGCTGATTTTCAGAGAAAAGGATATGGACACTTTCTTTATTGCAGGGGTTGCAACGGATGATGAATATAGATATAAAGGACTCGCTAGAAGGATTATGGGAGAGGCAAAAGAGACATTAAGAAACAAAGGGGTTACTTTGGTATATCTTTATCCATTTAATCACAATTTCTACAGAAAAATGGATTACCATACGGTTTCTTGGATGAGGAAAATTGAATTCGAGAAAAACGAAAATCAAAGTTCCGAGCTAAAAGCGAACTGGTATTCCTCGAATGATAGGATAGATGTTAAAACACTAGTCGATTTGTATAATATGCAAGCAGAAACCAAAGAGAGTTATTTCGACAGAAAAGAAAAGGCTTATAAGCTTATGCTTGAAACCATGAGTATGGATGACGGTAGAATTGTTATTTTTATGAGAGAAGAAAGACCCGTTGGATATGTGTTATATTATATCGAAGAGGAAAAGTTCAACTGTCTTGAAAGCGTTTTTTTGAATAAGAAGACGGCTGAAAGTGCAATAGACGAGATATCAAAGAAGTATAAAGGTTTTTTATACATCGATGATAAATTCGATATTCCGGGGAGCGCAAGGGAAGAATATGCCATGATGCAGATTATCGATTCCTCGAAGGCGAGAAACTTTTTTGAAGTGAAAAACGATGATGAAGTATTCAAACGAGAGATTATGATTTTAGAGCAATATTAGTTATACTTTGCATATTTTGAATTCTTTTAGAGAAAATAAATCAGAAATGATTTTCTCGGAGGACAAAATATGAAAGCGATTATTATGGCAGGAGGAGAAGGCACAAGACTGCGCCCGCTTACCTGCTCAATTCCAAAGCCGATGGCTTCGTTTTTTTCTAAACCATTAATCGAATATCAAGTTGAGCTTTTGAAAAACTATGGGTTTAAGGACTTGAAGTTCACTTTGATGTATAAGCCCAATATTGTTATGGATTATTTCGGAGATGGTGGAAACTTTTCTGTCAACATTGAATATTATATCGAAGACAGTCCGCTTGGAACTGCCGGTAGTGTAAAGAATGCCTGTGGAGATGTGGATGATACTTTTGTTGTATTGAGCGGTGATTGTCTTACGGATATCGATCTTACCAAGGCAATTGAATTTCATAAGGAAAAAGACGCAGATGCAACGATAGTTTTAAAGAAATGTGAGAATCCTCTAGAATTCGGCATTGTTCTTTATGATGAGAAGAATTCTATTACTAGATTTCTTGAAAAACCCGACTTGAAGGAAATGTTCAGCGATACCGTGAATACCGGGATATACATATTTGAGCCGAAAGTTTTAGAGCTCATTCCTGATGAGAAGATGTACGATTTTTCGAAAGAAGTTTTTCCGGATATGCTTAAAAAGAACATGAAGATGTGTGGATATATTATGGATGATTATTGGTGTGACCTCGGGAACATCGACAGCTATATCAAAGCACACGAGGATGTTCTAAGCGGGCTGTGTAAAATTGATTTACCAGGTAAAGATATCGATGGGATTAGGATTATGGATGATGCTTGGATCAGCAACTCTGCACTTTTAGAGGCACCCTCTTTCATAGGAAAAGGAACGAAGATAAAAGCAGGAGCGAAAATAGGGAAATACAGTGTTATCGGAGAAAATGTGATTATTGATGAGAATGTTAGTGTAAAGAAAGGAGTCATACATAAAAATGCTTATATCGGGAAAGGGAGTAAAATTAGTTCTGCTGTTATATGTGAAGATGTTAGAATTGAAAACAAAAATTATGTCCTAGAGAGCGCAGTTGTCGGCAGAAAAACGGTGCTTTGCGGAGAGAATCAAGTCGCCCCAAAGGTAAAAATATGGCCTGAAAAATGGATTGAGAAAAATGTCAGTGTAACCGAGAATATTATTTGGGGATTTGGTAAAAGAGCATCGGTATTTTCTTCAGACGGAGTTGTTGGAGATTTGAACATAGATTTTGATGCGAGAAAAACCGCTGAACTTGCGTCTGCTTTCGCTGAAAAATACAGAGAAACAGGAACTCTTCTTTGCGGCAGTGATGAAAACAAAGTCAGCAAAAATCTTTTGAACATATTCGTAAGCTCTCTCGCTTTACGAGGACAAAAGACATTGGTTGCAGGGACATGCCTCCTACCGGTTCTGAGACACGGAATAAAGCTGTTGGATGTATGCGGCGGTGTGTATTTTCGGTATGTTAAAGACAAAAAGATAAAGATAGACATCCTGAAAGAGGATGGACTTACAGTGAAAAGAGAGGATATTAAGGCGATAGAGAGAAAATTCAATAATGCCGAATATTCGCTAATAGATTTTGACCAAATTTCTCGTGTCGAGAAAATCGACAGCTTGAAAGCAATATATTATGCGAGTATTAAGATGGGAGCCGAAAATCTTTGTGATAGAGAAAACAGAATGTTCGGGATATTGAAATCAAACAATGAAATGGACAACTTCATCGTATCGATAATTGAACATATGGGGTTGGAATTTAAGTACCTGAAGGGAATAGATCTGTTAGATATCGATGGGGAACTGTTAAAATACGGTTGTGACTTTATCATCAAAAACACAGGTTATACGGATAAATTTGAACTATACACTAAAGATATCTCGATAAAGAATCCTGATGACTATCTGATGATGCTGTATCTATACTTTATGGAAGAACATGCTCCCGAAATAATATATATTACTCCTCTTATGCCCGACGGCATAGTAGAGATGGCCGTTAAAAAAAGCATAAAACACAGTGTGTGTAAATCCGGAGAGCTGTTTTTGGTTTCAAACGAAGAATTTTCAAAGCTTTATCATGATGCGATATATTTTCAAATCAAGTTTCTGGAGTTCCTTACAAAAAGGGAGAAAAGTATTGATGAGTTTTTAGGGCAATTGCCGAAACAGCATTTGAAAGAAAAATATATTGGATGTGAATGGAAAGATGTCGGAAGGGTAATAAATGAAATAAACAACAAAAATTATGAACATGAAGCGATTGAAGGGATAAAGGTTTTCCACGAAGGCGGATGGGGGCTGATATATCCGACTGAAGGCGCATCAAAAATAGTCATACGTGCACAAGGAGACACGGAGGAGTATGCTAAAGAAATCTGCGACTATCATTTTAAGGAGATAAAAGAAATATTAAAAATGAGTAAACAAGATAAAGATGCCTTGCTATAGGGTATAAATTGCTTTATTATATAATTTGACGGTCTTAAATTTTGAAATGAGGAAAAACATTTGAGTAAAAAACTAGAAGAATTGCGTATAATCCCGCTCGGAGGAGTGGGTGAAATTGGCAAGAACATGACGATAGTGGAGTATGGCGACGATATGATAATGATCGATTGCGGCCTTATTTTCCCGCGGGATGATATGCTGGGAGTCGACTATGTATTGCCTGATATATCATATGTTGAGAAGAATGCAGATAAATTAAAAGGAATAATTCTAACGCACGGTCATGAGGATCATATCGGTTCTTTACCGTATTTCATCGAAAAGCTGAATGTTCCTATATATGGGACAAGGTTTGCAAACGCTTTGATAAGAACAAAGTTCGAAGAACACGGCATCAAAAAGAACGATCTTTACGACATAAAAGCTTTGGATAAAATTGAACTTGGGATTTTTAAAATCACACCTATAAAAGTAAGCCACAGTATTGATGACGCTGTCGGTTATGCTATTGAAACACCTCAAGGTATAATAGTGCATACAGGGGATTTCAAAATAGATTTTACCCCCATCGACGGAAAGGTTATCGATTTAGCTAAATTTGCTGAGCTCGGACAAAAAGGAGTTTTGGTTCTGATGGCAGATAGTACGAATGCCCAGACTCCTGGATACACAATGTCCGAAAGTATCGTCGGGGAAACATTCGAGAGCTATTTTAAAAAAGCCACGGGACGGATTATCGTAGCGACTTTCGCTTCGAATATTCACAGATTACAGCAAGTGGCTGATGCTGCAAAGCGTTTCAATAGAAAACTGTGTTTTACGGGAAGATCTATGCTCAGGATTGCAGGGGTCGCAAAGGAACTCGGTCTTTTGAGCATCGACGAAAAGATGGTGGTCGATATTGACCAGCTGGACAGACTGCCCGATAAAAAAGTTGCACTTATAACAACAGGAAGCCAAGGGGAGACTATGGCGGGACTTACCCGTATGGCATCCGGTGATCATATGAAGATAAAGATCAAAGACGGGGATACCGTTATCATTTCAGCAACACCTATCCCGGGAAACGAAAGAGGGGTTGCGGACGTAATAAATATGCTGCATCACAGAGGTGCGCTGGTTATTAACGAAGGTAATGCGGATGTGCACGTGTCAGGTCATGCATGTCAAGAGGAACTGAAGATAATTCATACGCTCGTAAAACCGAAATATTTTATACCCGTTCACGGCGAATATAAACATCTTTATAAGCATGCAGAGCTTGCGGAGGATTTGGGTATTAAACGTAAAAACATATTCATTCCGGAAATAGGTGTTCCTGTAGAGATAAACAAGAATAAGGCTCAGCTTGGGAAAAAAGTACCATCCGGAAAGATTTTGATAGACGGATTAGGTATAGGAGATGTCGGGAATGTCGTCTTGAAGGACAGAAGGCTGCTGTCGCAGGATGGACTGTTTGTGGCTATTGTTACTTTGGATAAACAAACAGGAACTTTAATATCCGGTCCGGAGATAATATCCAGAGGTTTCGTATATGTGAAGGAATCCGAAGGTTTGATGGATGGGGCAAAGCGCGTTGTTGTTGAAGTTGTGAATGATTGTGAAAGGTTGAAAGTCTCTGAATGGACGGTTATAAAACCGAAAATTAAAAAAGCACTCAGAAACTATCTATACAACCAAACACAGAGAAGCCCCATGATACTTCCCGTTATTATCGAGGTTTAGATGATAAAAAAAGGGTAATAAATATTAGAAGAGTTGAGGTGAAGAAATGTACGTATATGACAAGGCAAATGAACTCGCTAAATGCATAAAAGAGAGCAGTGAGTTTGATGAATATAAGAAACTCAAAGACTTGGTTTTTGCAGACGATAAAAACAAAGGATTAATTAAAGAGTATAAGGCGATGCAGCTAAAGGCGCAAACCGCTTATATGACAGGAACAGAGCCGGAGAGCGAACTCATGGAAAAGATGCAGAAACTCGGGGAAGTTCTGCAGTTCAACAAAGATGTATCTGCGTTTTTGCTTGCAGAATACAAGTTCAATACGCTTATCGGTGACATATATAAGATTATTGGGGATGCATGCGAGATTGACTTAGATCTTTTTAAGGAGTAGGCATACTGATATGGCGAATGATTTTGAGAACACCAGAGAGCACACGAAAATTCTAGGCGAGGAAGATATAAATAAAGAAACAAGAGCTTCGCGAAAAAGAGGAAGAAGCAACGATAACGGAGCTCCTCTTCTTGGGACTTTAAGGTCAGTTGTGATAACGCTGATAAGCATTGTTTTGGCTGTTGTGATTATCCTTATAACCTTTTTTACGCTTAAGCACAACTATTTCGATCCTGTAGACAAAAATGATGAAAGCAAAGTGCGCGTTGAGATTCCGCTCGGATCTTCGCTTTCTTCGATTGCCGAAGTGCTGTATGAAAAGGAGATTATCAGAAATACCGCTGTTTTTAAAATTTATGTTGACTTTAACGATATGTCGTCAAAGATGAAAGCGGGCACCTACGATTTTTCCAGAGATATGACTATGGATGATGTTATAAGCATACTCGGTACGGGCACAAGCAACGTGCAGGTCACTACCTTTACAGCAACAGAGGGTATGACTGTTGAAGATATTGCGAATATGTTTTTGGAGCAGGGGATTATAGACAATAAAGAGGATTTCCTAGAGATTGCAAAAACCGGTATTGGCGTTGAAACATTGAGCTTTACCGGTCTTTCCGAAACTGCAGAAGAGGATATTTCTGCACTTATCGGAGAGGAAGAGGAAGGCGTAAAATACGTTTTGGAAGGATATCTTTTCCCGGACACATATGAGATTTTTGTAAACTCGGCACCGGAAACGATAATGAATAAAATGCTAAACAGATTCGAGCAGGTATACTCTGCCGATTTTCTTGAACGTACTAAAGAACTCAATATGACTATAGGGGATATTGTCACGATGGCTTCTATTATTGAAAGAGAAGGCAAACCGCAGGATTTCAAAAAGATATCCGCTGTGTTTCACAACAGATTAAAGAAAGACGACAAGCTGATGTCCTGTGCGACGGTACAGTATGTTATCGGTGTTAGAAAGTTTCAATTCACAAGAGAAGAATTGGATACAGTTTCGCCGTACAACACCTATTTTATAGGAGGATTGCCGATCGCTCCTATCGCAAACCCGGGCAAACAGGCAATTGAAGCTGCGCTCTATCCGGATGAGGAATACTTGGGCGACGGATACTATTTTTTCTGTTCGAAGGATCCGGAAAGCGGAGAGCTCGCTTTTGCGAGAACAAACGAGGAACACGAGAAGAATGTCGCAAAATACGAACAGCTTTGGGAAGCGTACGACAGTACATTGAACTAGTTTTGGTAGGGTGAGTATATAGTGAGCGTTAATTTAGAATTGCTTGCACCTGCAGGCAATATGGAGTGTTTAAAAACCGCTTTCTACTTCGGAGCGGATGCAGTATATCTTTCGGGAAAAGCCTATGGTCTTCGTGCTTTTGCCGATAATTTTTCTATTGAAGATTTATATAATGCAGCTGAATATGCAAAGAGTTTAAATAAAAATGTTTATCTTACAAGCAACAGCGTATTTCATAATGAAGATTTCAACGGTTTCGAGGACTATCTAAAAGAAGTCAAGAGTGCCGGAGTCGATGCTGTTATAATATCCGACCCTGGAGTTGTTATGATGACAAAAGAAATTTTGCCGGATATGCCTATACACTTAAGCACCCAAGCGAATACTACAAACCATATGAGCGTAAAGTTTTGGGAGAAAATCGGTGTTGATCGCGTGATACTTGCAAGAGAGGTTTCTTTGGATGATATCAAAGGCATAAAGGAAGCTGTACCTTCGATGGAGCTGGAAGCTTTTGTACACGGAGCGATGTGTATATCATACTCCGGAAGATGTTTGTTTTCGAACTTCACAACAGGACGTAGCGGGAACAAAGGCGCGTGTGCCCAGCCATGCAGATGGAAATATTATATACAGGAAAAAGAGGATGGAGAGATTTTTCCTGTGTATGCGGACGAAAAAGGCACTTATCTTTTCAACTCCAAAGACTTGATGATGATTGGACATATGGACAAACTCATCGATGCAGGAATAACATCTTTTAAAATCGAAGGCAGGATGAAATCTGCCTATTATGTTGCAAGCGTTGTAAAACCATATCGACAAGAATTGGATAAATATACTTCGAATCCTAAAGAATATATATTCGATAATGATGTATTAAAGGAGATGCAAAAAGCGGGTACAAGAGAATACACGACAGGATTCTTCCTCGGAAATCCTTTGGGTGAAGGCCAGGACACAGAAAGAGGCAATGAGATTAAATCTTCTGTGTTCGTAGGAAAAGTCTTAGAAGGACTGGACGGAAAAATCAAAATCGAACAGAGAAATAAATTCGTATTAGGTGAAACGATCGAGGTTTTAAGCCCGAATATGGACAGCGTTTCTTTTGAGGTAACAAAAATCGTGAACGAAAAGGGCGAGGAGCAAGAAGAAGCACCTCACCCGCAGCAAGTTCTGTATTTGGATTGTCCGTATGAATTAAACGCAAATGATATTTTGAGGCGAAACAGGGAATAAAAAAATGATTTAAAAATAGCCAAAGAATACACTTTCTTGACTGAGGAGGTGTTTTTATTATTATTTCTAAGAAAACTAA
>Ga0180435_10002793_pt1 | contig 17702 bp, 9 predicted proteins | sample SS_ome_3_FD_132467 | JGI IMG/M metagenome (GOLD analysis project Ga0180435, IMG submission 132467) | Hypersaline lake sediment archaeal communities from the Salton Sea, California, USA - SS_3_S_1 metaG | ecosystem: Environmental > Aquatic > Non-marine Saline and Alkaline > Hypersaline > Sediment...
CGCTGATCCCTTGGGAGCGTCCAGTGCTTTTTGGTACAATGCTTGGGCCGCGCCATCATCGCCGTTGCGCAATTGGATCTCTGCGGCCACCAAGTAGGCCAGGCGCAGGCCGGCATCCTCTTGCTGCAGTGCTTCAGCCGCGGTTAAGGCCTTTTCATAGTCGCCGGACCGATAGTATCCAATCAAGGCAGATTCATACTCGGAAGTGCCCCCACCCAAGAAGGAAGATAGGGTCCAGATCACCAGACCCGCCAGGACGACCAGACAGGTGAGGGTCATTCGTGACAGTTTGGGCTTTTGGAGATCCTGGGCACTTTCCTTCGATTTTGCCGTTGCGCGTGCCGATCTACCGGCCTCCTGGTTCGTCGTATCCGCCTTTGGGGTGTGCTTTTTCATCATCTGGATTTCTCATGGTTTTACATTAAAATCTATAAAATCATATAAGCAGAATGGCGCTATTACCAATTTTTATGAAATTATCGGATCAGGGACGCTGATAGTTGGCCACATAAAAATCATCTATGATGCCCTGGGCCTTGAGATCCTCGCCATAGGCCCGTGCAGAATCCTTGTCGGCGAAATGGGATACCCGAACCTGATACCAGCTTCGCTTGGCACCCTTGGCTACCGTCCAGTAGGCATCCAAACCCTGGGTCTTGAGCTGTTGAACATATTTTTCGGCATGTTCGATTTTTAGATAAGCCGCCACTTGAAGGGTAAAGGGGTCGGTGACTTCAACGACTTGAAGTGGTTCGATGTCTTCGGGTGTCGGTCTGCTTTGCAGCAGATGCCGGGCAGTGTTCAGCACGAACACGACCAGACCGATACCCACCAACCCCACAACCGTCCACCGGATCAGCGGCTTGAAATTGGGGTAAGCGCGGATGCTTTGGACCAGCGCAGCAACTGCCGCACCCCAGCGGAGTGGTATGGCCGCAATGCGCTTAGCGGCGGCTTGTAAATCAGGCAGCAGTTGGGAGGCAAGTGATTGGTAAAGTCTCATTCGAGGCTGGGGAACCGGCTTTTCGATGGGCTTGAACGTGGCACTCATTTTTTCTATATCGGATTGGTCGAAATCAGAGAGCAAGGTGCGTGCCTTTTTGAATACGGCGGATCCGGTGTGAGCATCCGGTGCCCAATGCAGACAGGCGGCCATTCCTTGGAGGTATTGGTCCTGTTTGGGATTTAACCGGTGAGCGGCCAGATAGACACTCAAAACCCAGGTATCGGTACGCTGATGCCGCAAAAGCAATTCAGCCAGGCGAACGAGTATGGATTTCTCCAGTTTCTGTTTGCTCTCCAACAGCCGACGGTAGGTTTGCAGCGCCTGGAAATCAGCACGTTCGGCCTTTAGATATAGTCGCGCGATGGCCGCTTGAATATCAGGGCGTTTGGATTGAGCTCTTTCAATGCGGTACAATAACGTTTCATGTTCCTTGCGAAATCCGTCCTGTTGGGCCAAATACTGTACCCAGGCTTCAGCCACGTCCTGGTCCTGGGGTCGAATTTTAAGGTAGGCCTGAATAATGCTTTGGGCCTGATGGCCGGCATCGTTTTGGGTTAGGTAAAACCGGGCCATGTGTCCGGTCAATCCGCGGATCCGCTCGGATTTGTTGAAGGGAGACAGGAGAAAGCTGTCGCATACCGAAACCGCTTTGCGGAGCAGTTTTTCGGCCTGGCGATTATTGCCGGCCCGCTCCCAGACATCGGCTTCCTTGATAAACCGTTTGACGATCTGATGCCCGGCGCTGTTAAAGACCCAACCAATAATAAAATAGATAGTGACAAATACCGGCACTGCCAGTATGAGGGCCCACTCAAGCCCCAGGGGCTTCTGCATCACCGGCAGGCTCACCAGTGCGACCAGGCCGCCCAATAGAACTGTCAGCCAGAGGCGGATGGATATGTGTTTGATAGCGTGAAGCATATTTTTGCTTTTGGCGCCAGGAGACAGAATTCAGCTTTCAGCCATGAGCAATAAGCCACAGCCGGTTAAAGCTTGGATACCAAGATGCTGGATACTGGATCCCCTTTTTCAAGGGGATGACAAGTGGTGGCTGGGATGCTGGGAAGCAGCGGTTAGCCATTAGCATATACCTGTATTCAGTATTCTCTTATGAAACTTCATGAGTTTCATTCTCGATCAAACTGGCCGTTTTTTGGGCCGGCGGCTGGGCTGACTTTGGTCTCCTGACATCTGTCTCCTGGCTTCTGTCTCCTGAATCCTATTTTTCTACTGCCAGATTTTCCTGAGTTCTTGACCATCCTGCAAAGCCACGGCAATGGATTCTTTTGTAAAATACGAAGCTTTTCTTCCGGTCACGACATCGGCGTTTTCGAAGCGAATGTTTGGCGGTATACTGAATTCGCGGGCCGATTCTCCGGCAGTGGCCTTGATCATAAAATCGGCCCAGACGGGGGCTGCTCCGCGACCGCCGGTGATACCGACCCGATTGGCATCCCGCAGCCCTTTGTCACGGTCATATCCCATCCACACCGATGCAGCCAAAGAGGGTGTGAATCCTGTGAACCAGGCGTCTTTGTATTGATTGGTGGTACCGGTCTTGCCGGCAGCGGGCATATTGAAGCCCATCTCCCGGATTATCCGGCCAGTGCCGGAATCCAAGACCCCACGCATCATATCGAGCACCTGGTACACACAAGCCGGATCGAGGTGCTTTTTTCCGCTGACGATATGCTCTTCCAATACGCGGCCGAAGGCATCTTCCACCCGCCAGATGAAAAAAGGTTCATGCCGGATGCCGCCGGTGGCAAAGGTCGTGAAGGCCGATGCCATTTCCAGGGGACTGACACCGGATGTCCCCAGCCCGATGGAAAAAACCGGTGACAGGGGGCTGGTGATGCCAAATTTTTGGGCGGCTTTGATAACGGCTTCGGGTTCGGCGAGCCGGATTAACTGAGCGGCAATGGTGTTGACCGAGTGAATGAAGGCCTTTTTCAGGATCATTTGGCCTTCAAATTCTCTGGAAAAATTTTGGGGTTGCCAATCGGCCGACCCCGCCACAGGTATCCGAACGGGCCGGTCTTCAAATACCGATGCCGGATGCAGATCTAATTTTTCAAAAGCAGTGTAATACAGGAAAGGTTTAAAGCCCGACCCCGGCAGCCTCTGGTTTTGTAGAGCGCGGTTGTATTCGGAGGCGGTATAATCTCTGCCGCCGACCAGGGCTTTAATGGCACCGGAATTGACTTCAACAGCAACCAGGGCCCCCTGGGGGCGATGGTTGGGCGATGGTTGCAAACTGTCGCTTAGCCCCATGACGGCATCCAGGTTTTCGAGTCCGTCCTTGAGGGAGTTTGCGGCCATGCGCTGAAGCCGTGGATCCAGAGTGGTCGTGATCTTCAATCCTCCGTGATAGACGACTTCCGGCCCATAGGTCTCCTCCAATTGGTGTATGACCGCATCCAGAAAATAACTGCCCGTGCGGGCACCGCTACTAAAAGGCTGGAGGGATATGGGATTATCAAAGGCATTGTCGGCTTCGGCCCTGGAAATTGCGCCCACGGCGACCATCCGGTTTAAAACGATGCGCTGCCGAGATTTGGCACGCTCAAAATGAAGAAAAGGATTATAGCGGGTGGGCGATTTGGGCAGTCCCGCTAAAAGGGCTGCTTGGGCCAGATTCAAATCAGAGGCGCTTTTCCCAAAAAAAGTGCGGGCGGCATTCTCGATCCCGTGGGCACCCACACCAAATGGAATCTGGTTCAGGTAGGCTTGTAAAATTTCCGGTTTGCTGTAACGGGACTCGATCTGCAAGGCCACTAACAGTTCATGGAATTTGCGTTTATAGGAACGTTTGAAACTAAAAAACAGGTTTTTGGCCAGCTGCTGGGTGATGGTCGAGGCGCCCTGAATTTTGCCGGGTTGAAACAGTGTTATCCATAGCGCCTTTAAGGTGCGCAGTTTATCGATGCCGTGATGCTCCCAGAAGCGGTGATCTTCGGTGGCCACAATAGCACTTACAAAATAGGGGGAAACACGGTCCAGCGGTATGGTTTCCTTGCCGCCCAGAACCAGGATGCGTTCATGTGTGGCGGCAAATATTTCAGTAGGCGGCGTTTCAATAATCCGGCTGAGCGGTTCGGGTACCCGCGGCAGATCCTGAAGCGCAAAAAAGAATAAACCGGCCACGAGGCAGGCACCCAAAGCAGCCAAGCCCAAAGCCAGGTAGAAGAGGGTTGATAGGTATTTAATTAGTTTGAGCATCTATATTATCGGTTGGCCGGTTAAAGCGCACATTTATTGCGTTTTTGGTCTTTAGCGGAAATGAACATCCAATATCCAACATCGAACACTGAGCATCGAATAAGGAATTCTTTCCATCGATAAATAATGTATATCTTCCGGGCCATTATGGCTATAAGCTGATCGCACCTAATAGCCTACAGCCTGATCACCTAATCGTCTGTGGCGTCAGCCTCGTTCATCCGTTTCCAGTACCGAGTGCATCCGCCAGACCGCCCATTCATGGCCCTGAATCAACATCAGCAGACCTTGGGTGCCGGATTCGATTTCAAATCCGATCTGAATGAATCCGGAAATGGCCTCGTCTGAAATTCCAACCCGGACGATACGTCCGGGTATATTGAGAATCTGTTCGGGGCGGCGGATAACGCCTTGGCGGACCTCCGGAGATAGCGTTTTTAGTACCTTAAAAAAATATTCACTGTCATAAGTACGGCCGTTAAAAACGGAAAAATCGTCCAGGTTTCGGCCCACCTGGATTTCGCTGTGGGCCATCAGGTAAAGCAGGTCTGCGGATATATGCAGCTTGCGCAACACCCGGTTGTCTTTGTTGAGCAAATAAACATTGAGCGCTTCGCCATCCTTTTCAAAGTAGGTCCGGTCCCAATCCTGATTGTTGACCAACTCCAGCAACTCAAACGGAGGGACAATTTCGCGGGCCAACTCAGGCGGCAGTTCCAGGTAGAGCTTGCGGAAAAGATCGGGCGGCACCAGCAGCCACTCATCGGGCTGGATGGTCGTCGCAATCTGCTTAAAGCTGGTGGCGGTGCCGGCTTCCCGATACGAGGACTGCCGGTCACTGACAATTTTGTCGATCGCCTGCTGGGCTGTGCGGGTCTGCTTGCCGATTTCCCAGATGGCACCGGTTTCCGGGCGGGCGGCGTTGGTGGATACCAGGTAGGACCCAATGGTTTGCTCTATCCAGTCAAAACGCAGCTCAGAAACGAAAAGTACCAGGAAAAACATACTCATCATCAGTGCTCTGACCGAAATGAGTCGCTGGAACCATTCAGAATGGGATTTAGGCTCGGTCCAATTCATAAAGCACCTTATTACCTATATTTTTATATCACATCACGTTTGAGCAGAATACAAGCCCGAACGTCGATGAAATCCCAAATTCTAAATTCCAAAAAACAAACAAATTCCAAAATCAAAACCCGAAATTCCAAACAGCTGACCGCCTAGTTGAATTTGGGTAATGTGATTTGGGATTTATTTGATATTTGGTGCTTGGCATTTATAATTTCCGGTTTATCCGGGTTCCATGACAGCCAAAACAGGCTGAAGGCTAGAGACTATTAGGCGTTAAAAGTTGCATAGTTATAGGCCTCTCGGTATCAGGAAATATAGGCCATTCCTGAATGTTGCGTATCATCCAAAGGCTATTGCTTAGCCCAAAATTCCATGATAATCAAATTTTAATTCACCCGGTGCTCTAGCGCGAGGTGAATTAAAAATTATTAGGAGGAAATCCGCATGAATCCACAAGACTTTATCCGCCAGATAGAATTGAAAGACCAGAATTTTTTCATTTACGATATTCAAAAACTGGAGGCCAGCGGGGTAGCCGATATCAAGCGATTGCCATTTTCCATTCGGGTCTTGGTGGAAAATCTGCTGCGTAAACTAGATGACCGGATTGTTACGGCCGATGATCTCCTTGCCGTGGCACGCTGGCAAAAAAAATATGACCAACCCCGAGAGATTCCCTATCATCCAGCCCGGGTGTTGATGCAGGATTTCACGGGTGTTCCGGCAGTTGTGGACCTGGCAGTCATGCGCGATGCCGTTCATGACCTGGGCGGCGATGCCAATATCATCAACCCGCTGGTGCCGGTGGAATTAGTTGTCGATCATAGCATCCAGGTGGATTATTACGGGACGCCGGATGCTCTGCAAAAGAATGTGGCCAAAGAGTACGAACGTAATCAGGAGCGTTACGAGTTATTGAAATGGGCCCAAAACAGCTTCGACAATTTCAGTGTCGTACCGCCCAACTCAGGCATCTGTCATCAAGTCAACCTGGAGTATTTGGGACGCGTCGTCATTACCGAAGAAACCGCAAACGGCCGAATCGCTTTTCCGGATACGCTGGTGGGTACTGATTCGCATACGACCATGATCAATGGACTCGGTGTCATGGGTTGGGGCGTCGGGGGCATTGAAGCCGAGGCGGTCATGCTGGGCCAGCCCTATTATATGGCCATACCCGAGGTTGTGGGTGTCCGCCTGGTGGGGTCCTTAAAAGCCGGCGTGACCGCCACGGATCTGGTTTTGCGTATCACCGAGATGTTACGGGCCGAAAGCGTTGTGGAGAAATTCGTGGAGTTTTACGGCCCGGGAATGAAGAAACTCAATTTAACTGATCGGGCGACCATTGCCAACATGTCGCCCGAATATGGCGCTACCATGGGTTTCTTTCCGGTGGACGAAAATACCATTTCCTATCTAAAAACAACCAACCGCGAAACACGCGCGGAAATTGTGTCTGCCTATACTCAGGAAATGGGCCTGTTTTATGATGGTGACCAGGATCCCGAGTATTCCCTTACCATTGAACTCGATCTTGCCAGCGTCGTACCTTCTATGGCCGGTCCTTCGCGGCCCCAGGATCGAATTCCACTCACAGATTTTAAAGCCAAATTCGATCAGATTATCGCCCGGAAATCCAATGGGGCCGGCTCGGCCAGGTATCAAATGGCTGATGATGGTTGCCGCAACGACCAGGCGTCCGATGCCGGCACGGGTGCGTCCCTATCCCAAGATTCGGCCGAAAAAGCAGCCGATTCCATTTGTGAGGGCAGTGTGGTGATCGCGGCCATAACCTCCTGCACCAATACCTCTAATCCGTTTGTAATGCTGGGTGCCGGGCTTCTGGCCAAAAACGCAGTGGAAAGGGGCTTGAACGTACCGGCTCATGTAAAAACGTCATTGGCACCCGGATCCAGGGTGGTATTGGATTATCTCAGCGAGGCCGGTCTCATGCCCTACCTGGAAGCGCTGGGTTTTCATCTGGCCGCCTTCGGGTGTACGACCTGTATCGGCAACAGCGGCCCCCTGGACCCGGCGATTGAAAGGGCGATTGTGGATCACGATTTAACCGTGGCTGCGGTGCTATCCGGCAATCGCAATTTTGAGGCGCGGATTCATCAAAAGGTCAAGGCCAACTATCTGGCATCTCCTTTACTGGTCATCCTCTACGCCCTGGCCGGCAGAGTCACTCTGGATGTTACTCAGGAACCGATTGCCTATGATAAGAACCGGGAACCCGTCTATATGCAGGACATCTGGCCGTCGGTTGAAGCCATCGAGCAATTGGTAGCGAAGCATGTACGACCATCATTTTATGCAGATCAGTATGGCCGCATTTTCGAAGGTGACGCCTTCTGGAAGCAGCTGGCTGTGGCAGAGGGTACCACCTTCCAGTGGGACCCAAGTTCTACCTATATTCGCAAACCACCTTATTTTGACGGGTTTCAATTGGAAACACCCCAACCGGAAAATATCGCCGACGCACAGACGCTTTTGGTTTTGGGGGATTCAGTCACCACCGATCATATCTCACCGGCAGGCGCCATCCCGGAATCCTATCCGGCCGGACAGTACCTCATTGAAAAGGGCGTAAGCCCGGAAAGATTCAATTCATACGGTTCCAGGCGCGGCAACCATGAGGTCATGATGCGGGGAACATTTGGAAATATCCGCATCAAAAATCAATTGGTAGCGCCCAAGGAAGGCAGTTATACCCTGGCATTTCCTGAGGGTAAGGAAATGTTTGTGTATGATGCCGCCATGCGGGCGATTCAGTCTGGTACTCAGCTGCTTGTCCTCGGTGGCAGCGAATATGGTACCGGTTCATCCAGAGATTGGGCTGCCAAGGGGACCAATTTGCTTAATGTAAAAGCCGTTATTGCCAAATCTTTTGAACGCATCCACCGGAGTAATTTGGTGGGCATGGGCGTTTTACCCCTGGTTTTCAATGCGGAAGACTCGTGGGAAACTTTGGGCCTGGACGGAACCGAAAACTATACCATCAGCGGGATTGAAAACATGGTGCCCCGTAAACTGTTGCAGGTGAAAGCTGTTCGGCGGGATGGTCAGGTCATCGAATTTGAGGTTACCTCACGGCTGGACACGGCTGTGGACGTCGCCTATTTTGAGCATGGCGGGATATTGCCTTACGTACTCCGTAAAATGATACAATAAAAATCTGAGCCGTAGGTTCAGATTTTTATTGTGAGTTGATGCGATTACGAAGTTTTCCGGAGCATTTGAAGGTTACGACCTTGCGTTCACGAAGGGTCAGATCGGAACCCGTGGCCGGATTTCTGCCGCGGCGGGCACGTTTGCTTTTCACACAAAATTTTCCAAATCCGGAAATCAGAACATCATCGCCCTTTTCAAGCGTATGCTTAATTATTTCCAGAAGGGATTCCACGGTGTCAACGGCTGTTTTTTTGGTAAAACCGAGTTCATGAACACTTGCAACGATATCATTTTTGGTTAGTGCCATTTGTCCTCCCGAATCATCCATACTTAGGTTTCATCCTGTTGTGACGCGTCCTCCACCTTTCCCGGATCGAGGTGGGCGATCTTGTTGAGAATCCGATCGATGTTTTTAGAGATATCTTCCATTTCTGCAACGATCTGCTGTTCTTCCGGTTCTAACATACCTTCAACTCCTCAGACGTTCCATCCAATATTTGGTTTGCTTGGTCGCAAGCGCGCAATCTTATTTGGTAACCATCTAGTTTGTATAGATTTTTTTAGAAAATGTCAAACAGCTATTTCGATCCTTCGAGTATATTTCGAACCTGGACCGACAATTCCTTGAGTTTGAACGGCTTTTGAACGAAGCCGTCGCATCCTTCTTCAATCATTTTGCGGGCCTGCCAATCGATGCTGTAGCCGCTTGAAAGTAGAACCCGCAGATCGGGATTGATCTTTTTCATTTGGACAAAGATTTCCTCTCCCGACATTTCAGGCAAGATGATATCCAGCAGAACCAGATCAATAAATTCATGGCAGGCGGTATAGATTCGCAGGGCCGTTTTGCCGCTTCTGGCGATCAAAACCTTGTATCCCAATTCCTTGAGCAGCCGTCGTCCCACATCGAGAATTACGCTTTCATCATCGACCAGCAAAATGGTTTCGGAACCCTTTAACAAAGCGACATTTTCTTCACTGTCCGACATGGCTGAAAAATAGGAGGCCGGCAGGTATACACTAAATACGCTGCCGCGGCCGGGTTCACTTTGGCTATCGATGAAGCCGTTATGATTTTTAACGATGCCGAAAGCGGACGCCAGTCCCATTCCCGATCCTTCACTCAGTTCCTTGGTGGTAAAAAAGGGCTCGAAAATTCGCTGCCGAATCTCCGGTGTCATGCCAACCCCGGTATCGATGACCGAGATCTTAACGAATCGTCCGGATGAAAGGTCAAAGGAGTGAGCAATACGGTCATCCAGAAACACATTTTCCGTTTTGATGGTGAGGGTCCCTTTTTCGGGGATGGCCTGGCAGGCATTTAGAACCAGGTTCATCATGACCTGTTCAATCTGGCCCTGGTCGACTTCTACGGCCCACAGACCCGGGTGATAGCTTTCCTCAAATGAGATATTTTTATGGGTCCGTCTGAACATGCGGGTCAGTTTTTCGATCAGGTCATTCAGGCTGGTGGCTTTGATAACATATTTGCCGCCGCGGGCGAAGCCAAGCAGCTGTTTGGTCAGTTTGGCCGCACTGTCAACGCAGCGTTCGATACTGCGAACTTCCTCAAAGTGAGAATTTCCCTCCTGGATGTCCAGCAGCATGAGTGAGATATTTCCCTGAATGCCCATCAACAGGTTGTTGAAGTCATGGGCGATACCACCCGCAAGGGTACCGATGGCTTCCATTTTCTTGGCCTGCTGAAGTTTTTCCTCCAGCTTCTTCTGTTCGGTTACATCCGATAGGATGATGATGGACGTTTCAGTTTCCCCTTCAACCGTATAACTTTTGATGGTAATGGTGCGATCATTGACATTGAATGTCGCATCTTTCTGGGCTTCCGGATACGCCTCAGGGGTCAGCAATTTTTCGATATGTTTGCGGGCACGGCCGTCAAAGAGATCGGGTGGAAAAGCAAACAGCAGGCCTTCCATAGAGGTATTCAGCATTTCGACGGCCGCCTGATTGGCAAATACGACCCGGTCGGAGAAAACTTCCAGAAAACCTTCGGTCATGCTTTCCAGAATCGTCTCCAGATGGCGGTTTTTGGATATGAGCTCCTTGGTCAGCTGACGGGAATAAACAGCATCCAGACCGATGATGGATTTGTGCGATTCCGTCTGGCTCGGCGAATCAGATTCCTGCACGGCCGTCAGCACATTTTTGGCCATATTGCTGAAGGAACCCTTGGCAATACAGGCATTGGCACCGATCTGAGTGTAATCCTTGCCGGTTTCGGCGATGCCGGCCGATAGAATGACCACATAGCAGTCTGCCAGCTCTGTTCTTGAGCGCACAATTTGACACAGACGTTCGCCATCTATTTTGGGCATGAACAGATCGATGAACATGACATCCGGAGAAAAGGCGGACAGGACTTCCAGGGCGGCAAAGCCGTCTTCGGCGGTTTGAACATCGTGGCCTTCTTTGGTCAGATGGGTGGAAAGGAATTTACGCAGCAGACGGTTGTCGTCGACGATGAGAATTTTCTTTTTCATATGAAGACGTTATTAGCATACCTTGGCATTAAAAAAAAAGTTAAAATAAAATCGTGTTCCACGATTTTATGAAACGCGACCCTTTCGCCCTCCGGACGAAAGGTTGTCGCTCAAATTAAAAATGGGGCAAGTCTGATTAAAAGTTGTCACCTTTTAAGATCTTACGGATCCACTCTACACCCTTTCCGTCATTCCCTCGGAAGAGGGAATCCAGTAAAAGCTGTCAGCGAAATGCTAATACTGGATCCCCGATTGCTCGGGGATGACAATAGCTTTTGGAAACGAGACCCCAAAACGGTCTGTCTAGAAATCCATATTCGATGTTCGATGATCAGTGTTCGATGTTGGATGTTTATTTTTAATAAATTCAGATATAGAAGTATTTTAATCTGGGTGATCCAAAATTAAAAGTTGAGTCAACGTCTGCTGAGTATACGCCGTGCTTTCCAGTAGCGTCGGGACCAATAAGAATTATTCAGATTGGATAGTGTGACGCCTTTGCTGGTGGATGCGTGGGCGAAGCGATCGTTTTCAAGATAAATCCCCACATGGCGGAGATTGTATCCCAGTCGGAAAAAAACCAGGTCACCGGCCTTGAGTTCGTTTCGCAAAACCGGTTCGCCGGTTCTGGATTGCCGGTAAGTGTTGCGCGGCAGCTTGACTTGGAATTTTGTACGGAAAGTCTCCTGCACGAATCCCGAGCAATCGATGCCCCGTTTAGACAAACCGCCGTATTTGTAGGGCACGCCTTTCCAGGCTTTAAGTTGTTGATATAAATTCTGTATAACTTCACGGTTGCCGGTGTGTTTTATACGGCTGGTCGGGGATTTAGGCTCTTGGGGTATCGGCTGCAAGGGAACACAACTGAAGAGGATCAGGAAACTAAATAGAGCCAGGGCAGTTAGCAAACATAAGTGGTGCCAGCGGGTGTTCATGATCCTGATGTTTTTGGTCGCTTTTAGCCGCTTCAAAGCAAATAGTGCCGAGCGCATAAACAGGTTTACAATTTATTAAAATAATTGAATATTTAAATTTTTTTATTGTAACTATCATAGCAAATGGTGCCAAAATTATCAATCCCTTAAGCAATGCTCAGGTTTCCAGTTGGAATCTTTGATCTGGTTTAAGTTTGGCAAAGGTAGTAGGGAATAGGGGAGAGCAAAAAACAATCGGTGATTTCTATGTGCGAAAAGGCTTGAAATTGGCCTAACTTACAAGTAGATTACCTGCGGAACTAAAAAGGGAATACAAGGATAACGCCCTGTATTCCCTGTTAAATTATTGGAGCCGACGAGCGGACTCGAACCGCTGACCTGCTGATTACGAATCAGCTGCTCTACCAGCTGAGCTACGTCGGCTAAACCATGCTCGTTTGGCGCAATGCAAGGTTGCACTACTGTGTTTATGGTCCAAAATCAAGAAAAAATTGATTTGAGCACCCTGATCGAATCCCTGTCCCGGCATCCGGATCACATGGATTGTATCGGTATGCATCAAAGCGACAAAGCTTATTTTATTGCTCGGTTATACCGACAGGCACGCGCGCCCCTGGTGATTATTACGCCATCACCCAAAGCGGCACGCCGATTTTGCGACGAATTGCGTTTCTTTCTAGGGCCGGAATCTGCGGTTGTCCATTATTTTCCCCCATACAATCTACTGCCGTATCAGTTTTTAGCATCGGATAGCGAAACAGCGGCCGAACGCATTCGCATCCTCTATAATCTGGTGGTCGATCAAAGCCCCCAGATCATTGTGACCACCATTGATGCGCTAATGAAAAAGACCCTGCCCAGAAAGGCGTTAAGTGATTACGCGGAATTACTGTTGTGCGATGAAGAGATCGATCGGGAGCAACTTGTCGGCAAGCTGGAGTCGGGCGGCTATATGCACACGGCGATCGTGGAGGAACCGGGGGATTATTGCGTTCGCGGCGGTATCGTGGATATTTTTTCGCCCTTGTATGCGCGACCGCTGCGGATTGAAATGTTTGGCGACCTGGTGGAGTCGCTGCGTTTTTTTTCCCCCGTCAATCAACGAACTGAAGAGCAGATTCAAGAAGCCATTGTTCTCCCCGCCAAAGAGGCGATTTTAAATCGAAGTCAAGTAAGAGATACAATCGGCCGCATCCGCGAGGAGGCTGCGCGGGTGGATACACCCGTTACCAGTGTACGCAAAATTATCGATCGGCTTAAAAATGAATCTAATTTTTCCGGATCGGAAAATCTGATGGGCTTCATTCATCCGGATCTGGAGACCCTTTTTGATTATGCCCGCGCCGGAACCCGTTATGTGGTCAGCGATCATGAAGCCGTCAGGGCTGCCGCTGATGCAACCACGGATTTGGTGCAGAAACGATATGAATCCGGGTTGGAAAATGGCGGATTGGCGGCATCACCCCAAACAATCTATCTGGATTGGGACACGGTCCAAAAAGATCTGAATCAGACTGGTGCCCTTGTGCTGCGGGCCATCCCCATGCTGGATGGACCTGCAGACGAGAAAGACGGTCCGGCTGACTGCCATTTCACCATCCAGGACAATACAGAGCTGATTCAGGCTCTGAAGCATGCCCATTCTCTGGACATGCCGCTTAAACCCCTGGTGGACTGGATCCAAGAATACCGTGACCGGGGCCATCTTACCCTGATGGTCTGTGCCTTTCAGGCCCAGGCTGAACGATTGAAATCCTTGCTGTCGCCCTATGCCATACCGATGGCGTTTTGTGATACCTTTCCGGGTCAGCGCGCCCGCAAACAATATCACCGCAATCCGCTGTGGGTAAGCGTGGGAGAGGTCACCAGTGGATTCGTGTGGGACGATGCCGGCATTGCCCTGGTCACGGCCAATGAGGTACTGGGTACACGCCGCAAGCGCACCGCCACCGGCCGTAAACAGATTCAACAGCAGTTGCTGCGCTTTGAAGATCTGAAACAAGATGATCTGGTTGTGCATGACGAGCATGGCATCGGTCAATACAAAGGTCTAACCAAATTAACGGTGGCCTCAGCAACCAATGATTATTTGCTGATCGTTTATCGAAATGAAGACCGCCTGTATCTGCCGGTGGACCGGATGAATCGTATTCAGAAGTATCTGGGTGTGGAAGGCGTTGTTCCGGTGCTCGACAAGATGGGCGGTAAATCATGGGATCGGGTCAAGGAAAAGGCCAAAAAATCTACGATCAAGATTGCCAAAGAACTGTTAAAGATTTATGCGACGCGTAAAGTGCACCAGGGTTATTCCCACCGTTCCGTGACGGCAGAATTGCAGGAATTTGAGAATGGATTTCCATTTGAAGAAACACCCGATCAAATCAAAGTCATCGAACAGGTATTGGACGACATGGCGCAACCCGTACCTATGGATCGACTGGTTTGCGGCGACGTGGGGTACGGCAAGACCGAAGTGGCCCTGCGGGCAGCCTTTGTATCTGTTTTTAATGGTAAACAGGTGGCTATGCTGGTGCCGACGACTGTGCTGGCAGAGCAGCATTTTGCGACTTTCTCGGAACGCTTCAAGGCTTATCCGATCAACATCGCCTGCTTAAGCCGGTTTCGCAGCCGCAAGGAACAACGCCGGATCGTCAGCGATCTTCAAAGCGGCAAAATTGATATTGTCATCGGCACCCATCGAATTTTGCAAAAAGATGTGGCCTTTAAAGACCTGGGCTTGTTCATTCTGGATGAAGAACATCGATTTGGCGTCCGGCACAAAGAAGCCCTGAAAAAAATACGCACCACCATCGATGTGCTGGCGCTCACAGCCACACCGATTCCGCGGACCCTGCATATGTCTTTGGTCGGTATTCGTGATATCGACCTGATCACGACCCCACCGGAATATCGGCATGCAGTTGTGACCTATGTGTCCGAATTTACAGACGGTATCGTAAAAGATGCGGTAACGCGCGAACTCAAACGCCAGGGTCAAATCTTCTTTGTTCATAACAGTGTCAAGAGTATTGAGCGCATGGCGGCAAAACTAAAATCGATTGTTCCCCAGGTTCGGCTCGACATTGCCCATGGTCAGATGCCCGAGCGGGATCTGGAAAAGGTTATGCTGCGGTTTATCAACAAAGAAATCGACATGCTGGTTTGCACCACGATTATTGAATCGGGGCTTGATATACCATCTGCAAACACCATTTTTATCAATCGGGCCGACCGTTTCGGTCTGGCACAGATGTACCAATTGCGCGGCCGCGTGGGGCGTGCCGAGGAACGCGCCTATGCCTATCTGTTTATACCACCGGAAAGCTATATCACCCGGGATTCGCTCAAACGGCTTAAGGTGCTGATGGATCATAGCGATCTGGGATCTGGCTTTCAAATCGCCATGAGCGATTTGAAAATCAGAGGCGGTGGTACCATACTGGGCGCGTCCCAATCGGGTCATATTGCGGCTGTGGGCTATGATATGTTTTTGAAGCTCATGGAGGAGTCGGTTGCAGAGTTAAAAGGTGACCGTCGCATTGAAGCGATAGAACCGGAAATCAATTTACCTTTAGCTGCATTCATACCCGAGGACTTCATTGACGACATTGATCAGCGATTATCCGCGTACCGGCGTTTATCCCGCATCACTGAGATTGAGGAAGTTGTTCAAATTAAAGCGGAATTCATCGATCGGTATGGAAATTTACCTGAAGAGGTATCCAACTTGCTTTTGCGTATTGTTTTTAAGATCCTGGCATCCAAGGCCGGTATTAAGAAACTTGATATCGTCCGAAAACAACTGGTCCTGCACATTTCCGAACAGCACCAAGCCAATCCCCAGGGCCTGATCGACTTGATTTTGTCCGAAAAAAGCCGTTTTAAACTGACACCCGATCACACCCTAAGCGTAGCACTCACAGATGGCGATAAACAAGGGCTCCTGCGTCAATCCAAATTGATCTTGAAAGAAATTGCACATCGTGTTAACGCCTGAGCACCTAAAATTTAATTCAATTCACAACGGAACACGGGTGAATGAATTAGAATATTATAATAAAATCAAGGGGTAAACAACCCCGTGGAGCAAACCGTGTACAGGTCTTTCAAACCGGTTCCAATACACGCGGTGGTATGGGCGGCGATATTTGTATGGGCTGGTTTGATTGCCTGTTCCAATTCCAATGAACCCGTGGTTCCAGAGGTTTTTATTACTGTCAATGAAAGCTTGGTTACTGTTGATGCATATTTGCGAGAGGTTGATGAAGTTTCGGCAGATATTTTGACGAACAAGGACTCAGATAAAAAAGTGATGGCGGATATTCGCCTGCGGGTCCTCAATCAGCTGACAGAGCGAATGATTGTTTTTGAGAGGGCCAAGGAACTTGGTATCGGCGTTACCGATCAGGAACTTGATGCCCGCGTCGCTTCAATCAAAGCGGATTATCCCAAAGGTGAGTTTGAGCAGGTACTGCTGGAGCAAGCGGTGTCGTATGCTGAATGGAAAAAGGACATGCGAACGCATTTGCTGATGCAAAAAGTTATTGATCAGGAGTTGGAACCAAAAATACGGGTTACATCGGAAGAAATATCGGCTTATTACGAACAGCATTACGCTACATCCGGGACACAAGCCGATCAAACAGCAGATAGCCAGTACCTGGAAACCACAATTTTACAGCGGGTTCGCAATGAGAAGAAAGAAGCCCTCTACCGTGAATGGTTGGAAAACCTAAAACGACGTTATAAGGTCCATGTCAACCAGGCGGTGTGGGAGACTATCATGGCTGGTCAATAGCCATGAATTTATTCGGTTTTAGGTTTTAAGTTTTAGGTTTTAGGATCGTAAAAAGCTTTCAGCGGTTAGCGATGAGCCGTCTTAAAACTTAACACCTAAAACTTTGAACTTTTTCATAAAGGAATAAGCTGTTCCATGGCTGCATCTATTTATAAGTGTTGGCAAATATTAATTCACGTTTTTGTCCTGGTTAGCCTGGTTGGTTTTGCAGGTGGCTATGCTCTTTACGCCGATGAAATAGTGGATCGGATTGTCGCGGTTGTTAATGATGACATTGTGACCCATAGGGAAGTAGAGGCTGAAATGGCTCCCTTTGTTAAACGGATCAAGGAAGCCGGCTATGCCCCGGATGTTGAGCAGGAGATGATGTATCGGGTCAGACGGGATGTGGTTAAGAAACTGGTGGACCAAAAGCTAACCGACCAGGAGATCAAACGCTATAAGATCAGCGTGAGCGAAGAAGATATCGACAACAATATTGAGCAAATCAAGGCTGAAAAAAAGTGGACCGATGAAGATATGCGCAAAGCCCTCCAAATAGAAGGTTTATCCATGGAAGCCTATCGAAAGGGATTGAAACAACAAGCCTTGAGAACGAAACTCGTCAATCGCGTCGTGAAATCCAATATCGTTATCACCACGGAGGATATTGCCGCATATTATGCTGAAAATTCCGAAAAATTTGCGGGCGATCTGAAATACCAGCTGCGCAATATCATTATGCGGGTTGCCGATGGCGCCGGCATCGATGAAAAGGAGACGGCCAAGCAACGGATGCAGCAGTTGCGTTTAAAATTGATCGCGGGCCAATCAATCGATTCCGTCATTCAGGCGTATCGTGATTCATCCACCAAACTGATCAGCAGCAATCTGGGTGTGTTGAATTATGCGGATTTCGCACCGCAGTTGAAAGCGGCCCTGGATGGTTTGCCCCAAGGGGGCTACACGACTATTTTGGAGACCCCACAAGGATATCAGATATTTTATATCGA
>Ga0180435_10002794_pt1 | contig 17692 bp, 15 predicted proteins | sample SS_ome_3_FD_132467 | JGI IMG/M metagenome (GOLD analysis project Ga0180435, IMG submission 132467) | Hypersaline lake sediment archaeal communities from the Salton Sea, California, USA - SS_3_S_1 metaG | ecosystem: Environmental > Aquatic > Non-marine Saline and Alkaline > Hypersaline >...
ACGAGAGGACCGGAGTGGACGAACCTCTGGTGTTCCGGTTGTCACGCCAGTGGCACTGCCGGGTAGCTATGTTCGGAAAGGATAACCGCTGAAAGCATCTAAGCGGGAAGCCCCTCCCAAGATTAGATCTCTCACTCCTCGAGAGTGTAAGGGCCCTTGTAGACTACAAGGTTGATAGGCCGGGTGTGGAAGTGCAGTAATGCATGAAGCTAACCGGTACTAATTGCCCGAGTGGCTTGGTCATATAACACCAAAGCCCTTTTGACGACACAGTACGAAAGATACATACGTGTATTGGCAATACTCTGTGGTTACAAAAGATTTCAAATCGCAAGACACGAGTTCTTGACGGAACTACCAAATAGGGAGACGGGGCCCCGGCCCCGGACTCCGACCGGTTTGCCTGGCGGCAATAGAGCATTGGTCCCACCTGATTCCATCCCGAACTCAGCAGTGAAACGATGCATCGCCGATGGTAGTGCGGGAGATCCCGTGCGAGAGTAGGTCACTGCCAGGCGCTAATTGAAAAACCCCACCGCGATTGCGGTGGGGTTTTTTTTTGACCGGTCCGCGATGCGGCTCTGCAGAATTTTCCATAAATTCTATAATCGGAATAAGGGGCCGAACACCCCGCAAATTTATCCTTAACCCAATGGAGGCACCATGCCGAACCGAGAAGAGGTCATCGAAAAACTCAAGCAGCAACTGGACTACACCAACCAGAAGCTCGATGAACTGGAAGTGAAGGCTCAGCAGGTTTCAGGCGAGGCCCGCAAGAAGTACGAGGAACAGATCGGCCACCTGCGTGAAATGTCGCAGCCGGCCCGCGACAAGCTGGAAGCCATGAAGGCTGCAGGCGAAAGCCAATGGGATTCCATGTCGGCCGAGGCCGACAAGATCTACAAGGCGCTGGTGCACTCCTTCAACTATTTCAAGTCTCAGGTCAAGTAGTGACCTTGGCCCGGCTTGCACGCCGGGCTATGGCTGGTGTCGCACTGTTGGCCCGCGCGGCCGGCTGCTATTTCGCTGCGCGGCGCGCCATCACCATGTAGTTGACTTGCAGGCTGCGCGCCAGCCAGAAACGCCTGGACAGGGGGTTGAGCCCGACGCCCGCGGTTTCCACCACATCCAGGCCGCCGCGTTGCAACAGCGCATGAATTTCGTCCGGACGGCGGAACATGCGCCAGCGGTGCGTGCCGCGTGGCAACAGGCGCAGAATGTACTCGGCTCCTATTTTCGCGAATAACCAGGACTTGGGCGTGCGGTTGATGGTGGCGACGAACATCACTCCGCCGGGCGCGGTGAGTGCGCAGGCAGATGACATGAATGCAGTCAGGTCCGCCACGTGTTCAACGACTTCCATGTTGAGTACGACGTCGTAGCGTTCGCCGCTGGCTTCATGCTGCGCGGCGGTGACCGCCCGGTAGTCAATTTCCAGGCCCTGGCGGATGGCGTGGAGCCGGGCGATCCGTATGTTCTTCTCGACCACGTCGATGCCGGTGACCTGGGCGCCCAGCCGCGCCATGGACTCGGACAGGATGCCGCCGCCGCAACCGATGTCCAGGACCCGCAGACCCGTGAGCGGCTCGTCGAGCGAAATATCACGTTCGAAATACCGGCACAGTTGCTCCCGGATCCATTGGACGCGCAGCTCGTTCAGACCGTGCAGGGGCCAGAATGGACCCTCCGCGTCCCACCAGAAGGCCGACTGGCGCTCGTAGTAGCTGACTTCGCGTGGGTCGATGGTCGAATCGTTCATCTGTGCTGTTTCCTGGTTCAGTCAATCGGGTCAGCGTGCTCGCCATAATTGTACATTAACTGTACAATAGGATCTTGTCTCGTAGTTTGCAATGAGCCGGTAGGAGAGAGGACCTGAATGTCGCGACAGGCCAGCATCGCCGGAAATAGCGCCGGCCGGCGTCGCCCGGCCAGGTGCCGCGGTGGGGGCGACCATGAAGCCCACCCACCTGCACGTTCGTGCGACGTGTGCGGCCGGGAATTCGAATGGCGAAGAAAGTGGGCTACTTGCTGGGATCAGGTTCGGTTTTGCAGCAAGCGTTGCAGGAGCCGACGTTTGCGGCCGGTAGATAAACACATGGAAGAGGCTATTCGCGCGAAGTTGAGTGCACGTCATGGCACGATCTGCCCGTCTGAAGCGGCTCGAACCCTTGCGCCCGATTCCTGGCGGCCGCTGATGGAGACGGCCCGCAGCGCGGGCAGGCGTATGGCGAACAGGGGCGAGATCCTGGTGCAGCAGGGCGGGCGCACGATCGATCCGCAGGACTTGAGGGGACCGGTGCGCTTCGCCCGCGGCCCGCGTTTCGATAGCGGCGGTGAAGAATGAGCGGTCCCCAGATACCCCGCAACGCAGCCCTGCTCGGCTACGCCGGGATCATCCCGTTCGCCGCGCTGGCTGCTTTGTATGTCATCGGCTTCGAAATTGCCGGCCGGGATACGTTGTCCGGCTTCGTCACTTACGGCGCCGTGATCCTCTCGTTCCTGGGTGGTATCCGCTGGGGCTCGGCGGTCGCGGCCGGCAACGGCAGGTCGGCCGGGCTCGGTTTCTCCGTGCTGCCCAGCCTGTGGGCATTTTTTTTCCTTTGGTGGGCTGAACCGTCGACGGCCGCCTGGGGCATGTTCGCCGGCTTCGTCCTGCTGGGCCTGGCCGACGGCTTTTTCCTTGTGCCGGGGCTTCCGGCCTGGATGCGGCGTTTGCGTCTGCGTCTAACCGCGGCCGTGGCCGTTTGTCACCTGCCGGTGCTGGTGACGCTGCAGTTCAGCTGACCCCGTCCCGTTTTGACCGGTGGGGCGGTACAGGCGAGAATGACCGCTTCCAACCGGTTGCAGGATCATTCCATGGACTTCCAACGCTTCTCTGTGCTCGCCTCGGCCGGACTGCTCTTCGGCCTCGCCGCCTGTGATTCAACCACCGAGCCCGTGGCGCCGCCGCCACCGGCTGTCGAGTACTACGAGACGCGCCTCGAGGCCGTCGTCACGTCGTCCGAGTTCGTCGCGCGAACGCGGGCGAAGGAAGATACCGCGATCACCGCCCGTGTCAGCGGCAGTATCGTCGAGAGAGACTTCAACGAGGGCCAGGAAGTGGCGGAGGGGCAGTTGATGTACCGCATCGACCCCAGGCCCTACGAGGCCGCGCTGGCCTCGGCCAAGGCGCAGCTGGCCAACGCGACGTCCTCCCTCGAGGTGGCCGAGCGCAACCTGGTGCGCGGCGAGGAGCTGGTGCCGGACGGCTACATCAGCCAGTCCGAGATCGACAAGCTGCGCGGCGACCGGGACCAGGCCCGTGCGGCCGTGGAGTCGGCGAGGGCGGCCATCGACAACGCGCAGATCAACCTCGATTTCACCGAAATCCGGGCCCCGTTCACGGGGGTTGCCGGCCGATCCGAGGTCAGTATCGGTGACCTGGTGGGCCCGCAAACCGGCCCGCTGGTGACCCTGGTGCAGCGCGAACCCATGCTGGCCGATTTCGACGTGGACGAGCAATCGCTGGCCAACGCGATGAAACGCAACCAGGAACTGCTGGCGTCGGGTGGCGAGCCGATCCGGTACACGCCGATGCTGACGCTGGTGAACGGCGACCTCTACCCGCACCCCGGCGAACTGGACTACGCCAGCAACCGGGTCAACCCGGGCACTGGCACGGTGACGATTACCGCGAGCTTCCCCAACCCGGGAGGTGTCCTGGTTCCTGGACAGTTCGTGAGGGTCAAGTTGCAGCGGGGCGAAGCCGTCGAGCGTCTCCTGATTCCCCAGCAGTGCGTGCTGGAGGACATGCAGGGGCGCTACGTGTTCGTGGTCGAAGAGGGCGAAACCGTCGCGCGCAGGAACGTCACGCTGGGTCAGCGACAGGGTACCTACTGGATCGTCGAGAATGGTCTGGAGGCCGGTGATCGGGTCATCGTGAACGGCATCCAGAAGGTTCGCTCGGGCATGCCGGTGCAGGCGACGCCGATCGAGAGCCTGCCCCACGAGACCGCCGCAACCGCAGGCGAGGGCTGATCCGTGATCAGCAAAACCTTCATCGAGCGGCCCAAGTTCGCGATGGTCGTGTCCATCGTGATCACCCTGGCCGGGCTGATCTCGATTGCGCTGTTGCCGGTCGCCGAGTTTCCGCAGATCACGCCGCCGCAGGTCAGCGTCACCACGGCCTACCCCGGCGCCAACGCCCAGACCCTGGTGGACGCGGTCGCCGGTCCGATCGAGCAACGCGTCAACGGCGCCGAGGGCATGATCTACATGCAATCGACCAGCGCGGACGACGGCAGCTACACGCTCAACGTCACCTTCGATTTCGGTATCGACCCCGACCAGGCGCAGGTCAACGTGCAGAACCTGGTCAGCCAGGCCGAGCCGATCCTGCCGGAGGAGGTAAAGCGCCAGGGCGTCACGGTGCGCAAGCAGTCCACCGACATCCTGATGGTCGTCAACGTGTATTCACCCGACGAGAGCCTGTCGCCCGAGTTCATCTCCAATTACGCGTCGATCAACGTGGCCGACGTGCTGGCCCGGATCGACGGCGTGGCCGAGGCCCGCAACCTGGGCGCCCTGGATTACGGCATGCGGGTCTGGCTCGACCCGGACCGGATGGCGGCCATCGGACTGACGGTCGAGGACGTCGTCGCCGCCATCCGCGAGCAGAACGTCGAAGTGGCGGTCGGCCAGATCGGTGGCGCGCCGATACCCGAGGGGCAGCAGTTCCAGTACACGCTGACCGCCAAGGGCCGGCTCGAGACCGTCGAGGAATTCGAGCGTATCGTCGTTCGAGCCGGTGGCGGGGCGCGCATCGTCTACCTCAAGGACATTGCCCGGGTCGAACTGGGCGTGCAGAACTACGCCTGGCGCGGCCAACTCGACGGCAAGCCCTCGGCCGTCCTCGCGCTGTTCATGCTGCCCGACGCCAACGCGCTGGAAGTCGCCGACCGGGTCTACCGGTTGATGGATCGGCTCAGCCGGGACTTCCCCGACGGCCTGGAGCAGGCGATCCTGTACGACACCACGCGGTACATACGGATTTCGATCCGCGAGGTCGTGGTCACGCTGTTCCAGGCGGTGGTCCTGGTGGTGCTGGTGGTGTTCGTGTTCCTCGGCAACTGGCGCGCCACGATCATCCCCGCGGTGGCCATCCCGGTTTCCCTGGTCGGCACGTTCGCCTTCATGCTGGCTACCGGCATGAGTATCAACACGATTTCCCTGTTCGGACTGATCCTGGCGATCGGGGTGGTGGTCGACGACGCGATCGTCGTCGTCGAGAACACCGAGCGCCACGTGCGGGAGGGCTTATCGGGCCGCGAGGCCGCCTTGCAGACCATGCGCGAAGTCACCGGGCCCGTGGTGGCGACCACGCTGGTGCTGGCGGCGGTCTTCGTGCCGGTCATGCTGATGCCGGGTATCAGCGGCGCCCTCTACCGGCAGTTCGCCATCACGATTTCTGTCGCGGTGGTCATTTCGTCGGTCAACGCACTCACGCTGAGCCCGGCGCTCGCGTCCCTGCTGGTGACGAGGTCGGCGGAACCCAAGGGCTTGCTGGGGCGTTTTGCCGGCTTTCTCGACCGCTCGACGGACCGCTACCGCAAGGTGACGGGCGCCAGCGTTCGGCGCCTGCCGGTCACCGCGGCGGTTTACCTGGCGATCGCGGCCGTCATCGTCCTGTTGTTGATGAACCTGCCTTCGGCCTTCGTGCCGGACGAGGACAAGGGCGCGTTCATGGTCGACGTGCAGTTGCCGGACGGGGCATCGCTCGAGCGTACAGAGGTCGTCGCCGACCAGGTCAACCAGATCCTGCTTTCCGACCCCGACGTGGAGCACGTAATGACGGTCTACGGCTACTCGATGCTCAAGGGCATCGTCAGCAGCAACGGCGCCTTTTCCATCGCCGTGCTCAAGCCATGGGACGAGCGGGAGAAGCCCGAGCAGCACCAGATGGCCGTGTTGCAGCGATTGCAGCCCCGCTTGCTCGGCATCCCGTCCGCGCTGGTGATGGCCTTCGCCCCACCGCCCATTCCGGGCGTGGGCAGTGTATCCGGCCTCGACTACCGCCTCCTCGATTTCGCCGGGAGGCCCGCCGAAGAACTGGCCAGCGTCGCCCGAACCATCGTCACCGAGGCGAACGCGCGTCCGGAGATCGCCCAGGCCTTCACGAGTTTTCGCGCCGCGATACCCCAGATCGAGGTAGACGTCGACCGGGTCAAGGCCAAGGACCAGGGCATTCCGCTGTCCAGTGTTTTCGGTTCGCTGCAAAGCATGCTCGGCTCCCTGTACGTCAACGATTTCAACCGCTACGGACGCACCTTCCGCGTGATGGTGCAGGCCGAGGGCGAGTACCGTAGCGAAGAATCCGACATTGGCCGTATTTTCGTCCGCAACCAGAACGGCGAAATGGTGCCGTTGTCGACACTCGTGACCACGAGCCCTCGACTGGGCCCGCAGATGCTGACCCGCTACAACCTGTTCAACTCGGTCACCATCAACGCCATTCCGGCCGAGGGTTACAGCGAGGGCGAGGCGATCGCGGCGATGGCCGAGGTCTCGGACCAGTTCCTTCCCGACGGCTATTCCTACGACTGGTCGGGCGTGACCTACCAGTCGCTGGCGGCCGGCAACCTGGCGCCGATCATTTTCAGCCTGGCGATGGTGTTCGTTTACCTGTTCCTGGTGGCCCAGTACGAGAGCTGGTTGATCCCGGCGGCCATCCTGCTGTCGGTGCCGTTGGCGCTGGTCGGCGCTTTCGCCGGCCTCACGGCGATGGGCCTGCCGCTGAACCTGTACGCGCAGATCGGCCTGGTGTTGCTGATCGGCATATCGGCCAAGACGGCGATCCTGATCGTGGAATTCGCCAAGGAACTGCGGGAGAAAGAAGGCCTTTCGATCACCGAGGCGGCGGTCAGGGGATCCGGCCTGCGCTTCCGCGCCGTGTTGATGACGGCGCTGTCCTTCGTGCTGGGCGTCCTGCCGCTGGTGATCGCAAGCGGCGCCGGCGCCGCGTCCCGTGTTTCCCTGGGCGCCGCGGTGTTCTTCGGGATGGTGGCATCGGCGATCCTCGGCACGATGATGGTGCCCGCTGCCTTTGCCGCCGTGCAGCGCTTTCGGGAGTGGGTCAAGGGCAGCGCCCGATCGGTGGACTAGGGCCTGTTACCAGGCCCTGGGCGTTCAGGTCACCCGGGCGCGCTGCCGGAACCGGGCTTCCCGGTAGGCGCCATCGGCCAGGACCGAGGCCAGTGTCTCGCTCGCCAGCTGCACGTCCGCGAATCGGTTGTACAGCGGGGAAAACCCGAACCGCATGATGTCCGGCTCGCGGAAATCGGCGATGACGCGGCGCTCGATCATGGCCTGGACGACCGCGTAGCCGTCCCGGTGCGCCAACGACACCTGGCTGCCCCTGGACGGTCCGTCGCGCGGTGTCAACAGGCGCACCCCGGGCAGGCCGAGCGCGTCCAATGCCTCGATGAAGCATCGGGTGAGCGCCAGGGACTTGCGCCTGACGGCCTCCATCGAAACCCCTTCGAACACGTCCAGGGCGGCGTCCATTGCCGCCATGCCCAGGATGCCCGGTGTGCCTGCCAGGTAACGCCGTATCCCACCGGCGGGTTCGTAATCCGGCGCGAACGCGAAGGGCCGCGAATGTCCCATCCAGCCCGCCAGCGGCTGGCCGGCCGCCTGCTGGTGCCGCTTCGCCACGTACAGGAAGGCCGGCGCGCCGGGTCCACCGTTCAGGTACTTGTAGCCGCAGCCCACGGCGAGGTCGGCTCCCGAGTCATCCAGCGACAGCGGCATGACGCCCGCGCTGTGGGCCAGATCCCACAGAACCAGCGCGCCTGCCGCGTGCGCCGCCCGGGTGATGGCCTGCATGTTGTGGCGGTGTCCGGTGCGAAAATCTACGTGGGTGAGCATCAGCACCGCCACGTCCTCGTCCAGCCCTTCCAGGACCCGGTCGGCGGGCAGGCGGCGCAGTTCGCAGCGACCCGGTCCGAGCAGCGTCTGCAGACCCTCGGCCATGTACAGGTCGGTGGGGAAATTCCCGGCCTCGGACAGGATGACCGGTCTGCCGGGTTTCAGCGCCAGCGCCGCCGACAACAACTTGAACAGGTTGACAGATATGCTGTCGCAGCACAGCACCTGGCCGGGTTCGGCGCCGAGCAACGGCGCGATGCGTTCACCGACGCGCTCGGGCAGGCCGATCCAGTCGTGACGGTTCCAACCGGCCACCAGGTCGGTGCCCCATTCGTTGAGAACAGTCCGTTCGATCCGCGCGGCCACGTTTCGTGGCAGCGCGCCCAGCGAGTTGCCGTCGAGGTAAACCACGTCTGGCGGCAGATCGAAATGTTCGCGCAGCGCGGCGAGGGGGTCTTCGGCATCGCGCCGGGCAAAATCGGGGCCGTTCATTGATCGAGCACCTCGTCCAGTGCCTCCAGCAGGGCCTCGAACGCCGGCGTTCCGGGATGGACCAGGTCGAAATGACCCGCTCCCTCGATCGGGCGCACCGCGGCGCCGGGCAGGGCGTGTGCCTGGCTGGGAGGCACGATGGCGTCTTCGCTGCCTTGCAGCAGCACCGTCGGAATGGACGTTCCCAGCGCGGCCGGGGAAGCCTGCGCGTAGCGTCCAGGCCGCTCTTGCGGGCTGCCGCCCATTAACTCGGGCGTCACGCGCTGGCAACTGTTATCGCCCCTGGCGTAGTCAACGAGATCCGTGATCGCCGCCAGGCCGATGACGGCACGGGGCATGAACGGGTCTTCCCGGTACAACTCCTCGCCGGTTCCAACCCGGTCGCGCCCGGCAGCCCAAAGCGCCAGGTGCCCGCCGGCGGAGTGCCCGACCAGCACGCTGTTTTCCCTGTCGGCTTCGGCTATGGGCAGACCCGCGATGGCGTCCACCGCGGACGCAATGTCTTCGAAAGTACCGGGCCAACCGCCGCCCGGCTGACCGACACGGCGGTACTCGGGCAACAACACCACGTAGCCTCGTTCGGATAGCGCCGCAGCCAACGGCCGGAGATGCGAACGGTCGTAGGCTTCCAGCCAGCAGCCGCCGTGGACCAGGAATACCAGGGGCGCGGGGCCGGCCGGTCTGGCCGGCAGCCAGACCTCTGCGTCCTGGTCCGGTCCATCGCCGTAGACGACGACCTGGTCCGGCTCGGGTGATGGCAAGGCCTGGACCTCGCTGAATGACCGGTTCCACGGCGATGCGAGCACCGACGAGGAAATCAGCCCCGCGAGCAGGAGGCCAGCCATTTTCATCGAAAGATCCATGGTCCGGGTTTTCTCTCTGTGTATCGGCGTTGCGCCACGCTTGCCCAGGGTAAAGCATACCGCACCTTTCGCCGTCTGCCCTGCGGGCCGTTCGAAGTAAGCGGGTCGCGCGGGGCGGGCTAAGGCCGATTTAAAGTGTATGTTACGTATAATATTATGACCCATAATATTAAAAATAACTGGACAAAACGTATAGATTATGTATAAATACAGGTACTGAACTAAGGGCTGACCGGAAATGAACCCTGATTATCAAACGAAACGCAAGCTGAAGCACGAAGCGAAAATCCGCATCCGCGGCCTGCGTCTGCGCACCTACATTGGTTTCAATGTCGAGGAACGCGAAAAGAAACAGGACGTGGTGATCGACATCGAGATCAGCTACCGCGTGCCGGAAGGCGTGTTCGACGACGAAGTGGGTGACGCCCTGAACTACCGCACGATCACGAAGCGCGTGATCCGCCTGGTGGAAGAGGGCCGGTTCCTGCTGCTCGAAAAACTGGTCGCCGACGTCCTCGAGGTCTGCAGCGACCATCCGGACATCGTTCGGTCCGAGGTCACGATCCAGAAACCCCACGCCCTGCGCTTCGCCGACTCGGTCTCGTTGACCCTGGAATACCGTGCCGATCGCGCCGGACGCCTCAATCTATTGGAGAAAGCATCATGAGCGCCAACCCTGTTTACCTTGAAAAGAGCCTGGCGCGACCGTCTGCCGAGCTGAGCCCCGAAGCGGTAATGGTCCGCGACGCGCTGGTCCGAGAGGGCCTCGAGACGCCGATGATCGAGACCGGCCTGAGCAACGAGGAAAAGTACCAGCGTATCCGTTTCCTGATGGCGGAAGTCGTCGAGACGCTGGGACTCGACCTGGACGACGACAGTCTCCACGAGACGCCGCACCGCATCGCCAAGATGTACGTGCACGAAATCTTCTCCGGCCTCGACTACCGCGAGTTTCCGAAGCTGTCTCTGATCGACAACAAGATGGGTGCCGATGAGATGGTCAAGGTCCGTGATATCGACCTCACGAGCACCTGCGAACACCACTTCGTGACGATCGACGGCACCGCGAAGGTCGCTTACATCCCGGCGGACCGTATCATCGGACTGTCCAAGATCAACCGGATCGTCCAGTTCTTCGCCAAGCGGCCCCAGGTACAGGAGCGGTTGACCCGGCAGATCCTGGTGGCCCTGCAAACACTGCTCGGCACCCCCGATGTCGCCGTCAGCATCGATGCGACGCACTACTGCGTGAAGTCACGCGGTGTCCGTGACACGAACTCGCAGACCAGCACCACGGCGCTGGGCGGCTGCTTCCGCGAAAACATCCACACCCGGGCGGAATTTCTGAACCCCTGAGGGGCGCCGGTCAGCGGGGCTCGTAGCGCCGCAGCCGAGTACGCAGGCGGTCGAGTTCTTCCAGCAGTTCGACGGCCAGCGCCGCGCCCGCCAGGTTGACGCCAAGGTCGCGCCGCAACCGCTGGGCGCGGCTGACCCTTCGCACGCACACGGCTTCGAAGCGCCAGGCCCTGGGCTCCCTGCCCAACGGCTCGATCACGCCTTCTTCCACCAGGTGGATGACCTCTTCGGCCGAGACGGCGCAGACACGGCAGAGTTCGCCCAGGCTGAGCGCGGTTTCGGCTTCGACGATCGTGCCCCGGATCGCGGTAAGTTTCTGCTCACTCATGGCTCAGACTCCAAGCTTCTGGCGCGGGTTGAACGGCACCGCGTTTTGAAAGTCGCGGTAGGCCTGGCGGGCGTCGTCGTCTTCGGCAGGGGGTAACACCACCTGGACCACCACGTACAGGTCGCCCGCGCTGGCGGCCGGTATGCCGCGCCCCTTGAGCCTCAACTTGCGTCCCGCCGCGGTATTCGCCGGGATCTTGAGGTCGACGGGGCCCGTCGGGGTCGGCGCCTTCACGGTCGCCCCCAGCGCCGCCTCCCAGGGCGCGACCGGCAGATCCAGGAAAACGTCCTTTCCTTCCACGTGGTAAAACGCGTGGGGTCGGAATTCGACCTCGAGGAATAGGTCGCCGGCCTTGCCGCGGCCGTGGCCCGGACTGCCCTGTCCGGCGAGCCGTATCTGTTGGCCCTGGCGCACGCCCTTGGGGATGCGCACGTTCAGCGTGCGGTCGCGCGACCGCGGCCGTCCGTCCGGGCCGATTTCCTGCTGTTGCAGCCTGAGTTGCCGCGTTGCGCCCGTGTAGGCGTCCTCGAGATCGATCATGACGCGGATGTAGTTGTCCTCGCCGGGCGCGTGAAACTCCCCGCGTGGCCGGGCCCGCCGAAAGCCCCCGCCGAAAAGGGATTCGAAAAAGTCGCTGAACTGCTCCGCGTCGGCCCCGGTGAACTCGCCCCCGCCGAAATCGAAGTCGGTTTGCCAGTCCGGGGGTGGCCGGAAATCCTGTCCCTGCTGCCAGTTCGCGCCCAACTGGTCGTAGGCGGCCCGCTTTTCCGGGTCTTTCAGGACTTCGTAGGCCTCGCCCACTTCCTTGAAGCGCGCCTCGGCGTCGGCCTCCTTGCTCACGTCGGGGTGATATTTACGCGCAAGGCGGCGGTAAGCCCTCTTGATTTCGTCCTGGCCGGCGTCCCGACCGACGCCCATGATTTCGTAGTAGTCCTTGAATTCCATGGCCTTCATTCCAGTTCGGAAAACCGCGTCGCAAAACCACCTTCGAACACCGGGAATGACCTGAACTAGATCAGTATTTCCGCGAGATTCTGTGGCAATGACACAAACCGCCTTCTACAGTAGTGGCGCCTGGCTCAAAGGACAAGATGAACGGTCGAATCCGCCTGGCGAGAACCTCATGAATCAGGGCACATCCTGGACAGTTCGAATGCTTTCAACGTCGCACCGGACGTTCTGCTAGGGAGAAAAACATGAACCCATATCTGAATTCCGTACTGGCCACTGTCAAGGCGAAAAACCATGGAGAAGTCGAGTTTCACCAGGCAGTGGAAGAAGTGCTGGAGACCCTCGGGCCGGCGCTCGACAGGCACCCCGAGTACATCGAGGCCAAGGTCGTGGAACGCCTGGTCGAACCGGAGCGGATGATCGTCTTCCGCGTACCGTGGCTGGACGATGCCGGCAACGTGCAGGTCAACCGCGGATTCCGCGTCGAGTTCAACAGCGCCATTGGTCCGTACAAAGGCGGCCTGCGTTTCCACCCCAGTGTGAACCAGGGCATCCTGAAGTTCCTGGGCTTCGAGCAGGTGTTGAAGAACAGCCTCACCACGCTGCCGATGGGCGGCGGCAAGGGCGGTTCGGACTTCGATCCCAAGGGCAAGTCCGACAACGAAGTGATGCGGTTCTGTCAGAGCTTCATGACCGAACTCTGCCGCCATATCGGCCCCAACACCGACGTGCCGGCCGGTGACATCGGCGTCGGAGGACGTGAGATCGGCTACCTGTTCGGACAGTACAAGCGCGTGCGCAACGCCTTCGAAGGCGTGCTGACGGGCAAGAGCCTGAACTGGGGCGGCAGCCTGATTCGCCCGGAAGCCACGGGCTACGGCACCGTTTACTTCGCCAAGGAAATGCTCGCTACCCAGGGCAAGGCTTTCGAAGGCATGCGGGTCGCGGTTTCCGGCTCCGGCAACGTTGCCCAGTTTGCTACCGAGAAGGTCAACGAGTTCGGCGGCAAGGTGGTCACCCTGTCCGATTCCAGCGGCTTCATCGTCGACGACGACGGCATCTCCCCCGAAAAACTCGCATACGTGTTCGAGCTGAAGAATCAGCGGCGCGGCCGCATCCGCGAGTACGTCGAGGAATACCCCAATGCCAAGTACTTCGAAGGCACGGGGGTCTGGAAGGTGCCGGTGGATGTTGCGCTGCCGTGCGCCACGCAGAACGAGCTGCACGGCGACGATGCCGAGGCGCTGATCAACAACGGCTGCATCTGCATCGCCGAGGGCGCCAACATGCCGAGCACGCCGGAAGCCATCGAGCGCATCCAGGCGGCGGGCCTGCTGTACGGTCCGGGCAAGGCGGCCAACGCCGGCGGCGTGGCGGTTTCCGGCCTCGAGATGTCCCAGAACAGCATGCGACTCTCCTGGACGCGCGAGGAAGTCGACCAGCGGCTGCACGACATCATGGTCAATATCCACAATGCCTGCGTCACGACGGCGGCAGCGTACGGCGTGCCGGGCAACTACGTGCTGGGCGCCAACATCAGCGGCTTCATCAAGGTGGCCGACTCGATGCTGGACCAGGGCGTCGTCTGATCCATCGGCGATGGGCCGGGCGCCGCCCGTGCGGCGCCCGGCCTTTTTATATGCGGGGCACGGCGTTAAGCTGTGCCCAATACCAGCACAGGTCGTTCCCGGAAGGCCGGCCGCCGGCTTTCCGAGCGGCCCCCGGTAAAGCGGTCTGTACTATGCCGTGCAGGGGAGACGAGCGCGATGGGTTCGATTGCTGAACTGGAAACCTTCGAGAACGAGTCGGCACGTTTCGACTCGCTGATGAGTTTCAAAATCCAGAACATCCTGCTGGTATCCAGCCTTTACGATATCTACAACCTGCGCGAAGACGGTCAACTGACCGATATGCTGCTGGCCGAGTACGCCGAGTTCCGGTTGTCCAGCGCCCCTGCGATCAAGCGCGTCGATTCCGGCGCCAGCGCCCTCGATGCCCTGGCGGAATCGCACTACGAGCTGATCATCGTGCTGCGCACCCTGAGCGACATGGAGCCCGAGGACTTCAGCCGCCGCGCCAAGGCCGTCTGCCCGGACATCCCCGTGGTGCTGCTGGCCTTCCATCACCGCGAGCTGACCCGGACCCGCGAGGAGGTGACGCGGGCCTACGACAATGTCTTCATCTGGAACGGCGACTCGAAGATGTTGCTCACCATCATCAAGCTGGTGGAGGACCGGGTGAACGTGGTCGCCGACACCGACCAGGTCGGGGTGCGGGTGATCATCCTGGTGGAGAACTCGATCCGCTTCTATTCCGCCTACCTGCCGTTGATGTATGCCGAGATCATGCGCCAGGCCTCGGCCCTGATCAACGAGAGCATCAATTCCACGACGCGCCGCGTGCGCATGCGGGCGCGGCCGAAAATCCTGTTGGCCGAAAACTACGAGGACGCGCTGGCCCTGTTCGAAACCTACCGCGAGTACCTGCTCGGCGTGATTTCCGATATCCAGTTTCCGCGCGCGGGCCGGTCGGACGGGACCGCGGGCATCGAGCTGGCCCGGCACATGAAACGCGACGAGCGCGACCTGCCGGTGCTGCTGCAGTCCTCGGACGAGGCCAAGGCGGTGGACGCGGGCGCCTGTGACGCAGCGTTCCTGAACAAGCGATCGCCGATTCTGCTCAACGAGCTCAGCCGCTTCATCAACGAGAACTTCGGCTTCGGCGACTTCGTGTTCAAGCTGGCCGACGGCACCGAGCTGGAGCGCGCCTCCAACTTCCGCGAACTGCAGGAATGCGTGGCGCGGGTGAACATCCAGTCGCTGCTGTTCCACGCCGAGCGCAACCACTTTTCCAACTGGCTGATCGCGCGCGGCGAGTTCGACCTCGCGCGGCAGCTCAAGCCGCGCCGCGTCAGCGACTTCGATGACCCCGAGGATCTGCGTGCCTTCCTGCTCGAGTCCCTGTCGGAATTCCGGCACGAGCGACAGGCGGGCATGGTCACCGATTTCAGGCGGGAACTGTACGACGGCACGGCCGAGTTCCTGCGCATCGGCGAAGGCTCGCTGGGCGGCAAGGGGCGCGGCCTGGCCTTCATCAACAAGCTCTTCAACAACCAGCTGGTCTGCAGCGCTTTTCCCGGCACCCGCATCACCGTGCCGCGCACGGCGGTGATCTGCACCGGCTATTTCGACCGTTTCATGCAGAAGAACGAGCTCACCGGCTTCGCGCTGGAAGAGCACAGCGACGAGGAGATCATCTCGGCCTTCGCCAACGCGGCGGTGCCGCGCGAACTGGAGGAAGACCTCAAGGCCTTCCTCGCCGTCGCCGACTATCCGCTGGCTGTGCGTTCTTCGTCCCTGCTCGAAGACAGCTACTACCAGCCCTTCGCCGGTATCTTCGACACCCACTTCCTGCCCAACAATCATCCCTCGCTGGAGGCGCGGCTGCAGCGGCTGCTGGCGGCGGTGAAACTGATCTACGCCTCGGTCTATTTCCGCAACGCCAAGAACTACACCGAGGCGACCGGCAACCGGACCGAGGAAGAAAAAATGGCCGTGGTGCTGCAGAAGATTGTCGGCAAGGACCGCGGTGGGTATTACTACCCGGTGTTCTCAGGGATGGCCCGCTCGTACAACTTCTACTCGGTGGGACACATCAAGCCGGAAGAAGGCATCGCCTACTGCGCGCTGGGCCTGGGCAAGACCATCATGGAAGGCGAAAATTGCCTGTTCTTCTCGCCGGCCAATCCCGGGGTGCTGCCCCAGTTCTCCAAGACCGAGGACTACCTGCGTAACTCGCAGCGCGAGTTTTTCGCGGTCGACCTGACCAGGAGCTCGGTTTTCCCCGAGGTCGGCGGCGAGGTCGGGTTGATTCGGCTCGGCCTGAAGGACGCCGAGCCGCACGGTGTGCTCCAGTACATCGGATCTACTTACTCGGCGGACAACGACCGCGTCTACCCCGGGGTCGGACGCAAGGGCGTGCGGCTGGTCACCTTCGACCCGATCCTGAAATCGAACCGGTTCCCGCTCGCCGAGGTGCTCCAGTACTTCCTGGAGCTGGGCAGCGGAGCGATGAACGTGCCCGTGGAAGTCGAGTTCGCGGTCGAATTCAACCCCGAGCCGGACACGCCCAACGAGTTCCGCCTGCTGCAGATACGCCCGATGAAAGTCGCCGGCTCCTTCGAGGATGTTTCGGTGGCCGAAAGCAACGGCGACCGGGTGTTGTGCAGGTCCGAACAGGCGCTGAGCAACGGGCGGATCGACGACATCCGCGACATCATTTTTGTGCGCACGGACAACTTCAAACGCGAAAACATGGCGCTGATGGCCGCGGAGGTCGGTGAATTCAACCGGCGATTCAAGGAAGCCAACCGGCCGTACATGCTGATCGGCCCCGGCCGCTGGGGCACCACCGACCGCTGGCTGGGTGTGCCGACCAAGTGGGACCAGATTTCCTCGGCGCGCGTCATCGTCGAGGCCGACTACGGCGATTTCGTCGTCGAACCATCTTTCGGAACGCACTTCTTCCAGAACCTGATCCACTTTTCGATCGCCTACCTGACGGTAAACAGCACCAGCGGTTCCGGCACGTTGGACTGGGACTGGCTGTACTCGATCGAGCCGGCCTCGGAATCGGGCTTCCTGCGCCATCTGCGGCTCGAGCACCCGCTCGAGGTGCTGGTCGACGGGCGGACCGGGAAGGCGGTGGTGCTGCTGGGCGAAGACCGTGGCCTTGGCTGAAAGCAAGCCAGCCGGCGCCAGGCCGCCGCTCATCGAGATCAGCAACGCCACCGTCTGGCGCGGCAGCACCCGGGTGTTCGAAAACTTTTCGCTGACCATCGACCAGGGTGAATGCGTGGTGATCCTGGGTCCCAACGGATCCGGAAAGACCACGCTGCTCAAACTGGTCAACCGGGAACTGTATCCCGTTGCCGGCGAAGGCGGCCGTGTCCGCATCCTCGGTCGTTCCAGATGGAACGTCTGGGACCTGCGGCGGCATATCGGCCTGGTTTCGCCTGACCTGCAGTTCGGCTTCCTGCCCTCCTCGAGCGGGCTGGAGGCCATCCTGTCCGGTTTCTTCGCCAGCATCGGCGTTCACGCGCAGCTGTGGGACGAAATCGAACCGACACAGGTCGAACGGGCGGAGGCCGTGATGGAACAGCTCGGCCTGGCCGATTTGCGCGACCGCGCCTTCGATACCCTCTCCACCGGCCAGCAGCGCCGCTGCCTGCTGGGCCGGGCCCTGGTGCACGAACCGGACACCCTGATCCTCGACGAGCCGACGGCGGGTCTCGACATGGCCGCGGGCTTCCAGTACCTGGCCCAGATCCGGGCCTTGGCGCGCAAGGGGCGGAACCTGGTGCTGGTGACGCATCACCTCGACGAGATTCCACCCGAAGTTGACCGCGTCGTCCTGCTCAAGGCGGGGAAAATCGTGGCCGACGGCTGCAAGCAAGCGGTGTTGACCAGTGAGCGATTGAGCGACGTCTATGAAACCGCGATACGCGTCTCCGAGGCCGATGGTCACTACCTGGCCTACCCGGGTCCGGCCGCGTGACTCGCGGGCGGATTTGACCTTAAAATTGTGCAGCCGGCCGCGGCGCGCCCCCAGCCCCGCCCGGACCCTTTGATTCCAGAGGCTTCGCCGATGCCGCACGCCAAGGTCATGCTTTCCCTCGAGGGCGTATTCAAAAGCTTCGCGCAGGAAGACGTGCTGCAGGATTTCAGCCTGGAAATCCACGACGGCGAGTTCTTCACCCTGCTGGGCCCTTCGGGCTGCGGCAAGACCACCGTGCTGC
>Ga0180435_10002795_pt1 | contig 17688 bp, 15 predicted proteins | sample SS_ome_3_FD_132467 | JGI IMG/M metagenome (GOLD analysis project Ga0180435, IMG submission 132467) | Hypersaline lake sediment archaeal communities from the Salton Sea, California, USA - SS_3_S_1 metaG | ecosystem: Environmental > Aquatic > Non-marine Saline and Alkaline > Hypersaline >...
TAACTACTACGCAGGACGGGTTCAGGCCGTGGTCTTCGGGAACGACGCGCAGTCGTTTTACATCATGAAGATGCGCCTGGACGGGGATGAGGACCTCGAGCACGCCAAGGCGGACGTGACGGTTCGAGGCAACGTACCGGGGCTCGAGGTCAAGCCGGGCACATGGTTTGGTTTCGAAGGCACGTGGGAGAACCACGACAAGTACGGGCGTCAGCTCGTGATCAAGAAGGCGCCCGTACTACAAGGTGGTTGGAACACGACGACGGCGCTCAAGATGCTGGAGAGTCATGGTGTCGGCATCCGGACGTGCAACGCCATGTACGATCACTTCGGTGACGACCTTGTCCAGGTGCTCGGTGATGCCGACGAGCTTCAGAAGGTAGGGTCGATCACCAAGTTCAGTGCGCTCCACATCGTCAGCCGATGGAGGGCCGTACGCGCCATGTTCCAGTCGCTCGAGTTTCTCGGTGACTTGCGCCTACCCAAGAACAAGGTCGAAGAGATCTACAGCCATTTCGGCGATGACGCCGAGAAAGCCTTGTCTGAGGATCCCTGGTCTCTGGTCCAGGTAGACGGCATCACATTCGACCAGGCTGATGAGGTTGCTCGACGCCTGGGTCTGGACCTGGGTGTTGATACGCGCCTCCGTGGCGCCGCCCTGTTCACATGCAAGTCCAGGCGCGGCATGGGCCATCTCTACCTGACTTCGGGGGAGCTCGTGCAGGGCATCCGTTCTGTGGCTCCCGAGGTCGATAAGGCCCAGATCGCGGCGGTGCTCAAAGAGCTCCATGACGAGAACCTGCTCGTCTTGGACAATAAGACTCGCAAAGGCACCGTTGCCATCTACGAGCCTTGGTACTACGCGCTGGAGGGGAACTCGGCCGAGCTACTGGCCGAGCGAAAAGAGCGGGCTGTTTTCTCTGAAGAAGGTAAAGCCGACTACTTGCAGATGCTCGGTACGGTCGGCCCGAAGGCAGAGAAGGCGTCCAAGCGAAAAGGAGCTCAGCTCGACACGGTAGCGAAGACTGCCATCCTCGAGTGGTCACAACACGGCAACCTGAAGCTTTCTGATGAGCAGCTCAAAGGGGCGGTGAATGCTCTGGTGCAGCCGGTGTCGATCTTGACCGGCCTGCCCGGTACGGGAAAGACCACGACGCTCAAGGTGGTGGTCAAAGTCCTGCAAGATGCGGGTGTGCCTTTCCTTCTCGTCGCGCCGACGGGGATCGCAGCCAAACGCCTGTCTTCAGTGACGGGAGCGGAAGCCTCGACGATTCACCGTGCTTTTGGTGCGAAGGGCATGGATACGGACGACGATCGAGAGGCCACCTACGCTGGCATCGTAGGCGTTGGTGGGAAAGCGCTCGCAGAGGACGGCTCGAAGGAGCTGTGGGGACACTCGTCGGACAACCCTCACCCGGCTCAGGTCGTCATTTGCGATGAAAGTTCGATGGTGGATCAGCACCTCCTGTTCCGCCTTCTTACCTGCACGGCTCGGAATTGTCGCATCGTCTTCGTAGGGGACGCCGCACAGCTTCCCAGCGTAGGTCCTGGGAACGTCCTGCGGGACATGATCTCCTCGGGCTTTTTTCCGGTAGTCAATCTCCAGGAGATCTTCCGCCAGCATGAGGCCAGCGACATTGTCATCGCTGCCCACGCGATCAACCGAGGAGACGTTCCGAAGTTCGATCGAAAGTCGAAAGACTTCACGTTCGTGGAGGTGCGCAACGAGCAAAGGGTGTTGGACACCATCACTTCAACGGTGCACAAGCTCTACGACCGTCGAGCCAACTTTCAGGTCTTGAGCCCTCGCCATGCGGGGACTCTCGGGGTCACGAACCTCAACCTTCGTATCCGTGAGCTTCTGAACCCCAAAACTCCGGGGCTCAAGGAGATGCGGCTTGGGTCCGAAACTGTGCGCGAGGGGGATCGCGTGATGGTTTCGAAAAACAACTACCGATACGAGATCTTCAACGGTGACGTGGGCAAGATTGTTCGTCTCGACCAGAAGCAGAAGATCGTGACCATCAAGATCCACGGTCCTCCTGCCATGCAGGTCGAGATGACGTTCAAGGACGCACCTCGCTACTTGCGGTTGGCCTACTGCGTCACCGTCCACAAGAGCCAGGGGCAGGAGTATGACGTGATTCTGATGCCGTGGTCGGGCTCTTTCCGTCATCAGCTTCAACGGAATTTGCTGTACACGGCCATCACTCGAGCTCGTAAAAAGGTCATCCTCGTCGGTCATCCGGAAGCTTTGGAGAAAGCCGTTGCGAACAACAAGGTCGATGCTCGTAACACGCTTTTCCCGGACCGTCTTGGTGAAGTTTTGGGTTGATTCGGAGAGCCACGAAAAAGGGGTATCACTCATGAGAGCTGAGTTCGGGCGCACCCATGACACAGACCAAGAATAGTCCTCCCACCTCGGACGAGATCAAGGAGCAACTCCGTAAGATCCGGAAGGGGATTCGCATCACGAAGATCACGACCACCCGTTCGGTGAAGGGACGGAACGGGGACTCCTTCGTGGGGTTCTCAGCGGCATGGCAATCTGTTCAGGATGACCATGGGGGTCCTGGTGCGGACGTACAAGCGGACCCCGAGGATGACCGGGTCTACGCCGCCCAGGGCCTCACCCTCAAAGAAGCCAAGCTGGCTCGGTACATGCTGGCGATGGAGTGCGACCTGGCGGCTCTCGAGTCTGCTTTGGCGAACGGATCGATCACCCCCAACTATTTCAAAGACGCGGTGCGTGGCGTGAAGAACAACTACGACATGCTCGTGCTGCGTGAGATGGGAGCTCTCCCGGATGAAGGCAAACCCAATGAACGATAACTCGAACATCCCGGTTGTGGATGTCGAGCGAATCGAGCGCACTTACGCTGAGCTCAAGAAGATGGAGATCCGTCTGGATCCCAACCCGATCGAATATGGGCCGAAGCGGTTCAACAACCGGATCGCACAGGTCCGTGCCATGTTGACCCGACTCGAGCAGATCTTTTTGCAGACCAGCGAGGATCTTCACTACTTCAAACGTCAAATCTCAAGTCGCAACGCTCTGTACGAGCTCGAGAAGCGGGATCTCATGGTGAACGACGCCCGGGTTCGCGTGGGACGGTCCCAAGGCGAACGTGAGGCACTCGCGGACGTTCAGCTTCGAAACGAGATCGAAGAAATCCAGAAGCTCCAGATGGCAGCCAACGACCTCGAGTCGCTGATGATTGTGATCAAGTCGAAGCGCACGGATCTCAAAGACATCCAAGGTCGGATGCGCGAGCAGATGAAACTCATCGAGCACGACATCGGCATGGGTGCTCGCTGGGGCAACAACGCCCCTTCCTCCTTCACCAACGAAAGCGTGAACAAACTGGATGGCCTCCTGGCTGACGTAGATGCAAGCCTCGGCATCGTGGATGACGGCACGGGTGCGCCGCACGACTCTGACGACGACGAAGAGGGTGACGAAGAAGAGGAAGAAGAAGAGCTCGTCGAGGCAGAGGACCCGAAGCACGACCCAGCCCCACATGCTGAGCCAGAATCTGTGTTGGTTTTTGGCGAAGAGGATGAACCCGAAGAAGAGTCCACGGAGGCCGCAGACGAGGATGATTTGTCGGCGCTGATTCCTGAAGAAGACGCTGCGGGAAAACTTCCTGAAAACCACACGGCGCAAGAGGATGCCGATGATTTTCTCGATGCGCTTTCGTCTGCGGGAGACGAAGACGAAACGAAAAATGTGGAACAAGAAGACGCTGAATCTTCTATCAACGACCTGATTGCGAGTCTTTCTGATGACTGATTCATTTGCCCTCTCAAAGGGGTAGAAGTCCTGAACCCGGCACGTCTGTATAGACCCGCCATTTCACAACACCACACCGAAAACGAGAGAGAAAACATCATGAGTAACGGATTCCAGGAATTCGGCTTTGGCCACAACGATGCAGGCATTGGCTCGCGCGCCAAGAAGTTCAAGGGGGAGAAGGGCAAGACCTACCGCCTCGGCTTCGTTTGGTGGGAAGGCATGGACAGCGACAATTTTGACGCTTCCAAGCTCGTCGCGGAAGAGGGCAAGGAGGACGGCCTCACGCCCAAGTTCATCGGAGGCCCTCGCAACTACCACAAGGACGTAGGCTACTTCCTGAACAAGGGGCCCGAGTTCACCGCACTGGTCGGTGAAAATCCCCGGATGCAGATTGCCACGATCATCGTGTCGTGGCCTCTCGGTCGCAACGGACAGCCGGACAAGGACAGCCTGTTCTCCGGGATGCCCGACGTGATGCCCTGGATCTTCTCGCAGGACAAGTACGAGAAGCTCAAGAAGATGCACGGAAGCGGCTACTGGATGCACGACCATGACGTGCAGGCTGACTGCGAGGACACGCAGTTCCAGAAGTTCAACTTCCTGCCGGCGAAGCAGAACATCTTCAAGGAGATGCTCAAGTCGAACAACGAGAAGGGGAAGGAGATCGCGCAGTTCATCATCGACCGCGTGCGTCAGATGGCCCCGAACCTCGGCCGGGAGATCGGCCAGGATCTCACCCTCGACCAGCTCAAGGAAAAGCTCGGCGTGAGCTCCGGCGGACCGGTGGGCAACGTCGTCTCCAGTGATTCGGACGTGGACTCGATGCTCGGGTCCATGCTCGACGACTAAGAGCGGTTCGATGAGGGAGGGGTAGAGTGACGGGTGCTTGTCCTGGGACTCGACCCCTCCCTCACCAATTTCGGTTGGGCTGTCCACGACACGGACGCCGAGGGGCTTGACCGCTGTCTCGAACGTGGTCGGTTCCGAACGAAACCTCGAGAGTTCGAGGACGAAGTTTCACGATATATGCACCTCCGGGAGAGTTTGCGGAATCTCATCGCACAGCGCCCCGAGGTAGAGGCCGTCGGGATCGAGCATCCCGTGATGAACGAGAACTACTCTGAGGGTATGTACGCCTTGTTCATCATGAGCCTAGAAGCGATCAAGTCACAAGCTAAGGACCTCGTTTTGTTCGCACCACCACAGGTCAAACGATTTGCCAAGGACAAGTCCGGCCTCCCCTCCGACTGGAAGATGGGGAAGATGGACATGGCACAAGCCGCCAAGGATGACGTGGGCGGCGGTCGTTGGGACCACAATGAAGCGGATGCCTACCATGTCGCGTGTATGGCAGGCCGCTGGTGGAAGTTCTACGTGGGGGATCTCGAAGAAGATGAGCTCACCCCCTATGAGAAGAAGACCTTCACGCATATCCGCCGAATCCAGAGGGGTAAAAGAGCGGGCCAGCTCGAGATTAAGGGCATCCTCCATCGAGAGGGCGACCGGTTTTTCCTCTGGTCCATGACAAGCAAAGGACGCCATGCCGCCAAGTAAAAAGACCACCAAGAAGAAAGCTGTCAAGAAGACCACAAAGGCGACTCCCGCCAAGAAGACGACCAGGGACACCGCCAAGAAGAGCTCAAAGAAAGGGTCCTCTGGGCTTTCTGCGGCTCGGGCCATGCTCAAGACGGCGCTCAAAGGGGACGACTATGTGGTCAACCTCGACCCGAAGCAGGCGAAGAAGTCGATGGAGGTCATTTCGACCGGTTCCATCGTCATCAACCATCTCATTGGTGGGAAGCTCAACCAGCACGGAGTGGCACCTTGCCCAGGCGTTCCTCGTGGCAAGATCCTGAATCTGTACGGTCCGGAGGGTTCGGGCAAGACCACCATTGCACTCCAGACGGCGGCGGAGTGCATCAAGGAGGGCGGTCAGGTCTGTTACATCGACTGGGAGCACGAGATCGTCCCTGAATATGCGATGGCTCTCGGTGTCCCGATCGGTGACGAGGACAAGTTCATGCTGATGCAGCCGGACACTTTGGACGACGGCATCGCGATCCTGTGGACGATGGCGACCCACAAGATCGACCTGGTCGTGCTTGATTCGGTCGGTGCCGGTGTCCCACAAGCGTACTTCGAGAAGAGCATCAAAGAGACCGCTGCCCAGGGACGTGTTGGCATGAACGCGGCCGTTTGGTCGGCCTTCTTGCCGAAGCTGAAGGCCCGCATCACCAAGACCGGGACCGCCATCATCGGGATTTCGCAGATGCGCGACTCCATCAACACGATGGGGTACGGTGACAATTTCACGGTGCAGGGTGGCAAGGCGTGGAAGTACTACTCGGCACTCCGGATGCGCCTGAAGAAGGTCGGTACCGAAAAGGCGAGCGAGTACAGCGCACTGTCGAACAAGACGGACAACCGGGTTGTTGGTGCCAAGATTCGCGCCAAACTCGACAAGTGCAAGGTGAGCCCGCAGCAGGGCAACGAAGAAGACCTCTACATTCGGTGGGGTCTCGGGGTCGACGATCTGCGCTCGCTCATCGAGATCGGTCTCGCACACAACCTCGTTCGCAAAAAAGGGGCCTGGTTCTACTGGACTGACCCTGACGGCGAAGAGCATGGGGGACAAGGCATGGAAAGGTTCCGTGGCTTCTTCGACAAAAACCCCAAGGCACGCAAGGCACTCGAGCGCCAGATCAAGCCCTACATGGCGGCCGGCGGTTCGGATGACGGAGCGGACGATGAGGACGAACTTGATCTGTTCGGAGCCGAGTCCTTCAACACGGACAGTGAGCTCAAGGACATCATGTCTTCGATCTCCAGCCTTGATGAACCGTCTGACAGCTCTGACTGATGCTTAAGGTACGGGTCAGGAATTTCCAATCCGTCGAAGACGCCGAGCTCACGATCGATGGGCTCACCGTCGTGACGGGTACGAACAACGCCGGCAAGTCGGCGTTTTTTCGTGGCATCCGTGGAGCATTCACCAACACGCGCGGGTACGACTTCGTTCGTCATGGGACAGACCACTGCCAAGTGGACATCACCTTCGACGATGGCGGCACCCTGACCTGGATGAAGGGCAAGAACGTCAACACGTACATCGTCAACGGAGGCAAGCCCTTCGAGAAGGTGGGTCATGGTGTCCCTCCCGAGGCTCAGATTTTTGGCATTGATTCGGTGACGACCGGCAAGACTGAACTCTGGCCTCAAATCGCCCCTCAGATTACGGGTGTTTCGTTTCTGCTACACGAAACGGGCTCGGTCATCGCCGAGGCCGTCGCCGACGTGAAGCGGGTCAACCAGCTCTCCCGAGCTCTGTCGTCCTGTGAGAAGGACAGGCGTTCGGCTCGCTCTAGTCTCAAGTTGCGACGGGCCGATGCCAAAAAACTCAATGAGAAGCGAGAAAAGTTCGCGGGTCTCGATGATGTGGTGGGGGGGATCGAGGCGCTTGAGGCCAAACGTCAGAAGGCCGAAAAGATCGCGAAGGCCGCCACTAATGTTGCCAAGCTCCAGCGACGCCACAAGGCTGCACGAGAAGCGGTAGGAGCCCTGGACGGGCTCGAGGATGCGGCGGGCGCCGTACCCTCCCAGGATGCCCTCAGAGGCGCTGAGAGGCTTGGGAGAGGTCTCAAAGAGGCTACCGATCTCCGAGGACGATACCAGCACGCGGTGGCCAAGGTTGAGGCTCTCGCTGCTGTCGAAGAAGCTGAGCGGTCGGTCCCGGAAGCCGGTCGGGTCAAGAAAGCCCAGGAGGCGGCCCAGGCTTTCCGTAGGGCCTCAAAACTGCAAGGTCGGTATCAGGGTGCTTTGGCCGAGGTCGAGGCTCTGAGCGGCCTTGAGGATGCTCAGGAGGCCGTTCCGAGCGATGCCCGGTTCGACTACGCTGAACGGTTCCGTAAGGGCGTTCAGCTCACGGTCAGTTTGGCGATGAAGTGGGAAGGGGCTCGTAAGGAGCTCGAGACCTTTGAGGCTGCGCAGAAGGCACTCGAACAAATCGACCTGGATGACAATCACATCGTGCGCGCCGGCAAGTTCAAGAAAGCGGTGGGCAATGCTACTAGCTTGAAGAAACGGTACGTACAGAACCGTGATGCTGTGGCTGACCTAGAGCGTCAGATCCGGGAGCATGAGGTTGAGCTCGAGGAGCTCAACAAGAACCTTGTCAATGTGTTGGGTGACGTGGACGAGTGCCCCACCTGTGGCAGTGGTCTCGACCACATCCACTAGCGGTGACGACGAAGACGGATCGCATCTGCGATGCCCCCAATGATTCCAGCCGGGATCCAAACCGGAGCTGTGGCAACGAGCACCAGACCGGCGAGGAGCATCATCCACCCAGGCGGTGCAACCCAACCACCCTGCCACCAGCTTTTGAGATCCTCGAACGTGAAACGATCGGCCATGGGTTACCCATGTCTTTCTTTCCCCAAAAGCACAAGCGGGGATTCCTGTATTTTTCACGGTCGCCATGAAGGTGACGGGTAGAAGTAGGGAGATGATTCGTCTCCTTTGGCGCACCGATGTCCACTGTCGGGACCACACACCGTCTTCACGAAAAGACGATTGGGTGGAGACCGTGGCTCGCAAGTTGACCGAGGTCGGAGAGCTCGCGGCCAAGTACGACGTGGACGCTGTGATCGACGGTGGAGACCTGTTCGACGACAAGCTGCCCGTCCGCACAAGCCATCGGCTTGTGAGCAGGGTTGCGCGTATCCATCGGGCCTATCCGTGCCCTACGTACGTGAACGTCGGCAATCACGACCTTCGACTGTCGCGCCTCGACAACCTTCCCGAGAATCCGCTCGAGACGCTCTACTCTACGGGTGTTGTGCATCGTCTCTACGACGAGCATGAGGCCGTGTTCGAGAAGGAGGGCATGAAGGTACGGGTTGTGGGCGTTCCGTACCATGGTCCCCGTTACGACCTCGGACGGTTTCAGCAGATTGAGCGCAAGGATGAGGATTGGCTCGTGTGTGCCGCCCATGTCCTTGCTTCGCCGCAGGGCGGTGAGATGTTCAAGAATGAGGACATCCTCAAGTACGACGAGCTTGCGGATCTGAACCCTGGCGTGGACGTGTGGTGTTTCCTGCCTGGGACGAAAGTTCTGGATTGGAACGGGCGCCAGTTTCCCATCGAGGAGGTGCGGGGATCGCTGGCTCTTATGGGACGCCACGGCGAGCCCGTGGTGACCGAGGAAGTGCACCCTGTTCGTCAAGTTAACGAGGAGATCGTCAAACTCGATGTGGAAGGGGTGCCTGGAGTTTTGATGCCGGGAGTCACGGGAGAGCATCCGTTTTGGGTGGCTAGGGATCTCAAGTGTCACCTGCCTTCTCGCCGTACTCGTCGGTGCCATCCCGACAAAACTCGAAATTCATACCCCTGTTCCGTGTGCATCAAAGCCCCTTCTGTTCAAGCCGGATGGTTGCAGGCTTCCGAGATTCAAGAGGGAGATTACGTGGCGGTGCCTGTCCCATCGCCCCGGCCTGTTGTGGGGGTTTCCAACCCTCAGCGTGCGCGTCTCCTTGGCCTTTATCTGGCGGAAGGCCACATTATTCTCAATCGGGCCAAAAAGCCTGTGGCTGGGGTGGCGTGGTCGTTTCACGAAGAGGAAACCGAGTTGGCGGACCTGGTGACGAACACTGTGGCTTCCCAGTTTGGGCTGGAAACGAAAAGCCATCCGACCACTGGAGCCTGTACGCAAGTTTGTGCTTATGGATCGGACATTGCTGAGTGGTTTCAGGAACAGGGGGGTCGCTACTCTCACTCCAAGAGTTTTTCTTCGTCCGTGTGGTCGTGGTCCGCAGCAGACAAAATGGAGCTGCTGCTGGGCTGGCTTCTTGGGGACGGCCATGCTCGTGATCCTGAGAAGCCTGGTCGTATTCGCACGGAGGTCATGGCCGGGACTGCAAGTCCGCAGTTGGCTTCGCAGATGTACCTTTTGGCTCTCAGTCTGGGGCTGCGTCCGTCGTACTCCGTACGGCCTTCTAAAGACGGGGTGGAGATCAATGGGCGCGTCTGCGGTGTGCGCGAATTTCATGTCATTTCGTTTTACGGCGATGACGGGGAACGTCTGGCACGTCTCATGGGGGTCGATTTCCGACCTCGTACGAAGACCAAAGTTGCGGGGTTTTTCCATGATGGGATGTACTTCGCACGGGTCAGGTCTGTAAGTCGTGAGCATTACCGTGGTCCCGTCTACAACATGCGCACCTCGAACGAGGAGTACGTCGCCGGGATGCTGGTTACCCACAACTGCTTCGGCCACTGGCACAAGAACCAGGGCATCACGGAGGTCAAAGGCGGCAAGTGGGTGGTCAACGTCGGGTCCTTGACACGGGGATCGCTGACAGAGGACAACACGAAGCGCGAGCCCGGTGTGGTCGTCATGGGTTTTTGGCCCTCGGCCAAGCAGATGCCGCCGAGTCTCGAGTTCGTGAAAATCACGATCCGACCGGCGGAAGAGGTTTTCGACATGGAGAAGCGAGCTCGAGAAGAAGCTCGCGCGCTGACCGTAGATGCTTTTGTAGAATCAGTGAAGAGTGAGCTTCAGGCGTCGAGCGATAAGCCTTTCGGGGAGATCGTTGAAGCCATGGAGCTTCCCGCAGAAGTCAAAGAGCGCGCGCTTGAGTACATCGACGCTGCGGACAAGGGGTAGAGTGATCGATGAGCCGGGGCAAGGTCCGCACTCTGTACTGGTCGCACTTGGCGGCCTACGAGCAATGCCCGCAGAAGTACCTCTGGGGGTACGGCTGGGGTGACATCGATCTGGGACGTGGTCCGGGTAAGGGCAAACCCAAACCGAAGGACGACTCGAAGCATCACGCGGTGATGGGGATCGTCATTCAGGCCGTGCTCGAGGACTTCTACAACAAGGAGATGTACAAGCGTCCTGAGCTTCGAGGGGCGGAGCTCAAGCGTCACCTGATCCGGATGACGAAGGACAAGCTCACCTCTACGTTGCCGCGTTTTTACATCGACTGGGACAAGATCTTGTTCGAAGAAATCGAAGAGACGTGTGTCTTCGGGGTGGTCAACTACCTCAAGACCATGAAGGCCCACAAGCTGCTTGGGGTGTATGCCAAAAGCGAGGTTGAGCTTTTCGGGCACGCGACCAACTGGCTCCCTCTCGGCGGCCGTGCGGATTTCGTCATCCGGCGCGAAGACACGGGTATCACGCTGTTGGACGGGAAAAACAGCGGCACGAAGATGAAGTACGTCGATCCCGATCAGCTTCGGTGGTACGCGCTGTGTTTCTCTTTGGCTTTCCACAAGCTCCCCAATCGACTTGGGTTCGTGTGGTTCCGATACCCCTATGACGAAGAGACGGGGGAGACGGGCGTGGATTGGATCGAGTTCACGCGACGGGATCTCAGGGAGCTCGCAGATCGTGCCATCAAGGTTCGGCGTGGTCAGGAGAAGGAGAAGTTCGATCCGAAACCATCGGCGAAGACTTGCAAGTTCTGCGACTTCGAGACTGTCTGTGAGGCTCGGATTCAGAATCGAGCCGAGAACGCTGCGAAGCGCAAACGTAAAACTCCAAGTTTGCCGATTGTCGATGCCGATCTTTCCCAAGGTCTTGTCGAGTTTGGTTTTGGTGGAACTTCGGAGGAGTAAAACACAGGAGGGCTCGTGAGCAATCTGGACGAACAACTCGAAGACGTGATCAAGCGCCGCAAGAAGGTGACCGAAACCTTGGAGCGGCTTAAAGGTCGCAAAGAACAGGCGCAGGCTAACCTCGAAGCTGTCGAGGAAGAATGCCGGGCCAAGAACATCGATCCCGAGAAGATCGACGACATCATCCAGCAGCTTGAAGACAAGTATCGGACGATCGTCGAGGAGCTCACCAAAGACATCGCCGAAGCGGAACGCAAAATCGAACCCTACGTCACGGGGACCACATCATGAAGATCGAAGTAGCCAAACCAGACCTCGAGGCCGCCCTCCAGGTCGTCTCCATCGGAGCTGCCTCTTCTGGCAGCGATCTCACCACCCACTTCGTGTTTCGCCACCGCGAGGAGTCGAACATGGTCGAAGTACTGTCGAACAACAACCGCATCGGTTGTTCGATGCCCATCCAGGCTGCGAAGACGACCCGTTCGGACGACCACAGTGCGTTCACGGTCGAGTCCTGGCGCCTGAACAAGTGGATCTCGGCCATCGAGGACTGTGTGGTCACGCTCGAGTTCAAGGAGGGCATCGTGAAGGCGACGAGTCCGAAAGGGTCCGTCAAATTCCAGTCGCTTGACCCCGAGCATTTTTCCTACTGGGACGAGACTCTCGGCGAGGTGGAGAAGGGGACGACGATCTCGGCGAAGCGTCTTCAAGCCGCTCTGGGGCACGTCAAGATGTTCATCAGCGACAAGGACACGACGCAGCCAAAGCTGGCTTCTACGGAGATCCGTAACTCTGCTCTTCAGGCAACTGACAAAGGTGCCTTGGCGGTGGCGGTGATCGAAGACCTTGGTGAGAGCCAGCTTCGTATTCATGGCAAGGATCTGTCTCAGGTCATGTCGTTCCTTGGCCAATCGGGTGACGAAACGGTTGAGCTCAAGGAGCACGACCGCTGCCTTTTTATCGTGCGCCACGATGGCGGTGTTTTGTCGGTGGGTCGTCCTCCCCATCCTTTCCCGGACATCAGTATCGACATGGGGGAGAGTGACCCGCACTACTGGAATCTCGACAAGGACGAGGTCGTGTCGGCCATCAACAGCCTCGTGGCTTCGGCCTCTCGCGAGGACACTCGGGTCAACCTCAACATGAAGAAGGAAGGCATCGTCAGTCTGACCATGACGAGCGCGTCGGGCGACAAGGTGACGATGAACCTTGAGACTCAAAAGCAGACGTTGCCGGGAAAGACGGACGATGATGAGCCCATCACCATCGCAGGGCACGGATCGCTCGAGGATGCGAACCCGGTTCCAGAGCAGGGGTTCGATCTGGCGTACCCGTATCTACTCCGGCTTTTGGGGCAATGGAAAAGCGACATCATCCGTCTCGGTATCAGCCCGCAGGTGGACAAGGAAACGGGCAAGTCCAAGGGGGGCTGGGTACGTTGTCGTGAAACACGAGGCCAGGACGACTACCTGACCCTGCTCGTTTGGCTCAAAACTACTGCGTGAGGCTCCTGTGGACTTTCCTGAGCTCCCCGAGCTGACTGGCGTGGAGGCCAAGGCCAATAAGGCCCTTGGCCTCCGTGACGCTTTGGACCAGCAGATCTCGGAGAATCAGGATCAGATCGAGGAGCTCGAGAACGAAGAGGAGTTGCTCGACCTCGTTGCTAACCTCATCCGACGCCTCATTGACGCTGAAGTGACAGACGGTGTCAAAGCCGTCGAAAAACTCCAAACAGAGGGTCTACAGGAGATCTTCTACGATCAAGAGCTCTCAGTACGTGCTGAGGTCGAGGAATCGCGCGGCAAAGTGTCCGTGTCTCTTTTCACGCAGAGGCGTCTCAAAGATGGGACCTTGGTGGAGGGTATCGCTGATCAGTCGTTTGGCGGTAGTGTTCTCACCATGCAAAGCATCCTGATGCGCGCGACGGTCATTTTCCGTCGAAACATGCGCCCGGTGCTGTTCCTCGATGAGACACTGGCTGCGGTCTCGAACAAGTACCTGGATCGGGCTGCGAAGTTTTTGTCGAAGCTGTGTGATCGGCTTGGTCTCGACATTCTTCTCATCAGCCACGACGAGGCCCTTATCAACGCGGCCGACCACGCCTACGTCGTCAGCGACAACGGCGGCAAGGCGAAATTCCGGAAGTTGAATAGGGGGTCGAAGTGAAGACGGAGGGAGAAATCAAGCAGAAGGTCAAGCAGGTGATCTTTCGACACCGCAAGGCGTATATCCGCCAGGGCCTGGCCAAGAAACCTCTCAACTGTCGGCACAACGACACCGTGCGCCTACCGGTTCACATGTCGAACCGTGCTGAGCTGCGCGTCTGTGGCTTTTGCCCGGACGGTGTGACCCCCAACAACTTTGTCTGCGACTCGACCATGGGCGGAGACAAGCAAGCGGCTGACTGCCCTTTCTTCGAGAACCACACGACGGCAGACGAGCTCAAAGAGGAGTTCAACAAGAAGCTAGGTTTGAACGGTGAGGCACCGGTTCAGATCGGTTACATCGCCAAGGAGTATCCCGATGTGGCCGCTTTGATGTGGGTCCTGGGTCCGGGGGGTCGAGAGCAGAACCCCGAGGAGCCCAAATCTGAAGGACCCAACGCGGGTAAAGGTGGTGGCCTCTTCGCGTTTTTCGGGGACGGCGAAGACCTCGAATCTGTTCCTGAACGTCCTTTGGTAGAGGAGGCTACGCATGAACCCGAATCTGCTTGACATCGTTGCCCTCAGCCCCAACAGCAGCCCCAACCAGCTCACCCTGGAAGACATCCAGGTCAACCCCGAGCTGGCCCCGTATTTGATCTCGAGCTCGAAGTCGGTCACGTGGGTCCCTCATGCCTCCCAGAAGAACACGGTACGGACTGCGGTGCGGTCTCGAGATGGGATCGAGGCCGAGCTCGTGGCTGCGCTTATCGGTATGGGTTCGCAGGCGGAGTGGGGAAACGTTCACCCGCTCACGACAGAGGGCGTCATGGCCTGCTTGGAGCACGTTTCGAGCTACATCGAAGGTCCTTTGGAGATCCTCTGCTCCGCAGACACCGACCTCGAAGGCGTTGAGATTCCGGAGCACTTCCAGCAGACCCAGGCGAAGTGGATCCCTGTGGACTGCCTCGTGGTGGTTCCTGTGGATCGGGCTTACCTTGGCACCTTGTGGGTGTTGGGAAATCGTGTGGCCGCGCTCGTGCACAACGTGAGCCGGGGAATGGCGGTTGCGTGGAGGTAGCTCAGTGGCTTCAAGAGAGCCTCGACCTGTGTGTGGTCACCGAGGATGCTCGTGACTACCTCATGGGGCGCGGGGCTTCTCCGCGCGTGATCGACGAGTGGGGCATCAAGGTCTGGGATCCCCCTTTGACTCCGTGCCCGGACTCTTCGATCCACGAGTACTACGGGGCCCATTTCGAGCGCTTCGAGGGGAAGGTCATCTATCCTCTGCTGAGCCCCAAAGGGCGGTTCTTGGGATTCGACAGCCGAAACATCGATGCCAAGGACGATGTTCGTTACCTGCTTCCTGAAAGTCGATGGAACCCGGTCTGGGTTGGGATGCCCAGTGCGATGGAGAAGATCTGGAAAGGCTGCGACATCGTGATCGTTGAAGGACGTTTTGATGTTTTCGCGATGTTGCAGGTCGTGGAAGCCAATTGTAGCGATAAGGCCGTCTTGGGGTCTGGACCAGCACACTTGTCGTGGAAGCAGGTAGAATTCCTTCGTCGCTGGTGCGCCGCTGTTGACGCACCGGATCGAAGACGTTCCCCCCATGTGTACATGGCCTATGACAACGACGACGCAGGCAAGAAGGGTACTGCGGACGCCATCAAGCACCTCGGCTACGGCGGGGTGCAGGGTTCACATCTCCGGTACGGGAAGCCCGGAGACGATCCTGGTGCGATCTGGGATCGTGGGGGCGTAGGGCATCTCTGCGAAACCTTCCCTGACTTGTAAAGGAGAACTCCATGGAAAAGTGGAAAGCCGGTTCCGAAGTGATGAAGAAGGTCAAGGGCTTGATCGCCAAGTACCACCCGCATCTTGCGTTGGTGGAGCAGGAGATCGCCGTGGTCTTTCGTGAGAAAGCTGTGGAGAAGTCTGGGAAGGTCATCATGGGCAACACGTCCAAGGCCACGCCGCTTCTCGAGGTCTTGACGGACAAGAAGTTCAACTACCGGTTCATCATCGAGATCGGTGCCGATGTGTGGAACAACGAGCTCGACGACAAACAGCAGCTCGCTCTCCTGGACCACCACCTGTGCGCGATGAAGGTCGAGGATGACGGCCAGGGTAGTCGCAAATACTCCCTGCGCCCGCCTGACTTCGTCGGCTACAAGGAGGAGGTCGAACGTTGGGGCATGTGGCGTCCGATGGATGACGATACGTTGTCGGTCATCGAGGAGATGTTCGGTAAGAAGGCTGAGGAAAAGAAGGCCACCGTCAAGAAGCGGGTGGCTGCGACGGCTCCGGATGATATCGACGATCTCCTGGACTAGCGTGGTTTCGTGAAAATCTGCGATCCCTTGCAGGGGTTTCACCGGGGTAGAAGAAGTAGGCGCGACCCGTGAGTCTCGATACGAAATACCGGCCCCTTCGCTATGCTGACGTTCTGGGTCAGGAAGCCACCGTTGAAGTCCTCAAGCAGATCGTGCGCGAGGGCAAGCAGTTTCATCAGAGCTACCTGTTCGCAGGAGCGCACGGTGGCGGCAAATGCGTCACTGGCGACACTCTTGTTCCAACGAGTCGTGGGCTGATGCCCATCGAAAAACTCATGGGGCCGGATGAGCTCAGCCCAACGGACGTGTCGGTCGTGCAGGAAGGTGGGGACCTAGCTCAGGCGGCTTTCACGTACCGAGGAGGTTTCCGGGACACACTCCGAGTCATCTCCCACCGAGGTTTTCAGGTGGAGGGCACCCACAACCACCGAGTCCGTGTCCTCGACGCGGAGGGATCAATTGCGTGGCGAAGGCTCGATGAGATCCGGGAAGGCGATTTTCTGTGCGTCAACCGTAAAGGGGCTGTGTTTGGGCCCGGTGCCGATCTCTCTGGATTCGCCTACGAAGAGCGTGGTTCGGCCGACAAGGGTCAGTTCACCACGGTGCCTTGGGAGGCTCCCAAGACTTTGACCCCCAAGTGGGGACGTCTGCTCGGTTATCTGGTGGGAGACGGGAGTTGCTTGGCCTCCGAGTACGTGGAGGTCAACAACGCGGAGGGCGAGACTAAGGAAGACATTCTTAACCTCCTTCGACATTTGGCGGGACATGGGATCGAAACGCCTGACAAGCGTTCGACTACGGGCCTCAGCAAACTGCGGGCGTGCAGAAGGAAGGTGCGTAGTTTCCTCGCGTATGCCGGGCTAGAGTATGTGGGCGCAGGGGACAAAGAGATCCCGTGGTCGGTGTTGCAGTCGTCTGCCGACGTGTGTCGAGAGTTCCTCGTGGGGTATTTTGAGGCGGACGGTCATGTAGGCCCGAGTGGCATTGAGATCACCTCCAAATCTCGCAAGCTGATCAGACAAGTGCAAATTCTCCTTCTCCAATTCGGGGTCGTCGGCGCCGTCCGGGAGAAGCATGTTGTGGGGCACGGCTCATACTGGAGGTATGAGGTCGACGGCACCAGTCGCAAGATTTTTGGCGATTTGGTGGGCTTCTCATCGACACGAAAACAAGCGTCCTTGGAGGCGTGCGTGCGCCAAGATCACTCTGCGTTCGACGCTGGGGACCGGCGTATCACGAACCTACGCGAGAGCATCCCCCACCAACATGGTTGGGTAGCGCGGTTCTACCGATCACTGCCCCGGGAGCACAGGAATCGGGCAACCGGACGCCTGTTTCGCTGCCGTCGGGGTAGATGCAATCTGAGCCGGAGAGTCCTTGAGGTCCTCGTGGAGGACTTCCTACATCTCAGTGACGACGAAGCCGTTAGCGAGCACTTCACCTCCTTGTGGGACGCTGATTACGTGTTCGACCCTGTCGTGGACATCACGCCGGGTCAGGCTGAGGTCTACGATTTCAATGTCCCTGACGGATCGATGTTCGCAGCCGCAGGGCTGATGAATCACAACACGACCTGTGGCCGCATCATGGCGCGAGCCATGCTCTGTGAGAGTCCCGTAGATGGGGAGCCTTGCGACAAGTGCCACTCGTGTTTGTCGATCCTCAATGACGCCTCCGAGAACTTCATCGAGGTGGACGCCGCGACGAACTCAGGCAAGGACCACATTCGTCGCATCACCGAGGAGGCCCAGTTCGGGTCCTTTTCGGGGCGCCGCAAAATCTACCTGTTCGA
>Ga0180435_10002798_pt1 | contig 17677 bp, 16 predicted proteins | sample SS_ome_3_FD_132467 | JGI IMG/M metagenome (GOLD analysis project Ga0180435, IMG submission 132467) | Hypersaline lake sediment archaeal communities from the Salton Sea, California, USA - SS_3_S_1 metaG | ecosystem: Environmental > Aquatic > Non-marine Saline and Alkaline > Hypersaline >...
ATATCATTCTTTATTCTATCTTCTTTTTTTATTATTCCTTTTCTTATTTTAATCTACAATAGATTAATCAGCTTCAAACTATCTGTTGAATAAATTGGGAAGCGGCTGAAGACCTGGCGGCCCCGGAAACCCAAGATTTCGAAGCGCTACATGGGACGTTACGCAAAAATGGTCTCTTCCGGTGGTGAAGGGGCGGTGGCGGAATAACATCAGTAGTCAGTGATCGGTTGTCAGTAGTCAGACGAGGGTGGTCAGTAGTTATTTGATAGTTCATTTGCCGAGAATGCGGAGTATGGTGGGTAAGAGTTACAGGGATTTGGATGTGTGGCGAAAGGCAATGGATTTGGTAATTGTCTGTTATCAAATGACCAACGGCTTTCCTAAGAGTGAAATATATGCGCTATCGAGTCAGTTGCGGAGGGCCGCTGTATCTATTCCAGCAAATATTGCTGAGGGTTGTGCACGGCAGCACGCAAAAGAGTTTATTCAGCACTTGTCTATTGCCTATGGCTCGGCCGCAGAAGTCGAGACGCACGTGTTGATAGCCGAGCGGCTTGGGTATGTCGAGGGAGATGAAGTTGCGGGCGTGCTTCATAAAGCGAGCGAGATTGGAAAGATGCTCAATGGACTACGTAAGTCACTGAAACCATACAACTGACAACTGACTACTGACAACTGACTACTGACAACTGATCCCTGACCCCTGAACCCTGAAACCTGACAACTGAACAAGGAGGTATTCTATTGAAAACGCTTACGGGCGCACAGGTGATTATGGAAATCCTCAAAGAGGAAGGAGTGGAGACGATTTTCGGCTTTCCGGGCGGGGCGGTTATCGATCTCTATGATGAATTGGCCAAAACGGATATCAAACATATCTTGGTGCGCCATGAACAAGGTGCCGTACATGCCGCCGATGGGTATGCCAGGGCGAAAGGAAGTGTCGGGGTTTGTCTCGTTACCTCGGGTCCGGGGGCGACGAATACCGTCAGTGGGATCGCGTCCGCCTACATGGATTCGATTCCCGTGGTGGTTCTTACCGGGCAAGTCCCTACGGGACTGATCGGAAACGATGCGTTTCAAGAGGTGGACATCGTGGGTATTACCCGGCCCTGTACGAAACACAATTACCTGGTGAAACGGACGGAAGACTTGGGGAGGGTTCTTAAGGAGGCCTTTCACATTGCTCGATCCGGTCGGCCGGGGCCGGTTTTGGTGGATCTTCCAAAAGACGTCGTCCAGGGTATGGTCAAGTACAAGCCGCTTCCGGAGCCCAAGCTCGCTTCCTATAAGCCGACCTACACGCCCAACCTAAAACAGCTTCGTAAGGCCGTATCGCTTCTGAAGGAATCAAAAAGGCCGGTGATTTTCTCTGGTGGCGGCGTGATCTTGTCGGGGGCCAGCGATGAACTCACCGCTCTGGCCAAAAAGTTGTCCGCACCGGTTACGGCGTCTTTGATGGGATTGGGAAGCTTTCCGGGAACCGATGCCCTCTGGCTGGGGATGCTCGGCATGCACGGAACTTACCGGGCGAATATGGCGATAGGAGAATGCGACCTGCTGGTGGGCATCGGCGTACGCTTCGACGATCGGGTAACCGGTAAAGTGGAAGCATTTGCTCCGAAGGCCCAAATCATCCATATTGACATCGATCCCACCTCTATCAGTAAGAACATTCCTGTAACCGTTCCGATTGTCGGAGACTGTAAACGGGCCTTGAAAAAGCTCAACAATCTGCTTGACGAGGAAAAGGTCAAGGTGACTAAGAAGCAGCGAAAGTCTTGGTTGGACAAAATTGACAAATGGAAGAATACAAAACCCTTGAGCTACCAGCAGGGAGACGAGATAAAGCCCCAGAATGTTATCGAAAGGTTGTTTGAGTTAACAAAGGGTAAGGCGATTGTCACCACGGAAGTGGGGCAAAACCAGATGTGGGCCGCTCAATACTATCACTTTGAAAAGCCCAATTGTTTTGTGACCTCCGGTGGATTGGGTTGTATGGGGTTTGGCTTACCCGCTGCCATCGGAGCGCAGGCTGCGTGCCCCCAAAGGCTGGTCGTTGACATTGCTGGTGACGGCAGTATCCAAATGAATATTCAAGAACTGGCGACAGCGGCGGAGTACAACCTGCCGGTGAAGGTGATCATTCTGAATAACAGGTACCTGGGCATGGTTCGTCAGTGGCAGGAACTTTTCTACGAGGAACGATATGTGGCCACAGACATCAACCACGCCCCTGACTTTGCCAGGCTTGCCGAAGCCTATGGTGTGCTGGGTCTGAAGGCCACCAAACCTGAGGAGGTGGAGTCAGTCCTGAAAGAGGGGCTTGCCCATCCGGGTCCCGCCATGATGGACTTTTGGGTGAGTCGAAAAGAAGGGGTGTACCCCATGGTGCCGGCGGGTAAGGCGATAACGGAGATGCTCTTGGTGTAGAGTTGGATTGGCCACAGACGCACAGAGACCCCGTACGATCTCCCGGACCTACGGGGCAGGCAACCGCAGACATTTTGGTTGGCCGACATGGCCAACCAAAAGAGTGCCATCCGCCTGACGGCGGATACAGAATCCTTGTATTGTCATTCGAGGTACCTGTTATTGGAAATAATATGCCCATGCGAAGAACAAATAGGATTTTTTGGAGTTATGACCGAAATAACGTGGCGTTATGAAGCAAGGCTTTATGAGAGTGACGAAATTGGAGATTGTGCCTGAGTGGCATGCTGATTATTAGGCATGCCGGTTCGGCAGGCCAAATTGTCTGCGTCTGTCCGCGTGGGTCTGCGGTTCCACAAAATATTCTATAACGGAGGTCGATGATGCAGAAACATACGGTGTCTTTGTTGGTGGATAATGAACCGGGGGTTCTTTCCCGGGTTACCGGCTTGTTCAGTGGGCGGGGGTTCAATATTGAAAGCCTTTGTGTGGCAGAGACATTGGACTCGAGTATATCCCGGGTTACCCTCGTGACGCGGGGGGATGATGCCGTTGCCGAGCAAATCAAGAAACAGCTCAATAAGTTGGTGAACGTACTCAAGGTGCACGATCTCACGGGAACGGAGTACGTAGAAAGGGAAATGGCCCTGGTCAAGGTACAGGCCAAGTCGGAATCGCGACCTGAGATCCTGCGGATCGTAGACATTTTCCGCTGTAAAGTAGTTGACGTGAGTCCCACCCACTATACCATCGAGGTAACCGGCACCGCCGGTAAGTTGGCGGCTATTTTGGCACTCCTGAAGCCGATGGGGATTAAAGAGATTGCCCGAACCGGTGCGATTGCTTTGGGGAGGGAGAAGAAATAGGAAGAAAGGTTCAGCGTTCAAGGTTCCAGGTTTAAGGTTGAAGAAACGAAATTTGAACATCGAACGTCCAACGCCGAACACTGAATGAATTATCGTCAACCGTGAGCCATGAGCCGCGGGCCGTAAGCCGTGCATGGTTAACCGTGAACCGTTGACCGTGAACGGAAATCAATAACCGATAACCAATAACTGAAAACCGATAACCGATAACCGAAAACTGAAAACTGATAACTGAAAACTGATAACTGACAACTGACAACTGTCAACTGAAAAAGGAGAAGAACACAATGGCAAGGATCGACTTTGGCGGTGTTTTAGAAGATGTAGTAACCTCGGACGAGTTTCCATTGAGCAAGGCCAAGGAAGTTTTGAAGAATGAGACCGTGGCTGTTATCGGTTATGGGGTGCAAGGGCCTGCGCAGGCGTTGAATATGAAGGACAACGGCTTTTCCGTTATTATCGGTCAGCGGGAGGGGGGAAGTTCCTGGAAACGAGCGGAAGCCGACGGCTTTGTGCCGGGCAAGGATCTTTTTTCTCTGGAAGAGGCTACCGAGCGGGCGACCGTGGTTCAATACCTTATTTCCGATGCCGGCCAGATGGCGGCCTGGCCGAAGTTAAAGCCGTTACTCAAAGAAGGAGACGCGCTCTATTTCTCCCATGGGTTTTCTATTGTCTACAAAGACCAAACGAAAATCATCCCCCCGGAAAATGTCGACGTAATCCTTGTCGCCCCCAAGGGATCGGGCAGAAATGTTCGTCTCAACTTCCTGGATGGTAGCGGCATCAATGCCAGCTATGCCGTCCATCAGGATTTTACCGGTCGTGCCGAGGAAAGGGCCTTGGCGCTGGGAATCGCCATCGGGTCGGGGTATCTCTTTCCCACCACGTTCGAAAAAGAGGTGTACAGCGACCTGACCGGCGAGCGGGGCGTGCTGATGGGTTGCTTGGAAGGGGTTTTTGAGGCCCAGTACAATGTACTTCGCAAAAACGGACATAGTCCCAGTGAGGCCTTCAATGAAACGGTGGAGGAATTGACACAGAGCCTTATCCGCCTCGTAGCGGAAAACGGGATGGACTGGATGTATTCCAATTGCAGCACGACGGCTCAGCGGGGGGCGCTGGATTGGCGCCATCGTTTCCGAGAAGCAGTAGCCCCCGTCTTTGAAGATTTATATCGTAGCGTCGTATCCGGGGAAGAAACACGGATTGTGTTGGAGTCGAACGGTGCGCCCGACTATAGTGAGAGACTTGGAGAGGAACTCAATGAAATGAAGAACTCCGAGTTGTGGCGGGCCGGTGCCGCGGTTCGGGCGTTGCGACCGGAAAACCGGAAGAAATGATCAGTGTTGCCGTCACTGGAGGGGCCGGCAGTGGTAAGAGCTTGGTCTGCCGGTTTTTCCAGGAATTGGGGGCAAAGACGATAAGCCTGGACGGGATGGCCCGCGAAGTGGTATCGCCGGGAACCGACGCGTTCGATACCATTGTGGATGCGTTTGGAAGCCGGGTGCTCAGCCCGGACGGTAGCTTGGATCGTGGAGTCGTGAGGCGGATCATCACCCAAGACCGGGAGGCGAAAAGAAAAATCGAGGCGATTACCCATCCGGAGATTTTTAGACGGTTGGAGAGGCGATTACGGAATATATCGGCTCAAGCGCCGGATAGCATGGTGGTGATAGAGGTCCCGCTGTTGGTGGAAACCGGGAGTCAGGACCGATTTGATGTGGTTGTCTTGGTTGAAGCGGACCCGGAGATCCAAAAACAGCGGATTGCCCTGCGGGACGATTGCTCGGCGGAAGAAGCCGAAAATCTCATTTCGGCCCAAACCTCTCCGCCCGAGAGGCGACGATACGCCGACTACATCATTCAAAATGTCGCCGGAGTAGAAGCGCTGCAGAAAGCCGTCGGCGACGTCTATCAAAAGATCCTAGGGTTCGCGCAAAAATAACCTCGTAAGTGGAAAAAAGAAAAGGATTGAAAAGCCTTGACACGCCGAAAGTCTTGTCATATTATGAGAGCATAATTACACCTCACCTGCCTGGGAGAACAGACATATACTGAAATACCAGCAATTTACTCCATTTTAGGTATCACAGACAACAGACACTGCCTATTTCCCCCGTGTTTTGAATAAGAGGAGTCAATCCCTTATCCGATAGTGTCCTTTTCATTGCAGCGTGATGGATTTCCTTTGATTATGTTTCGTGTGGCCTCAGGTTATTGTTGGTTGCGCTTTTGGAATACTAGGATGTAGAGGAATGAAAGATCTATGAATTTAGCAGAGTTGAAGGCAAAAAAGGCGAGCGAACTTCACAAGATGGCCGCAGATTTTAAGATTGAGGCCATTGCGGGCATGCGCAAACAAGAACTGATATTTGCGCTTTTGCAGGCCCAGACTGAAAAGAATGGAATGATTTACGGTGAGGGTGTCTTGGAAATCCTGCCCGATGGGTTTGGTTTTTTACGGGCGCCCGATTACAGTTATCTGCCTGGGCCGGATGACATTTACGTGTCTCCGTCTCAGATACGTCGGTTTAGTTTGCGGACCGGTGACACCGTATCAGGCCAGATTCGTCCGCCGAAAGATAACGAGCGGTACTTTGCGCTCCTGAAGGTGGAGTCCGTCAACTTTGAGGATCCTGAAAAGTCCCGCGATAAGATACTCTTTGATAATTTAACGCCGCTTTATCCTGAAAAAAGGGTTATTCTCGAAAGGGAACCGGACAACTATTGCATGCGGATTATGGATCTGCTGACGCCTATCGGATTTGGACAGCGAGGGCTTATCGTGTCTGCGCCCAGAACGGGCAAGACCATGCTACTGCAAAATATTGCCAACAGCATGAACGTCAATCATAAGGATATCGTGTTGATCGTATTGCTCATCGATGAACGTCCGGAAGAAGTGACGGATATGGAGCGCTCGGTCAAGGCGGAAGTCGTCAGTTCGACCTTTGACGAGCCGCCCCAGCGACATGTCCAAGTCGCCGAGATGGTCCTGGAAAAGGCCAAGCGGTTGGTAGAGCGCAAGAAAGACGTGGTGGTGTTGCTCGATAGTATCACCCGCCTTGCCCGGGCTTACAACACGGTCGTACCCCCCAGCGGTAAGATACTTTCCGGCGGGGTGGATTCAAATGCCCTGCATCGCCCGAAGCGATTCTTTGGGGCGGCTCGGAATGTGGAAGAAGGCGGGAGCCTTACCATCGTCGCCACCGCATTGGTGGATACCGGTAGTCGCATGGATGAGGTGATTTTTGAGGAATTTAAGGGTACGGGCAACTTGGAACTCCAATTAGACCGAAAACTGGCTGACAAACGGATATTCCCTGCGTTGGATCTCAACAGGTCCGGGACGAGGAAAGAAGAATTGCTTTTAAAGCCCGAGGTGTTGAATCGTGCCTGGATCCTGCGGAAATTACTGTCTTCCCTGAATACTGTGGACAGTATGGAATTTTTACTTGAAAAAATGAAGGGAACAAAGAATAATGATGAGTTCCTGGATTCGATGAATAGTTGAGTCAGCTGCCAGGTGTCGGGGGTCAGGTGTCAGGGACCCTGATCCCTGACCCCTGAAACCCAACTTGAAAGGAGAGGAGAAGGATGAAAAAGGGAATACACCCGGATTACTTTGAAACCGCGGTAAAATGTGCTTGTGGTAATGTGGTGGAGACAGGATCGACAAAAAAGGACATTAGAGTTGAAATCTGCTCCAAATGTCATCCGTTCTTTACCGGGAAGCAGAAGTTGGTGGACACGGCCGGTCGCATTGAGCGATTCAGAAAAAAATACGAGAAGTTCAATTCAATGAAACAGGCCCAAGGGAAGAGCGCCCAATAGAAGCCGATTGTGATCCAGCAGTATGCCATCCCGGATCTCAACCATATCTCGTGTTTTCTTACCGTCTGATGTGTCCCAGAAATTTGAGTGTAAATAAATAAAGGGAATCCAACGGGATTATCGACTGGAAGCGGATGGTTTCGGCCTTGTAGTAATAGGTCCTGGGCCTCTCATAAGGTGTTGATACGTAGCGTTAATGGCAGAGCAAACCGACATGTTTGATAAACTTACGGGTGTGGAAGAACGCTTTGTCGAGCTGGAGTCTCTCCTGAGCGATCCCGATATATTCAAGGATCAGGAACGATATCAACAATACAGCAAAGAGCACGGGGAACTAAATAAGATCGTTTCCGTTTTTCGGGAGTACAAGCAAGTTCAGGATCAAATCGGCCAATCGGAAGAATTGCTTCAGGATGGGGATTCAGAGATTGCGGAACTGGCAAGAGAGGATATCGCCGCCTCTTCGGCGCGACTTGAGGATCTGAGGGAAAAACTCAGGTGGCTGCTCATACCGAAAGATCCCAACGACGAAAAGAACATCTTGCTGGAGATTCGAGCCGGAACGGGAGGGGAAGAGGCGGGGCTCTTCGCCGCGGATTTGTTCAAGATGTACAGCCGGTATGCAGAAAATGTCGGTTGGAAGGTAGAAGTCCTGAGCAGCCACGCAACCGGCGTGGGAGGCCTTAAGGAAGTCATTGCTCTGATCAAGGGCAAAGGGGCTTACAGCATATTGAAGTATGAGAGTGGCACACATCGAGTGCAGCGGGTGCCCGTGACCGAGTCTCAAGGGCGAATTCATACGTCGGCCGTGACAGTGGCTGTCTTGCCGGAAGCCGAAGAAGTAGACGTTAAGATCGAACCCGATGAAATCAGAATGGATGTGTTTCGCTCCACAGGGCCGGGAGGTCAGAGTGTCAATACCACCGATTCTGCCGTGCGCCTCACCCATCTACCCACAGGTATTGTGGTCAGCTGTCAAGACGAAAAGTCGCAGCACAAAAACCGGGCCAAAGCAATGAAAGTGCTCCGAGCCCGGCTTTATGAAAAGATGCTTTCCGAGCAAACGGAGAAGATGTCCGAAGATCGCAAGAACCAGGTCGGTACCGGAGATCGAAGTGGACGTATTCGCACCTACAACTTTCCCCAAGGCCGTGTTACAGATCACCGCATCGGCCTTACACTCCACAAGTTGGAAAGTATTCTCGAGGGTGATCTGGGGGCTGTGATAGATGCGCTGATCACCCATCATCAGTCCATGGCCATCCAGGCAGTGGAGCCCGAGTCCAAGGATGTCTCCTGAAACATGGACAGTCCTTCAGCTCCTTAAATGGGCTGCCGATTACTTTGCATCCCACCAAATCCATCCGCCACGACCAACTGCTGAACTACTGCTTGCTCATATACTCGGGTTTAATCGCGTCGACTTATATATACAGTATGATAGACCGCTGAACCCGCGGGAACTGGCGGCCTTTAAAGATGTTATAAAACGTCGACTTTGCGGGGAGCCGGTTGCCTATATTGTCGGTGAAAGGGGGTTTTGGTCCCTGGATCTGCACGTTACGCCGGATGTCTTAATTCCCCGGCCGGAAACGGAGATGTTGGTGGAAACGGCGCTTGGAGTTTTACCGGAGAGTCGTGTCGGAGAACCGAAAAGGGTGTTGGACCTCGGGACCGGATCCGGAGCCATTGTTTTAGCGTTGGCGATGGAGCGTCCCGGACACTGGTTTTACGCTGTCGATCGTTCATGGATGGCGCTCAAGGTCGCCGACAAAAATGCGCGCAAATATGGTTTGAAGGAAATGGTTCAGTTTGTATGCGCCGATTGGTTTGACGGATTGGCGGAAAAGCAAAGCGGTTTTGACCTGATCGTCTCGAATCCACCCTATGTTAGGCGAGCCGAAATTGATGAACTGGCGGTCGACGTCTCGAAATATGAACCCCGTGAGGCCTTGGATGGCGGACCGGATGGTCTGGAATTCATCCGAATCCTGGTTCGGGGGGCGCCCACATTTGTGCGTCCTGCCGGATGGCTCGTTTTTGAAATCGGTTATGACCAGGCGGAAGGGGTTCAGCGCCTCATGTCGGCCACAGGGGGGTATGAGGAAATAGCGGTTATTAAGGATTACAGCGGGCATGATCGGGTCATTCGGGCGAAGGTGAAAGGTAGATAACCGCAGACGATTCAGTTTTCCACATAGGCCATGGCTGTGGCTAATTGAAAGGTTTACAACATAAATAAAATCGTAAAAAGTGGTTTAAGCCGCCCCGCGGCTTCCCGTCGGAAAGGAAGTATCTTACCGATTGTTTGGAGACGAGCACTTTGCATAAGATCTTCTCACTCCCTGCATGGACCTTTTGACCCATGTATGAACGCGTTCGCTAAATCATAAAAACTTGGCCTGACGGCCTCAAACAGTTTATGATTTGCCCCCTTACGTGGGCCGCTCTCTTGTTCAAATGGGTGCCCCAAAAGATCCATAATGGTCGCTCGAAGAACTTATACAAAGCGCTCGTGACAGTTTCCGGCAAACATCCGGACACGGACTTAATTGGAAGTCGGCATATGGACTTTTTGTGATTTGATTAGTATTAGAGTTTGAATGACACATAAACATTTCCTGCCCGAAGGGCATGACGATTTGTGGTTGGGCATGTCGCCCAACCACTGGTCTGCGTTAGTCGGCGGCTGTCTGCGGTTCCAAAAAGTGATGTGCACTGAGGAGATTTTGACACTGGTTGGAAGAATGTGATACTCAATATCCGCTCATACGTGCCTGGTTATAGCTCTGTGAGTAGACTGCTTTTTGGATAGGGTGGGGGAATCCATGCAAAAGATAGCTCTTGATCGGGCGAAGCCCGGTATGGTGTTGGCCAAAGCGGTCGAAAACGACCGTGGGATGACATTATACGGCGCTGGAACCGAATTGACAGAGAAGGCCATTACGCGGCTTTCCAACATGGAAGTTCAAAAGATTACTGTGGAAGGGCATCCGATTCAGACCGGGGATGGCCGGAGTCTTGAACAACAGGAAGAAGCGCTACGGGCCCGTTTTAGAAAAGTCCGGGACGACCCACTTATGCGCAAGATTGAAGGGGCCTTTTTAAAGGTGTTAAGGGAAGAGGCTGGGGGCGAATGACAATAGACAAAGATGCCTTAAAGGCACGGGTAAAAGGTTTGAAAAGTGTTCCGACACTTCCCGGGATTTTTGAGAAAGTGAGTGCCCTGGTGGAGGATCCGGATACGGGTGCCGAAGATATCGCGGCGGTCATATCGTCCGACCAGGCGCTTTCCGCCAAAATTCTGAGGGTTGTCAATTCTGCATTACATGGGTTTCCGGGACGCATCTCAAGTGTAACGCATGCCCTGATCATTCTGGGTTTCGATGTTGTTCAGGGTCTGGTGTTAACGGCGTCGGTGTTTGATATGATGATGGGTAAGGGAATGCAGGCGTTATGGGCCCATTCGCTCGGATGTGCGGTGACGGCGGGTGTCGTTGCCAGGAAGACCGAATACCCCCACCCGGAGGAGATATCCATAGCCGCGCTGTTACATGACATCGGCAAGGTGATCATGAAAACCGAGTTACCGGGGGAAGTCGAGCAAATGAATGCGCTGGTAAAGGAAGAAGATGTTTCCATTCGGGAAGCTGAAGAAAAAGTTCTGGGGGTGACCCATACGACAGTTGGAACGTGGATATGTGAAGAGTGGCATCTGCCCTATAAGCTGACAGAGCCGATTCGATACCACCACAATCCGACGCTCTCAACGGTGGCTGAGGTTCCTACCGCCATCGTGCATGTGGCAAACAGCCTTGTTAAGGCGAATGGATTCGGATCGGGGGGAGACGACCTTGTTCCGGCCATTAACCACAAGGCATGGGACAGATTGGGTATTTCCGACTCCGCGCTCGAGGAGATTGTTCAGGAGATGACCGAACAACTCATGGATGCGGAGGACTTTCTTTCCCCGGGTACGACACAGTGATAATGGAGCAGCCGAGAAAGATACTGGCGATCGTCACCCGGCCTGACGACGCCGATGAGTTACAGCAAATCTTGGCCCAAGCCAAGGACGACTACGTGGTTCACAGAGCGGGGTCATCGCTTCAGGCGTTGGATGTAATCTATAGTGATCCGCCGGATCTTGTTATTGTGGATGAACTGCTGCACGAAGAAGATTGGACGGCTCTATGTCACCGAATCAAAGGGGATACCGTGTTTGGGCACTTGCCTATCGTTTTAGTGCTTGGGGACAAGGGGCTGGCCGCCGACGTGGATTGGAGCGGGCTGCCGGTTGACGACTATTTGATCAAACCCCTTGTTACGGCAGAAGTGGTGTCTCGCCTCTCTTTGATTTTTGTTCGAGCCACACGCGTCCGGGATGCCAATCCGCTGACACGACTTCCGGGAAACTATTCGATCACAAAAGAAATAGACGATTGTATTAACAACAAACAACTTTTTTCCATTGCATATGTAGATCTTGATAATTTCAAATCCTTCAATGATAAGTATGGTTTCCTTCGAGGTGACGAAATAATCAAGATTACAGCCCGTGTGCTTACAAACTCGGTGCGAAGGCTCCGCCTGTCTGCAGGGTTTGTGGGACATGTGGGTGGTGACGATTTCGTGTTCATCGTGCCGCCGGAGAAGATGGACAACGTTTGTAAGGAGATTATCCAACACTTTGACTTGGTGGTTGGAGACTTTTATGACGAAGAAGATAGAAAACGCGGTTGTATCCATTCAACGAATCGTAAAGGAGAGGAAGAGTCTTTTCCCCTCGTGTCCTTGTCCATTGCCGTGGTAACAAATGAATATCGCCCGATAAAGCACATCGGGCAGGTCAGTGCGATTGCCGCAGAGGTGAAGAAGTACGTGAAGTCTATGTCCGGGAGCAATTATTATAAGGATAGGAGGACGGCGGGTGCAACATCGTGACCTTCCGGTTATTCCGTCCAACCGTGTAGACGATCTGCACAACCTGGATCAGGTCGACTCGGCGGATCTGGTGTTGTTTATGGCCGGAAATCAATTCATGGTGATGGGGGATTTGTTGGAGGCCTTTCGCCGAAAACACCCTGAAGTAGATAACATCTATTATGAGACGCTGCCGCCGGGACTGGAGTTGAAGCAAATACTGGCGGGAGGAGCTCTTTTCGGAGAGCGGGTTCTGAACGTTGTGCCCGACATATACGCCTCGGTAAACCGCGAAGCCATGAAGCGCCTTGAAGGGGCAGGATTTATCTCCGGTGCGGATTCGATTTTATACTTGCATAACCGATTGGTGCTGATGGTAAAGTCGGGGAACCCCTTGAACATCGAATCGGTCGCGGATTTGGGCCGTGATGAAGTACGTATCTCCCAGCCGAGTGCCGTCTATGAAGATATAGCAAATTATATTGTTCAAATGTATCGGGAGGCCGGAGGAGAGGATCTGGTAAATCGGATTTTGGAGGTCAAGCGGGCGGAAGGGACGACTCTTTTTACAGTGGTACATCACAGGGAGACCCCCTTACGAATCATGAAAGGTACGGCCGATGTCGGTCCCGTTTGGGCTACGGAAGTGGTGCATGCACAAAAAGAGGGGCTTGCTGTGGATGCCGTTGACGTTGGTGCCCGATTGGATCAAAGCGACAAGATCAATTACTATATCTGTCGATTGAAAAACAGTCCGCACAAAAAGAATGCCGACAACTTCCTAAAGTTTATTACGTCACGTGAAGGGCAAGGCATCTATCAGTCACATGGGTTTGTGCCCCATTTTCCGACTTAAGGCGTAGAGAGGTGCTGTGGGTAAGGAAAGACCGGATGAATTCTTGGAAGAGATTGATGAAGAACTGAAGTCGCTCCATGTCAAAGTCAAAAAAATCGTGTCTGAGGCCAACACGGTCCTTCAGGAATGCCAGGGAGACCAATTGGAAGAAGAGGCGGAAGGGACGGTCGAAGACGAAGACAAAGGCTGAGCTGTGCATCTGCGGCATCCATCCTTCACTTTTGTAGCGCCGGGGTTCATGCGATAGACACGGTCAGCTTGTCGGCCCTGGCATCGGCATGGTCTATCACAACCGTTATTGTCTCCTCCGGTGTGAGCGCTTTTGTCCCCTGCACGGGAATGCTCGTCTCCATCATGTAGCTGGTCAATAACAAGACGTAATGTTGGCGCCGTTTTTCAAGTACCAGCGCCTCTTCCCGGTTACCTACCGCCGTTTCCAGATATTTCAATATCCAGTACCGTTTCCGTTCTTGTTGTAGCAACAGAATTCGGCTCAGCGGTTCTCTTACCGATTGGATGACGAAGGCCAGTTCGTCCTCGGAGTAAAGATGTCCCATGCCGAGAAGTCCCCGCAACTGCCGCTGGGTGACCAGATCAAGATACTTGCGTAATGGGGAAGTGATGGTGAGATACGCATCGAGGCCCAGCCCGGCATGGGGTTCCGGGTCCGTACTTAGGACCACCCGGCTCAGGAATCGTCGCTGCATCCAGTTTTGATAGAGGGTGCCCCCTTTCCCGTCGATTAACCGCTGTCTGGGGAGTGCCTGAGTTCTAAATACGGCCGGTTGTCCTCGATCCTTGAAATAAGAAGCAATCAACCAATTGGCAAGAATCATCGCTTCTGACACCATGACGCGGCTGGGGCTTTCTCTGTTGGTCCGGGAAATCGAGATTTCGTTGTCGTCATTAATCCACACGTTGATTTCCGGGAGGTTTATCTGAAGCGCGCCTAAGTCCAATCGGCGGGCATTCAATTTTTGAGCGTATTCGTAAATGAACTGCAGCTCTGGGTCTTGGCCGATTATCTGGTTGGTGTCATAATACGTGAGCTGTCGGTTTACCTGGATGATGCTCGGAAATACCTCATAACGCAACACTTGCGCAGAATCGCTCAGTTCCACCACTACGGTTATGGCAAAGCGGTCTTCACCTTGCTTCAAACTACACAGGTCTTCCGTCAAAATGGGAGGTAACATGGATATCCGTGTATCCGGCAAATAGATGGAACTGGCGCGTCCAAACGCTTCATCATCCACAGGATCGCCGCGTTTCAGAAGATGGCACACGTCGGTTACGTGTATCCACATTTTGCATCCCCTCTGCAGCGGCTGAATGCTGATGGCATCGTCAAAATCGAGGGTGTTTTGGCCGTCTATAGTAATCGTGGACAAATGCCGTAAGTCTTTTCGATCTTGCGTGCTCAGAATATCCGTTTTCTGCTTGAGCAGGTGACTTGCGGCTTCAAGGACCGGCCCGGGAAAGGCGCTGGGGATTTCCAGCCGGTGGAGAGTCACATTTTCATCCGGAGTCCAAACGCCGATGCGTACCAAAAAGTCAAACAGACCTTGGTGAGGGTCGAGTGGGCCTTGGGAAATAATTTCCTTGGCGACTTTTTGATGAGGGCTATCTTTTCCAAAAAGATAAAAAGAGATCAGCGCATCTATAATCTCTTTCTTGATTTCTTCCTTAGGCGTGGGGGGGGCACATTGGCCGGTTTCCATTACGTGTTGTATCCACCGGCTTGCCTCTGAAATGAGATGGGTTTTTTTGTTTTCGGCTGCAACCTGTTCTGCTATTTGGTCTACCTTCTCCGGGCTGTTCGGGAAGAACCGAGTGCTGTCAAACTTAAAGTAGAAACGGTCTTCGAGCATGGCACGCATAACCGCCGAGGTGTGATCAGATGAGATCTCCGAATCGAAGCAGAGCTCGGCCATGGTTTTTACGTCTATCCATGCCGGTTCCGTGTGTACGACCTCCCAGAGATCCTTTAGATTGACCTGCGTTTTCAGCGTTTCTCTTTTCTCTTTTAGCCCACGCAGTTGTTCGACGATCTGGCTCCTTCCCAGTCCGACATTGATTCGATCTTCGCTCACATGGGCGAGCCGCGTTTCTCCATGGCTCACCTCTCGGTTTTGCATGGTGAGCATGCGCAGCTTCTTATTTTTGTGATCCAGGACGGCGGCGGTAATAATATGTTTGTGATCGATATATTCGACGATAGTTCCAGGTTGCATTTAACCCGTATAGCAACCGGGGGGGTAAAAGTCAATCAGGGCCGGCGGCCAGGGGTCAGGCATCAGGGGTCAGGGGGGGGCAGGTGTCAGGGGTCAGGGATCAGGGGCCAGGGTTCAGGGGTCAGGTGTCAGGCGCGAGGGACCGGTGAATCGTAAAGAGTAAACAGGGACTGTTTGTTGTTGAGCTCAGTCGCCGGTTATCGCTTGCCGGTGGGCAATGGACAACCGTTTGCAGCATTTAAATTGTTCAACGGCAGTGTTCATTCAAATCATTGACCTCCCATCTTTGCTACGGCCTTTATGTGCATGAGCCAACTCCCAACATCTCCAACCTGACACCTGATCCCTGACCCCTGACACCTGCCCCCCCTGACCCCTGATCCCTGACACCCGACTCCTGACAACCCCTGAAATGACTTTGACTGTTCCGCGAGGCTTTGTTAGCATCCATTCATGAATTCCTACCGGCTTGTCAAGCCATATTTTGTCGAGAAAAGAGTTTGGGTCCTGGTGGGACTCTTTTCACTCTTTATCGTAGATATCCTTCAGCTTTTTATTCCCCGGATTATCAAGTGGGCCGTTGATGACCTGACCATCGGTAGCGTGAAGGGCGCCAATCTTGTTCGTTATGCTTTGTATGTCATTGCCGTGGCTCTCGTTATCGGTGTTTTTCGTTATATATGGAGACGGTGCCTCATCGGGACCTCCAGGCGAGTTGAGGAAGGACTGCGAAATCGGCTTTTTGCGCACATCCAAAATCTGTCTGCAGGGTATTTTGATAAGGCGAAAACCGGAGACTTGATGGCTCGTGCTACTAACGATGTCCAGCATGTCCGGATGGCTGTCGGCATGGGCATGGTGGCACTTACCGATGCAGTGGTGCTCACGGTGGCAGCGATTGGTTTTATGTTGTACATCAATGTGACACTGACGCTTTTGGCATTGTTGCCCATGCCCATTATAGTGGTACTAACCCGGGTGATTACCAAAAAAATGCATCGTCTCTATAAAGATGTCCAGGCATCGTTTTCCGATTTGACGGAGGTGGTGCGCGAGAGATTTGCCGGGATCCGGGTGATCAAGGCATACAACCGTGAAGATGCAGAAATGGAAAAGCTCACGGGTATTTCCGGGGACTATGTAAAAAAGAATATTCATTTGGTGCGTATCACCGGGTCTCTGTTTCCCGGAATGACGTTTATGACCAATGTGAGTGTGGTGATCGTTCTTTTCCTTGGCGGGCGGTTGGCCATCGAATTGACCATTACCCCCGGTGATTTCGTCGCTTTCATTAGCTATTTGGGGTTAATGACCTGGCCCATGATGGCCATGGGGTGGGTGATAAACCTGATCCAGCGGGGTCGTGCATCACTCGATAGAATCGATGAAATTCTTCAAACGCCCCCCCAGATTGTCAGCCCCGCCGATCCGGAACCTTCAGGGCGTATGGAGGGAAAGCTCGTTTTCGAGGATGTCGGGTTTCGATACGGCTCGGACTTGCCGGTGGTGCTTTCCGGTATCTCCTTTTCCCTGCGTGCCGGTCACCGAATCGGTATTGTCGGTCCCACCGGCAGTGGAAAGACCACGCTTTGCCACATGATTCCCCGTCTGTTGGATGTTACAACAGGGCGTGTGATGATCGACGACGTCGACATTCGTCGGCGGTCGCTGAAATGGCTCCGATCGAATATAGCAGTGGTTCCGCAAGATGCATTTCTTTTCTCCGGCAGCATTCGGGATAATCTCATGTTTGGCAAGGAAGATGCGACAATCGACCAGATGGTGGCGGCCACGCGGGCCGCTCATTTGTATGATACGATAGAAAGCTTTCCCCACGGCTTTGACACCCTAATCGGAGAGAGGGGCGTAACCCTGTCAGGGGGACAAAAACAGCGCCTTGCCTTGGCGAGAGCACTCCTTTCGTCGCTGCCCATGCTGATCTTGGACGATCCGCTCAGCCAGGTGGATGTAGATACAGCAGCCATCATACTCGGCCACGTTCAAGAAGTATGGCGTGTCCGCACCACGGTGATGGTATCTCACAGAATCAACCAGATAAAAGATGCGGACTTGATTCTGGTTTTGGAGAACGGGCGAATATCGGACATGGGATCTCACAAGGAACTCACGGAGCGGGAAGGGTTTTATCAAGACATGTATTATTGGCAGGAAATCGAAGAAGGGCGTTATGAAAGGTCGAAGGGCGATTAGGCTGAAGACTGAAGACTGAAGGTAAAGGAGAAGGTTCCGGGTTCAAGGTTTGGGGGAGAAGGGGTTGAGGTAACGAACGTTGAACATTGAACGTCCAACGCCGAACATTGAATGAATTACCGTAAGCCGTGAGCCGTGCATGGTGCACCTGGTACCGATAACCAATGACCAATAACTGAAAACTGATAACCGAGGACAGTGACCCCTGACACCTGAAACCTGACCCCTGACAACTGACAACTGAAAAATGCGACGAGACTACGGATATTTTGAAGAGGACAAACTGGGCAAGCCTTATAATACCCGGTTGCTCAAAAGGC
>Ga0180435_10002799_pt1 | contig 17676 bp, 8 predicted proteins | sample SS_ome_3_FD_132467 | JGI IMG/M metagenome (GOLD analysis project Ga0180435, IMG submission 132467) | Hypersaline lake sediment archaeal communities from the Salton Sea, California, USA - SS_3_S_1 metaG | ecosystem: Environmental > Aquatic > Non-marine Saline and Alkaline > Hypersaline > Sediment...
GATGGTGTCCAATATGGACCGCTTGGCTTCCAGGACGGCGGATGAAGGAAACGCATCAAGGTTCGATGACTTTAAAAATGCAGCTATTTTCTGATAATAATCATTCATAGCTATATGGACCTATCTACAAAATTAAGGTTGAATGTTAACGTCGCGAAATAAGGAGTCAACGGGAGGACCAAATACGGAATTCGGAGTGCGGAATTCGGAATTAATGTATTCTGCCGATTATTAGTCAGATGAAAGAGCGAAGCGATACGACACTCCGCATTCCGAAATCCACATTCCGCATTTTTTTACACCGCGAACCCATTTATTAGCGTATCACCGATCTCTGACCTTTAATTGGTGGATAGACCGGTAACTATGTTTAACCCATTGATTCATACCGATGTCAGCGAAAAAAAACTATCACGAAAACACGAAATATAGAAAGCACGAAATGTTTAGAGCATACTTTCGTGGTTTCGTTCTTTCGTGATGAAAATAAGGCAAAATGAAATTTGGCCACACGCTGCATGTATCTGTATTGCAAGGTGGTCATTTCTTGACCCACCCTATTAAACTATATATGTACCCTATATTGTATTTTAATGACTCTTGATCGTGTCCTGATTTTACACAATTGAGCTGCTCTGATTTTTCTTTGTCCTGTTCTTACCTTTATCTTGCCGGAGAACTATCGTCTGCTGACCAAGGTTCAAAGCGCCATCAATGAATTTGAAAATCCCTCCGCTGTCATCGAAGGGCACACTGACAGTACAGGACTCAAAGAAGCCAATGACATATTGTCGCGGCGGCGGGCCAATGCGGTAAAAGAATACCTGATAGCGAACGGCACGATCCCCGCCAACAAAATTGCCAGCCGGGGCTATGGATCCGAAAAACCCCTGACCTCCAATGCGACGCCCGAAGGCCGTGCAATCAATCGGCGCATCGATGTGATTATTACGCCAGGCTTGAATCTTGAAGATTCGTGAAATAGCAATGGAATGACTCAGGCAGGCAATCACAATCGATTTCTCCGATTTTATCCGAGAACTCTATTGCATTATAGGTGTTCCAGAACAGGATCACTTCATTTTGATTTTCCGGGTCATTGATATGGTCTGCCGGCAATAACCGCATCGTATTCTTGGCTCATAGGTTTCATGCTGACCATCCTCTGTGGACAATATCCCCTATTCAACCATTGGAAACGTAAATCTGTAAGGATATTGTTTCGTATGGGAATGGGCTGAAAACAGCGGTGAATGGGCAAAAAAACGTACTAAACTAGCACTCGAAAAAGAGTCCAGACTATCCGAAAGCGAATTAAATGAGATTTATGGGCTCTATTTCGAGGAATTTACTGCCGAGGATATTCTATGACGATTGCCTTCAAAGACAGCTAATGTCTCCTGATTTCTCCCAAATTGACAAAATTTTCAGTTTGTTGTAATTGTTCAACGTCTCATCTGGCTGCACCCACCTTCAACATTTTAATATCATAGGAATAATAGGGACGGCTTAAATATGAAATGTCAGCAATGTGGATTTGTAAATCCAGAAGGCATCAAATTTTGTGGAGAGTGTGGAAATAAATTAGAAATATTGTGCCCAGAATGCAATTTCCTCAACCCGCCTCAATTTAAATTTTGTGGAGAATGCGGGCACGAATTATCGGCCCTAAAGAATAAAACACCAAAAAACCTTTCCTTTGACGAAAAACTCACAAAAATCCAGAAATATCTCCCAAAAGGTCTTACCGATAAAATTCTTTCGCAAAGAGAGAGAATCGAGGGTGAACATAAGCAGGTTACTGTGATGTTTTGTGATTTGGTAGGATATTCTCAAATTTCTGAAAAAATGGGTGCAGAGAAAACCTACCAACTTATGGATGAAATATATGAATTGCTTATCCATGAAGTACACCGGTATGAGGGTACGGTGAATGAACTGACAGGCGATGGAATATTGGCCCTTTTTGGAGCTCCGATTACATTGGAAGATGCTCCAATAAGAGCAACCAGATCTGCCCTCTCAATACAAAAAGAAATATCTCGAGTCGCAAATGATAAAGATATTCCTCTGCAAATGCGAATCGGTATTCATACAGGTATGGTCGTGGTAGGTACGCTTGGAAATGATTTGAGAGTGGACTTTAAAGCCGTAGGAGAAACAGTAAATACAGCAGCTCGATTAGAGCAATTAGCTGAACCGAGTAGTGTTTTAATCTCAGATTCGACATATCGCTTAATAGAAGGATTTTTTCGTTTTGAAGCTTTAGGGGAAAGGAAAGTTAAGGGTAAAAGTAAACCGTTTTTAATCTATAGAGTTTTAGGATCCGGAAAGAGCCGAAGTCGTTTTGAGGCTAGGGCTGAGAAAGGTGTTACCCAACTTGTAGGTAGGGAGAGAGAGATAGATATACTTTGGGATGCCTTTGAGCGAGTCAAGAAAGGAAATGGTCAGGCAATTTCCATTGTGTCAGAAGCGGGCATGGGTAAATCTAGACTGCTATATGAGTTCAGAAAATTATTGGCCAACGAAGACATCACGTTTTTAGAGGGATGTTGTGTTTCTTATGGTCAAAATATCCCTTATCTACCTATCATTGATGTATTGAAAGATAGCTTCAGGATTGAGCCTGATGAAAATCCTGAGGTAATCAACGATAAAGTTAAGCTTGGTTGGGAGAAAATATACCCAAAATCAACTAAGTCGTACAAAGAAATCATTCCATATCTCTTAGACCTGTTTTCAGTAAAAAAGGGTTTTCAAGCCTTAAAAGATATAGATCCCGAGGTTAAACGTAGAAATACATTTGAAATTATAAAAAACCTATGTTTGGGAGGTGCGCAATCAAAACCGCTCATCATAGCTTTTGAAGACCTTCACTGGATTGATAGAACTTCGGAAGAAAGCATTACAAACTTAGTTGAACATATTCCAGGGGCAATGGTATTATTGATTTTCACCTTTAGATCAAATTACCTGCCACCTTGGGGAAGCAAAACCTATTATAGCCAAATTACTCTTAATCGACTTTCAAACCGCGAAAGCCTGGATATGATTCAATCCTTTTTAGCTACAAATGATATTGCTGGTGATCTTTCCAGCCTTATCTTGGAAAGGACAGAAGGTGTACCTCTATTTATAGAAGAGTTAACTCGCGCTCTTAGGGCGTCAAATTCTGTTATTAATAAAAATGAACACATACAGTTAGAATCGGATACTGCAAAATCCCGTATACCAGAGACACTTCATGATTTATTGATGTCCAGGGTTGATAGACTTCTTGAAGGTGCAAAAGAAGTCCTGCGAATCGGGTCGGTTATCGAAAGAGAATTCAGTTGGACTCTACTCAAGGAAGTATCTAAATTATCGGAATTAGAGCTTACTTCACGACTTTCTCATCTAAAGGAGGCAGAGATTATATTCGAAAGAGGGCTTTTTCCTCAGGTTAACTTTGTATTCCAGCATGCTTTGATGCAAGAGGCAGTTTATAACTCTCTTATGGAAAAAACACGAAAAAACTATCACCTTTCTATAGCTGAGACGCTGGAGAATATATACGCTGATCACTTGGAGGAATATTCTCCATTGCTCGCATTGCATTACACGCGAGGAGCGAACTATGAAAAGGGTTATGTTTATCATCGCATGGCTGGGAGCTTTGCTGCCAGATCGTATGCTAACCAAGAGGCTTTGGAACATTTGCGTCAGGCCTTTAAATTGCTCGATAAAATCGATCCAGAAGTGAAATTGATTGAAAAACGATTGGATACAACTCTCAAGTTAGCAGAGGTTATGGAAACGTTAGGGGAATTCGAACCCACACTCAACCTTATGAATGAGGCACTAGAAACTGTTGGAGAAATCAAGACTCTTCCAGAATATCCTTCTGTCCTTTATTGGATAGGACATACATATGGGAATTTGGGGAACTATGATGAATCCAGAAAATATCTCACCCAATCCTTGGAACTATCTATAAAATTTGGAAATATTGATATTGAGGGGTCTGCCCATGATTATTTGGGTCAGTTAGATTATTTTCAAGGATATTTGAAAGAGGCAAAAGAACATATGGAGGCAGCAGTTAGGTGCCTACGTAAAATTGGTAATCAAACCCGGTTAGCTTGGTCTGTAACATTTGAGGCGATGATTAAATGCTATTTTAGTAAACCAGATCAGTGGGAAGTCATACTGAAAGAAGCTGAAAGCTTGGCAGAGAATTCAGGTAATGAGCGTGCTAGTTGTTTACTATATATAATAATAACTAGAAATATGCTAAGAATTGGGAAGCATGAAAAGGCTTTGCGTATCGCTCTTGAAGGACTTAAACATGCGGAAAGAATTGGTGAAATGATACAAATACCGTTCTTTTTGGCATATGCTGCTACGGGTGCTATGTTATCAGGAAGGCCCAAACAAGCTCTTGAGCTAATCAATAAAGGGAAAGAGGAAAGTAAAAAAGTTGGACATCCTTTGGGAATAAGTCTCATTAAAATTATAGAGGCTGATATATTACTCAATTTAAACAAAACTGAAGAATCGTTACCTTCGATTCAAGATGTGCTTGAGTTTTGTAAACATCTAGATTTGGGAGATATCCTACAAAAGGCGTTACAGGTCAGTGCAGAAATTGTTGTTTATAAAACCCCTATAGATGAAAATAAAATTGGTAGTTTGATGAAACAAGCGGACATGCTTGTTCAAAGAAGTAACTCTCGCTTCAACAGAATTGATTACTTATTGACCTGGGCTAGAATTAATCTAAAGCTAAATAGGTCAACAGTTGCCTTCAAGATGGTCTCAGAAATTAAATCCCTGTATCGAGAGTTGGGTATAAAAGATATACCCCAGGAACTATCTTGGATTCAGAAAAAAATTGAGAAAGTAGAACAAGGTTGCGGCTAATCGGGTTGGGAAATAGATTGTCCTGCTAATGATAAACTTCCTGAGTTTGGATGATCAGTTATGCTAAATAGCAGCTATTGGAACAAATATGAAATCAGGGGGCTAAGGAGAGGGTAATGTACGTAGAAAATAAAGGAATTAAAATTTGGTATGAAATTCACGGCCAAGGAGACCCAACTCTAATTATGGTGCCCGGATTTCAAATTGTTCACAGCGAATCCTATAAACGATACTATGTCCCTTTTTTATCCCGGCATATGCGTGTCGTCACATTGGATCTTCGTGGCAGTGGGAAATCGGACAAACCTGATAATGATTATGATTTAAAAGATTCAACAGAAGACATAAACAGCGTAGTGGAAGCTATTGGACTGGATCGATTTGCAATGGTTGGATCCTCTTGTGGTGCTCCTACGTGCATACAGTATAATGCCGAATACCCCGGAAAAGTAAGTCATATGATTCTTATTAATGGCTTTGCCAAAATGGTCAAGACTGAAAATTATCCTCAGGGTATGCCCATTGAAGCTCTTAATGGAATATTACAATTTTGGCATGACCAACCCGAAGATATGCTGAAAGGGTTTATTGATTTACTTTTATCAGAAAATTACACATTACGAGGGAAAGAGCTTATTTCACAATGGGCTCATGAAACAAGGCCAGATATTTGGGGAAAGGGGTTTTCATGTTCGGTCAACTCTAATGTAGATGAATATCTTGATGATTTGGATATTCCAGTCCTGATCGTCGCAGGTAAAGAAGATAAGGTCGTTTTGCCATCAGCTTCAGAATATTTAAAGCAGAAAATACCAAATTCTAAGCTCATCCTTGTACCTGACTCCGGCCATGGGTTTTCACATACGTGGCCATATGTCTGCCACCACATGCTGGAATTTATAACACCCAATACGAAGAAGCAGAAACCGAAGAAGGAAATTGATAATGTCCGCAGAATTCTATGGATCAGTAGCCCAATTGGCCTCGGTCATGTGAAAAGGGATTTATCGATTGCAAATGAAATCAGAAAGCAGATAGCAGCAATTGAAATTGATTGGTTGGCCATGGATCCCGTGAAATCTGCATTGGAAAATCTTGGAGAACACATTCATCCTTTGAGCAGAGCTTTGCACGATGAATGTGTCCATGTGGAAAGTTATGGCAATGATGCATATTCATTAAATATTACAGAGGCTTATTGGGAGATGGACAAGCTTCTTAATAACAATTTTATGGTTTTTTATGATGCTGTTCGAGAACATCAATACGACCTGGTTGTGGGTGATGAGTCGTGGGAGGTCGCACAGTATCTTCACTACAATCCAACTCTTAAAAATGCTCCTTTTGTGTTTATTACTGATTTTATAGGATCTTCCAATGTTAGTGAAGATAAACTTAAGCAAGCCCATGTCTATAATGTTAACGGCACTTTAGTTGATATGCGAGAGAAGCACCCTGAGGTAGCGGATCTATCTATTTTTGTAGGGGATTCTGGAGATATACCCAACAAGCCTTTCGGAGATAGATTGCCAAATAGAAGAGATTGGGCAAAGGAATATTTTGAGTTCAGTGGTTACATTCTGCCATTCGACCCGGCAGACTACTCAAACCGTCAGGTTCTAAGAGAGAAACTCGGAATTCCGACGGCGGCAAAGCTCATTATTGTAACTGTAGGAGGAACCGCGGCAGGTAGATTGCTAATTGATAGATACTTGGAAGCTCATAACGCCCTTGTGAGAGAAATTCCCGAATTACAAACAATTGTTTTGTGCGGACCTCGTATTGACTCTACATCTTTCTGTGTATGCGAAAACGTTGAGTTTAAGCCTTTTGTGTCCGACCCTATCCAGTATTTTGCAGCCTGTGACTTGGCGGTGATACAGGGTGGGCTGTCTACATCCATGGAGCTAACGGCTCTTGGACGCCCATTTATCTATTATCCTTTAGAAGATCATTTCGAGCAGCAGGAATTCGTACCCTTTCGTCTTAATAGGTACAATGCTGGTTATCGTATGGCTTTTGGGGGGACGAATGCTGAAGATCTTGCACATGCTATTGTTCAAAATCTTGGGGAAACCGTAAAATATAAAGACGTTGATAATGATGGAGCTAAAAAGGCTGCATCAATGATATTAAGACTCTTCGGACAAGGGGAATCTTCATGAGGTTAATGACTGTTATGGCACACCCTGATGATGCAGAGATCTGGTGCGGTGGAACATTAATAACGCATGCGGAAAAAGGCGACGATATCTGCATATATACATTGAGTTATTCTGAAAATTCGAAACGCGGGGTGGAAGCAACTAAAAGCGCACAACACATGGGCTGTAAAGTGGATTTATTGGGCATGGAGGATGCTAATATCAGAGACACTAAGGAAGCGGTTCAGCAGTTTTCACAATGTGTCGAGAGCTTTCAGCCTGATACAATTATCACACATTGGTTTGACGACATGCACCCTGACCACGAAGCAACATTTCGTATAGTGCAACGTTCTCTTTTGCACCTTGTTGCTAAAAATAAAATCGGCGAACACCAAATATTCCCAAGAATTTTTTGCTGTGATTCATTAAGTTCCAACGGCTACCATGGGCCGTTTATGCCTAATAGATTTGTTGATGTATCAGATATCTGGCCCAAAAAAATATCAGCCATTATGTTTCATAAGAGCCAACCTCTTTCATTTTATTTAGAAATGATTGAAACACAATGCAGTACGCATGGAAAAAAGTCAGCAACAACATACGCTGAAGGATTTCTATACCTACCGATATTTGGTTTTCCAGATAACGGGGAGCCTTTAGGTGGCTGATAGAATAGATCAATTGTCCAAATATGAAAAGACCTCCTATTTGAATTTCCAAAAGAAGCATTCGACTATTGACCATTGCCAAAAAGTGGTGACTACATCAAGCTCGGCGACATCCTTCAGGTTGTGATTGTGTAACAATATCTTTCTCGTTGGATCTAATTTCTGTCTAACTGCAAGCCACCATATATTGGGGTAACCGCCCATATTCAGAATCTGCAATTCCTGAATCGGTTATAGCAATCCATGGGTTGCATGGATATGCAAAAAAATACTTGACAGTTTATATATAAATAATTATATATAAAATAATACTATCGAAGGGGGTCAACATGCTCAAGTATGCGCTCCTCGGCTTTCTGAATTATGACAACAAAACCGGATATGAACTCAAGCAGACCATGGACCGGTCCACCAACCATTTCTGGCATGCCAAGCAAAGCCAGATTTACCAGACACTCAAGAGACTGGAGGCCGATGGCCTGGTCGTTTCGCATCCCGAACATCAGGAAAGCCGGCCGGACAGGCGCGTTTACGCCATCACCGACTCCGGGAAAAAGGCCATGGATGCCTGGCTCGCAAAGCCGGTAACCGCGCTAGAGCCCAACAAACAGCTATTGCTGCTGAAGTTGTTTTTTTCGGGCGGACTCGGGAAAGAAACCCTCCTGACGCAGTTGCGCCTGCTGCGCAAGCTCCATGAGCAGCAGCTCGACCTGTACAATACCGAGTCGCCGGATGTCATCAAGCAGCATGGCAAATCAGATCCTGAGCTGAGCAGGGATGTGATGATGTGGGAAAGCACGCGCCGTTTCGGGGAACTTCATGAAAAAATGTATATCGACTGGTTGGATGAAACCATTGGGATGATCGCGGCCCATTTTTAGGGAAAGACTTTAAAATTTTTTCTCTTATGTATAAATTATTATATATAAATAACTACCTAAAAAGGAGAACAGGCATGCAGAAAAAGGATTCATCAACAATTCCAGGCCCCGGCAGTTCGGAATGCTCATATGAACGCCCTTCATTCAAAACCATCAAGGCCCTGTTCGCGGCAATGCCCTCAGGAATGGATCCCGAGGCCGCCCATGGGATGGATGCGGTGGTTCAATTTCATTTAACCGGCTCAGAAACCACGGACGGTCATCTCATCATCAAAGAAGGCTGCTGCACATACAGCGATGGGGTGCATCCCCGCCCCACGACAACCATCCGATCAGATTCCGGCCTCTGGCTGGCAATCTCCAACAATGAAACGTCCGGTGAAGAAGCCTTTCTGCGCCAGCAGTACACGGTTGAAGGCGACATAACCATTCTGCTGAATTTCAATCAGCTGTTCGCTTTGGCGGATGGTGAGGATCCATGCGAAAGCATCCCGGCCTATAAAAATGAATACGATTACCATGCCTTCCAACCGGGGCAGATTAAACGTATTGTTATTTTCGACGGCGGATCACGCAATGCCGGACTCAGCAAAACAACTTTCATGGTGGATCATTTTTGCAGCGGGGCCCGATCGGCAGGAGCTGAAGTCGAGCATGTCAAACTCAAGGACATGCACATCCATCCCTGCATGGGCTGCTACACCTGCTGGACGAAAACCCCTGGTGAATGCGTTTACAAGGATGACATGGCTGGGTTGCTGAAAAAGTTAAGAATGGCTGATCTGTTGATCATGGCATCGCCCCTCTTTGTTTTCAGTGTCACCGGCATCATGAAAAATTTCCTGGATCGCCTGATCCCCATCAAGCTGCCCTATATGCAGATTCACAACGCTGTCACCCGGCACCCGCACCGCTATGCCGATGACAGGCAGCAGGGCTTGGTGGTTTTCAGCGCCGCTGGATTTCCAGAAGTGGCGCATAATTTCGACGGCTTAAAGGCCTTGTTCCGGTGCCTCAGCAGCCATTCAGACAAATCGTCTTTAATGGGGGAGTTTTTTCTGCCTGGATCTGAACTCCTTGCACAGCCTGTCTATGGCGAGCGTCGGGAGAGAGTGGCAAAAGCCTGCCAGGCTGCAGGCGTGCAGGTTGTCACGGAGGGAAAGATCGATCCCGCTTTCATGGATGCCGTATCCAATGCGGAAATATCCCAGGAAAAATTCCAGGCGCTCGCCAACACCTACTGGGAAATCATGGACGTCAGAGCATCCTATCATAAATCCGCCCCCAAACTTGATTACAGCATGGCAGTTGCCTGACCATATCGGGCCTGGGACATAAACGTACGCGGCTGTCTATAGAGGACCGCCGCGTACGCAGTTCAAAAGTAGTCAATCCCGACCTGTGGACAGGGGCCACGAAAAGTCCTCAAAATCCTCATCATCTGCATGAGCAACCTGAAGATGTATCTTTTGTATTTTAGGCCGATGCGTATCTTCTTGCATGTGCTTATCCCTTTTTGCTTTTATGCACGAAATGAGTTATCTATCCCTAACTTATTATTAAATTTGGAATTAATTACATATTTAATCAAGGTTTTCATCTATGCAATGTTCAAAATGCCAAATTGATAATCCAGTAGATTCAAACTTCTGCCTTGAATGCGGGCAAAAGCTAGAGCGCGAGTGCCCGAATTGTAAAAAAGTGCTGCCGGCGACAGCCAAGTTTTGTAACAAGTGTGGTCATAAACTGGCCAGTCTGGAAATTTCACACCAAAAGGAATATTCGTTTGATGAAAAGTTAGATAAAATTCAACGCTACCTGCCGGAGGGGCTTGTCGAAAAGATCCTTTCGCAAAAGAAAAAAATAGAAGGTGAACGCAGGATTGTTACAATGATGTTCTGCGACATGAAGGGATTTACTCCGTTGACAGAATCCCTTGGTCCCGATGAGACATTCTCTCTAATGGATCAAGTTTTCGAAATCCTTTTACAGAAAGTCAATGACTATCGAGGAACGGTCAATGAACTGAGGGGGGATGGCATACTCGCCTTTTTCGGTGCGCCCATTGCTTTGGAAGATGCTCCCCAACGTGCGATTCGGTCTGCTTTGGCCATCCACAAAGAAATTGCGAAATTTAACGAGAAGATGACTCAAGATATGAATATCCCACCTGTTCTACTTCGGATAGGGATAAACACTGGCACCGTTGTTGTGGGTACCATGGGGAACGACCTCAGGGTTCAATTTACAGCTGTTGGCGACTCTATAAACATGGCAGCTAGAATGGAAAATTTGGCTGAACCGGGGACCACCTACGTCACCCAGGAAACTTTTTCCCAGGCAGAAGGTTTTTTTCGTTTTGAAGCTTTGGGTAAGAAGCAGGTTAAAGGGAAAGAAAAACCATTAGATGTTTATAGAGTTATAGCCCAGAGTTCTAAAAAGACGAGATTTGATGTAAGTGCTGAAAGAGGCTTAACTACTCTTGTAGGAAGAGATCGCGAGCTAGAACTTCTTCAGGACGGCTATAGGCGGATTAGGTCAGGCCGGGGGAGTGCCTTTTCAATCATTGCCGAGGCAGGTATGGGAAAGTCACGGCTGTTATACGAGTTCAGAAAATTATTAGCCAATGAAGATATAAATTTCATGGAAGGGAAATGCCTTTCCTATGGCGGAGGAATGGCTTACCAGCCAATCATAGATATTTTTCAAAGTATTTTCAACATACACGAAGAGGATAACGTTCTAGAAATTAAGAAAAAAGTAAGTGACGGCCTAAATTCATTAACTTTGGATGAAAAAGATATTTTACCCTATCTTCTGGATCTATTGCCAGTTAATGACGTTGGAACCGAAAAGCTCTCTATTAACCCCGAATCCAAAAAAGCCATGACGATTGAGGCTTTAAAACAGGTTTTTATTAAGGTGTCTGAGTATCGTCCGATTGTCATTGCGTTTGAGGACCTTCATTGGGTGGATGAGAGCTCAGAGCAAGTATTTAGACATATCTTGGATATTATACCTGGATTACGGATTTTAATGGTATTGACATATAGGCCAGATTACATGCCAGCCTGGGTTGGCAAATCCTATCACAGCCAGCTAACCTTAAGTAGGCTTTCTGACCGTGAGAACCAAAAGATGGCATCAGATCTTTTGGGCGATGCTATGATGGATAGAGATCTTGAGAATCTAATTCTTGAAAAAACAGAAGGGGTGCCCTTTTTCGTTGAAGAGTTCGTAAAATCATTCAAGGATTTGAAGTTAATAGAGAAAGAAAATGAACAGTTGCGCCTATCAAAAGACATACTGCGCCTAACCGTTCCCTCCACTATTCAGGATGTAATTATGGCGCGCGTCGACAAGCTTCCCCAGGGTGCTAAAGACGTGCTTCAAATAGGATCTGTTGCAGGAAGAGAGTTTAGCCTTGGGTTGATTAGAATGGGGATGAATATTGATGACCAGGAATTGCTGAATTACCTTTCAGCTTTAAAAGATATGGAACTGATTTATGAGCGAGGATTACATCCTGAAAGTTTCTATGTCTTCAAGCATGCTTTAACCCGTGATGTCATATATAATTCAATATTGAAGAATATTAGAAAAGGGTTTCATGAAAAAATAGGCACTGCCATTGAAACATTATACAAAGAAAATATCGTCAAGTATTATGGAATACTGGCTGATCATTTCAGCAAATGTGGAAGTTATGTGAAGTGCTCCAATTATTCGAAGCTTGCGGCTGACCGTTCCGAAAAAGCTGGTGCCATAAATGAGGCCATTGTTTTTACGCAGAAAAGAATTGCAGCCATCGATAACCTGCCCTCAGCCAATGATGCACAAACGCAGATAATAGATGCAAGAGTCGACTTGGGGCGGTATTGGCTTCGATTGTTAAATTATAGTGAAGCAAAAGGGGCTATAGCTCCAATAATTGCTGTTGCTAAACAAGGCGCATACAAAGATAGATTGCCGGAGATACTGACCATAGAGGGGTCATATCAGATGAATGTCAAGGAGGATGCAGGTAAAGCCTTTGAACATTTAGTATCGGCAGTCAACATTAGCAAAGACATAAATGACGATGTATCATTAAGTTTATCGAGTTGGCGCCTGGGATTAACAAAAGCATTAAATTGCGAATTCAGAGAAGCGACTCAATATTTTAATAATTCATTAAGACTTATGAACGCGATGCATAGTCCCTGGGGGATATCCTCAATCAATAGTTATCTGTGTATTTGGGGATATGGTTTTCAGGGAAAGGTTAGCCAAGTTCAAAATACAAGTGGAGAGGCATTCCGAAAGGCTGAAGAAAGTGGCGATATTTACTCGAAATCAATGGCCTACACTAGCCGTGGGCTATATTTTTATCTTAAAGGAAGCCTTGATGAAGCTGCAGAACACCTTTCGAAGGCAATAGTGCTTTGCGAGAAGATTGATTTTGTCGTGTTCAACGCGATGGCTCGAATATTCCTAAGCGAGCTGTGTTATGATCTTATGGACTATCAAAACTCTGAGAAGCATCATGCAAGAGCATTAGACATTTTAGAAAACTTGGGAATTTATAAATCATGGACGGAATTTCACAAACTTGGAGTCGCAAAATCCAAAGTAATGCAAGAAGAGAATGTTTCAGATTTGAGAACATTGCATGGTTATGTAGATAAGAACAAGGTGAAATTATTTGAAGCCTGGAAGCGACGTTATATTGGAGAGATCCTATTCGATTATGACGAATCTTATCATTCTGTAGCCGAGGATTGGATTAAAAAGGCTATTTCAAGCGATGAAAGGGATGGCATGAAATGGTATTTGGCCCGTGATTTGGCGCTAATGGGCAGCTTGTATAAAAAAAGAGGAAAGCTTAAGGAATCTAAAAGATACCTTAGTGATGCAGTTACTGTTTTTAAAGAATGTGGTGCTGATGGATGGGGCAATAAATATGAAAAAGAATTGGAGGCATTCTCATAACCGGGAGATTCATGTTTTGATTAGCAAAAGCACTCCCTCATGCAACCCCTCCTGTACCCCATTTCTACAAAAGGGAAACAGAAGAAGAATGCCCCCGCTTTGGAAAACGGAGGCACTTTTATTTTACTGTTTACGGCCGTACAAAAGGTAGTAAACCACCGGTATGACCACCAGGGTAAAGGCCGTGGACACGATCATGCCGAAAATAATGGACCAGGCCAGGCCGCTGAATATGGGGTCCAGGGTGATGGGCCAGGCGCCCAGGGTCGTTGTGCCGGCAGTCAAGAAAATGGGGCGGAAACGCACCGCGCCCGATTCCACAATGGCATCTTTGAGGGTTTTGCCCAGTTTTACCTGGGCCTGGATGAAGTCAATGAGGATGATGGCGTTGCGCACCACGATGCCCGAAAGCGCAATCATGCCGATCATGGCCGTGGCCGTAAAAAACACCGGATCTGGATAGCCGCCCACTGGATTGTTGACAATGACGTTTAAAAGCGCAAAGCCCGGCATGATGCCAATCATGGTCAAGGGGATGGAAAGCATGATCACGATGGGAATGAGGTATGATGCGGTTTCATACACCAGTAGGACGTAAATCCCCACCAGGGCGGCTGAAAACGCCAGTCCCAGGTCACGAAAAACATCCAGGGTGATCTTCCACTCCCCTTCCCCGCGCCAGTCCAGTCGGATGCCCTGGGGCGGCGGGTTTTCCTTGAAGTGCTTTTGCAGATCCAGCACGGCATAGGCCGGCCCGCGCCCGGCCATTTCAGCGGTCACATAGACGACCCGTTCCTGGTTCTTGTGAAAAATGGTTTTTTCCTGGACTTTCTCCTCGAACGTCCCGAGCTCACCCAGCTGCACGTTGTGCCCGGCCCGGCCCTTGACCACGATGGTTTTCAGGCGTGCCACATCCGAGCGCGCCGCCCTGGGCAGCCGCAGGATAATGGGCAGCTCATTCTGTTCGGTGTCCTTGTGCACAATGCCGGCCTGCATGCCGGCCAGCGAAATCCGCAAGGTCTTGACGATGTCCTCCGTGGAAATGCCGTTGCGGCCCGCCTTTTCCCGGTCAACCCTGAAAAACAGCTTTTGCTGGTTGGCTTCCACGGTGTCGTCGATGTCCACAACCCCCTCCACGTCAGCCATGGCCTGTTTGACTGTTTCGGCCGCCTGGATCAGATCGTCGTAGGAATGCCGGGAATCACCGTAAACCTCGGCTACAACAGTGGAGAGTACCGGCGGACCGGGCGGGGCCTCGATCAGCTTGATGCTGGCGCCCGTGGATTGGGCAATGGCGTCGATGTCGTTGCGCATGCGCAACACAATGGCGTGGCTCGACATCTGACGGTCGCTGCGCGGCAGTAGATTGACGCGGATGTCAGCCACATTGGTCCCCTCGCGCATATAGTAGTGGCGCACCAGGCCGTTGAAGTCCATGGGCGAGGCCGTGCCCACAGTGGAAACATACTCGGTGACCTCGGGCATGGTGATCAAAAGGTTCTCCACCTGGCGCACGATGGCATCCGTGGTCTCCAGGGTGGTGCCCTCGGGGGGGTCGATCAACACCTGGATTTCGTTCTTGTTGTCAAAGGGCAGCATCTTCAGGGGTACGTGGCCGCTGAGGGCCAGGCCCACGGAAACCACGAACAGCACCCCGATCACAAACAACAGGAACAGGCTCTTAACCCGCGACCCCACAAAGGGCATAATCACGCGCCGGTAAAGCCGGTAGTTGGCTGTTTTGGTGATGTCATAGGGCTCCTCGCTGTGGCCGGTGTCCTTTTTCAAGAGCTTGCTGGACACCCAGGGGGTGATGGCAAAGGAGACCACCATGGACATGAGCATGGCCAGGGGTACATTCAAGGCCATGGGACGCATGTAGGGCCCCATCATGCCGGTGATGAAAAACATGGGCAAAAAGGACACAATGATGGCCAGGGTGGCCAGAATGACCGGCGGCATCACTTCGTTGATGGCGATGGAGATGGCTTCCAGTTTCTTTTTGCCGCCCATGGTCAGGTGCCGGTAGATGTTTTCGACGCTGACAATGGGGTCGTCCACCACCAGGCCCAGGGCCAGGATCAGGGCGAACAGCGTTACCCGGTTGATGGTGTAGCCGAACAGGTAGTTGCACAAAAGCACCAATGAATACGTGATGGGCACGGCAATGGCCACGATGGTGCCGGTACGCCACCCCATGTAGAAAGTGATCAGGGCGATGACCGTGATGATGGCCTCGGCCAGGCTTTTTACCAGGCCGTTAACCTTGTCATTGGCCGTCTCCCCGTAATCCCGGGTAATGCGGTAGCGGACATTGTCCGGCAGGACGGCCTCGCTCAGGGCCTGCATTTTCTTCTCCACCTGGCGCGCCACCCAAACCGCATTGCTGCCTTTTTTCTTGGCCACGGCAATGGTCACTGCCGGATAGGTTTCTTTGCCCCTGGTTGTTTCGTCCGCCACTTGCGATGCCGGACCAAAGCCGATGCGGCTGTAGGAATTGACTTCCTCGGGTCCGTCCTGGACAAAGGCGACATCCCGCAGGTACACCGGCCGGCCCTGGTGGAGGGTCACCAGCAGATTGCCCACCTCGGAGATATCCTTGATAAAAGGGCCTGCCTCCACCTGGACCACCTGGTTGCCCTGTTCAAACTGACCGCTGCCCATCTGGGCATTGGAAATCTGAATAGCACCGGCCACTTCCATGGCCGAAAGGTCGTAGGCAGCCAGGCGTTCGGGATCCAGGTAAACATGGGCGACCCGCTTTCTTCCGCCGTGGATGGAGATGCGGGCACTGTCCGGAATGTGCTGCAGCTTGCCCACCACTTCCTCGGCAATGCGGTAGAGCTGGTGGTCGTCCACATCGTCACTGTACAGGGCCACGTTGACGATGGGGACGTCATCGATTTCCACCGGCTTGATGATCCATCCGGCAACCCCCGGCGTAACCCGGTCCAGGTTCTGGTAAATCTTGTTGTAGAGCTTCACCAGGCTGTTCTCGCGGTCCTGCCCCACATGAAAACGGACGGTGACCACCGCCATTTCTGGCCGGGACATGGAATAGACATATTCCACCCCGTCAATCTGGTAGAGGAGGCGTTCGAGTCGCGAGGAAACCATCTTCTCCACTTCCTCGGCACTGCCGCCCGGATACATGACAATAACATCGGCCAGGGGCACAACGATCTGGGGCTCCTCCTCCCGGGGGGTGACGTAAAGGGCTGCGGCGCCCACCAAAAGGCTGATAATTATCAAAAGTATGGCCAGATTGCCCTGGAGAAAAGCTTCGATGATGCGGGACAGAAATGATGGTTTGCTTTGCATGGATCAGCCCTCCCCCAACTGCGATACCAGGATGACTTCGCCAGCTGACAATCCGGACAATATTTCCACCAGCTTGCCGTAGGAAGGACCGGTCTTGACCATGCGGCGCAGGACGCGGTCGTTCTGAACCACGTTGACCATTTCGAGCTGCCCCACCATGGTAACTGCGCCGGCTGGAATGACCACCGCCTTGCGGGGATTCTCACGCACCCACACCCTGCCGAATGTTCCCGGCAAGATGTCGCCTTTTTTGTTATCGATCCGGATTTTGACCTTCTGTGTCCGGCTGGAAGGGTCAATTTCACCCACAATTTCAGAAACCTTACCCTTGAATGGCCGTGTGGGCCTGTCCAGGGTAATGTCCACTGTCTGGTTCAGGGAGAGCTTTTCGATCAGGCGCACCGGTACCGGAACCTCCAGGCGCATGTTGCGGGGGTCATACACCGTCAGCAGCACCTGCCCGGGATTGGCAAGGTCCCCGGCTTCAATCTGGCGTTCGGTGACAATACCGTCGATGGGGGATTTGATGGTGGTGTAGGTTTGCATGACCTTGATCTCAGCCACCTGGGACTGGGCCGAACTATACCGGTGCTCGGCAGCAGTCAGGGCCTGCTCGGTAGCGGCATTTTTCTTGAAAAGATTCAGGGTGCGATCGTATTCGGTCTTGGACTGTTTCAGGTTGATCCTGGCTGCGGTCAGCTTCTCCTGAATCTCACGGCTGTCCAGTTCGATAAGGGCCTGCCCTTTGGCAACCTTGGCGCCGGTGCCTACGTTTACCTTGCTCAC
>Ga0180435_10002800_pt1 | contig 17672 bp, 16 predicted proteins | sample SS_ome_3_FD_132467 | JGI IMG/M metagenome (GOLD analysis project Ga0180435, IMG submission 132467) | Hypersaline lake sediment archaeal communities from the Salton Sea, California, USA - SS_3_S_1 metaG | ecosystem: Environmental > Aquatic > Non-marine Saline and Alkaline > Hypersaline >...
CTGATCCGGTAGAACACCTTGTTGGCTTCTTTACGAGACTTGATAATATTCTTGTCCCTTAGCGTCTCCAGGTGCTGCGAGGTATTGCTTTGCGAAGAACCTGTCTTCTCCACGATTTCTCCCACCGACATCTCTTCATTACCCAGGGCACAGATAATCCGCCAGCGTAGTGGGTGCGCCATGGCCTTCAAGGCATTCGCAGTGAGGGTGGCTTCTTCTTCAGATTGCTCCCCGGGTAGTATGGGTTGATCTTCGTTCATACAGAATCTCCGTCAGTATCTCCTGTGTCGGATACCGACCCAGTGTCTGTTATCGCCGGGTCGTCATCGTCTATCCTGACGTAACCCGTCATGTTTTTTGCGATGCAGATGATATCAGTTACCTGTCCTGCATCGTCAAGCAGGGCGGTGCGCGAAAACAGGATCGGTACCCGCGCGCCACTGCTGGTAATAAATTGCGCCTCCACATCCCTGATCACGCCAGCTCTGATTATCGCATCCAGCCAGGTTCCCATGAAGGCCCGGGCCTGCTCGGTCTCGGCTTCTTCAAAAATATCGCCGATGGTCAGGCCGATCAGCTCCGCTTCCGGGTAACCCAGCATCTTTTGCGCTGCCCGATTGGTGGACTTTATCCTGCCTTCCGGTGACAGCACCAGCAGCGCTTCGCCCATGGTGTTCAATAGTCTTTCCAGGTACCGCCTGACCTGTTCCAGCTCCGCCGTGCGCTCCGCTACCTTCTCTTCCAGCAGCACGTTCAGTGCGCGTTCCTTTTCGATCAGACGGAAATAGGCGGTCAGCTTATTCAGCAGCAGGTTGTCGTCGATCGGCTTGAACAGGTAATCAGCCGCGCCGACTTCGTAACCTTTCTGGCGGAATTCGTCGGTCTTGTAGGCAGCGGTGAGAAATATCACCGGGATATCCCGGGTCTTCTTGCGCACCTTGAGCATGGAGGCAGTCTGAAATCCGTCCATCTCGGGCATCTGCACGTCGAGGATAATAAGATCGATATCGTTCTCGGCAACCGCGATATTGACGGCCTTCTCGCCGCTGTCTGCCTCGATGACGCTGACATCTGTGTATTTCTCTATGAGACTGCGCAGGGTAAAGAGGTTGTTCTGGTTGTCATCGACAATCAGCACCTTGAATCCTGCGTAACGTTTTTGCTCCGTCATGACTCATCTGTCTCCTGATTGAACTCACGCCCCAGCACATTCCGCAGAACCTCGTGCAGTGCATGCACATCCACGGGTTTGACCAGGTAATCACCGATACCCAGCGCGAGCCAGCGTTCCCGGTCATCCTCGCCGGCCCTTGCCGAAAGCCCGATGCAGGGCAGTGAGGCAAACTGTGGCTGCTGGCGGATGGCTGCTGCCAACGCCAGACCGTCCATCCCGGGCATCATAACATCGAGCAGGGCGACGGCCACATCGGGCTCATCAGCCAGTGTTTCCAGTGCTTCATCGGCATCACCCGCTGCCAGCACATCAAACCCCCAGCCCTCGAGCACCGGCGTCAGGGCCAGCAGGTTACGCATATCATCATCTACCAGCAGGATTCGCGCGCCCCTGAAATCTGCTGCCGGGAAGTCTGCATTGGGGATATCAGCACCTGCAATGGAGTCAGCGTCCTGCGCCTGCACCCCGGTACTCTCACTCTCGACCGGCTCATCGCTGTCGACCTGCGTTTGCATTCGCTCCGGCAACATAAGGGTGAAGCTTGCACCCTGCCCCGGCTGGCTCTCGACACGGATGCGCCCGCCCATCAATTCCGCCAGCTCGCGGCTGATCGAAAGCCCCAGCCCGGTACCGCCGTAACGGCGACTGGTTGATCCGTCTGCCTGTTGAAAGGCCTCGAAGATCAGCTCCTGCTTGTCCGCCGGTATACCGATACCTGTATCGGTAACACTGACCCTGATCGGCCATCGGCTATCGGGCACGATATCCTCCAGGCGCAGGGTTACCTGGCCCTGCCCCGCGTTGTCCTTATCCGTGAACTTGATTGCATTGGCCATGAAATTCTTCAGGATCTGCGCGAGCTTATCGGCATCCGTGTACAGGATCTCGGGGGCTGACGGCTGGATATCGACCACCAGCTGCAGACCCTTGTCGTCAGTAACGGGCCTGAACAGATCCTGGATGTCATTCAACAGCTCCGCGACGATCACCTTGTCGACATTCAGCTCCAGTCGCCCGGCTTCGATCTTGGACAGATCGAGGATGTCGTTTATCAACAGTGACAGATCCTCACCCGCCTTGTTGATCACCCTCGCCTGCTGTTTCTGCTTGTCATCCAGCCCCTGCTCTTCAGATGCCAGCAGCTTGGACAACAACAAAATCGAATTAAGCGGGGTACGCAGTTCGTGGCTGACATTGGCCAGAAACTCTGACTTGTAGCGGTTGGTCTTCTCCAGTTCGCGCGCGTAATCACGCAGGTCACCACTGGTTCTTGCATGCTTTTCTGACAGAGTAGTCAGCTTGTTCGCCAGTACGCGTACCTCCTGCGGGCCTGACCAGTCAAACCTCACCGGCTTGTCTTCATCCAGCATGCGCGCGAGGCCATCGGTGAGGGAAGACTGGAGTTTCCCGGCACGATTTGCGAATACCTGGGCGACGATGAACACCAGCACAACCATGGCAAACATGATTACGGCTACTCGCTGTACCAGGTCTTTACGGAAGGTATCCAGCGGAGACGAATCGACCAGGCGCCCCACCCAGAGCGGGCCGGAATCGGTAGTAGCGAACAGCGGCACCCAGATCGCCTGGCGGTTATCATCACCGTTGCGCTGGTCATAGTCCTGGCTATAGTCCTGATCCACGCCCTTCCACAGGCCAAGATTACCAGCTGCGAACAAACGCTCCAGACCGGGGAAATCGGCGAAGGCCGTAGACTGGTTTTCGCCGGCACCCGTGCCGCGAAAATACCTGCCATCATGATGCACCCACAGGATATCCCTGAACACACGGGCCAGACCGCTCACGTCCAGGTTGATAACGACAGCACCCAGCGGAGGACTCGATGGGCCAAAGCCCGCGCCACCTGGTTCCTGCTCAAACACAGGGGTAATCAACTGCAGATTGATAAAACGCGATGGATTCCGCTGACCGGCTTGTTCATCTATGACTATGGGACCGGTTAGCACCTGCCCCTGCACAGCCCTGATACCCCGGTCGAATAATGACCGGTCTACCTTCCCCTTCAGCTGCTCTTCGATATGCATCTCCTGGGTGGCTGTGTCGCGATGCATCAACAGTCGCTGATTACCGTCCCGGTCAACAAACAGCACCTGCACGATATCCAGCCTGTCGAACACCAGCCGATTCATCCAGTCCGTATAACTCTCCTTTACCACGGCCAGTTCCTGTCCGGCCTGACCGGACATCAACTGCTTTATGTGAGGAAAGCGGGATATGATACGCACCGTCTCCTGTCGACTCGCGATATGCTGGTCCAGCTCATGAAAGTCCGCTCGCAGATTCTGCAGATGGGCATCATTATAGAGCTGGGTGAGCTTGTCGAACATCAGTGGCTGATTGATCAGCTGTTCGGCTACCAGCGGCGCCAGGCCAAACAGAAGAAGTATCAGCAGGACATAAGTGCGAAGTTTTATGCGCATGACTCATTATAATAAAAATGCCCCAAAAAGGTGACACAGGGAATTAAACATCTCCATCAGCTTTAAAGCCTGCTTGCGGAGAACAACAGGCTTGTGCGAAATTGTCCAGATATTCGTACCGGCTACCATACAGTTTTTTTACACAGCTAACAGTTTACCTTCATGGGCAGCATTGCTATGCGTAATTATGGTCATTTACAGGCCGTGTTGTTTTGCTGGTTGTTACTGATAACAGCACCCCTGGCAAAAGCACAAACAGCTTCAAAGATCGATGCAGTGGTGCTGGATGAAATGTACCGGCAGGGAATCGTGGGTATGGCGGTTGGCATTATCAGGGATGGCATAATCTATTACGCCAGGGGCTATGGCCATGAAGACCTGGCAAAAAGCAAACCTGTCACTACGAACACGGTGTTTCGCTGGGCATCTGTTTCGAAGCCGCTCACTGCCGCCGCTGTACTGAAAATTGCCGAGACAGACCCGCAGTTTTCACTCAACGACAGGGTGACACAATATGTTCCTTACTGGCCGCAATATGGCGACAAAGCGGATATACGACTCTGGCAGCTGTTGTCACATCGTGCCGGCATCATCCATTACCGAACGAATGCCGGTTGCTTCGACAACCCGTGGCCGGACTACAGGCTGAGCCGGTATCGCAGCCACTATTACAATGCCAGGCAGTCGGTGGATATATTCATCGATCAGCCGCTGTGTTTCACGCCCGGCGCCAGCTACAAGTATTCCACCTTCGGCTACAGCCTGCTGGCTGCAGCCATCGAGGGCGCTACCGGAAAAAGCTATGCTGACTGGATCAACGACAACATCAGGCAGCCGCTTGCCATGCAATCTTTACAGCAGTCCACCGCAACAAGAACAGGATACGCAATGCTGAACAGGCGTCTGATCCCGATACCCGACGACAATGTATCATGGCGACTCCCCGGCGGCGGCTGGGAGTCAAATATCATCGACCTGTCAAAGTTTGCCAATGCCATTATTCAGGAAAGACTGCTAAAAAATGCTGAACGCCTGTGGGCCCATGTACCGGGAAACCATAACTATGGCCTGGGCATGTCGCATAACCCTGACAACAGTTTCGTCTGGCACGATGGTCACCATATCAACAGCCGCTCATTGCTCGCGCTATTCCCTGGCTCGCCAGACCGTTTAGGCATTGTTGTGCTGTCCAATAGCGCGCATAGTGAACCGATGGACATCGTTTATCGCCTGGCCAGGCTTTTATTATAATGTCTGCGATTCAGGTATCAGGGTCACACATTCAAGAGCTTTTTTATAAAAAAACGAGCCATCATCCTTGATTATCAGAGACAGACTATTCCTATCCTTTTATGCAGATCATTGGCTTTAACTTTGCAACGCGTTTCGCCAGCCCTGCCTGCTCAGCGGCATTCACGACTTTACTGACATTCTTATACGCACCGGGCGCCTCTTCCGCCACGCCTCTCATCGATGGGCTTCGAATAACGATACCCTTGTCAGCCAGTTCTTGAGTCACCTGTTTTCCCTGCCAGAGTTTTGTGGCACGCCTTCGACTCATACTTCTTCCGGCACCATGACAGGCAGATCCAAACGCCATCTGCATACTTTTACTGGCACCTGCCAGAATATATGATGCGGTACCCATAGTGCCACCTATTAACACAGGTTGTCCGCAGTGTTTATAAGTGTCCGGCAGAGCCGGATGACCCGGCCCGAAAGCACGCGTAGCGCCCTTACGATGCACAAATATATTTTTTGTTACACCTTTTATTGTATGTGGCTCGAGCTTACAGGTGTTATGGGAAACGTCATAAAGTAAATCCAGTTCAATAGCGGGGAAGACTTTACTCATCGCCTGGCGCGTTAAATGAGTAATAATTTCCCGATTGGCCAGGGCACAGTTAATAGCGCCGCGCATCGCACCCAGATAACGTCGGCCGAGGTCAGAGTCGAGCGGGGCACAGGCCAGTTCACGATCAGGCAGGCGAATACCGTAATCAGCCGCCCTGGTAACCATTTGCTTGAGAAACTCAGTACCAATTTGATGGCCTAAACCTCGAGAACCGCAATGAATGCTGATTTTAATATCATTGAGTTTGATTCCAAAAGCCGCCGCAATGTCTGCATCGTATATCTCAACAACCTTCTGAACTTCCAGGTAATGATTACCGGAACCCAGGGTACCCATCTCATGCTTCTGTCTTTCTTTTGCGTGATCAGAAATATATTCGGGTCTGGCCCCCTGCATGCAGCCCTGTTCCTCAATGTGATGCAGGTCTTTATAATCACCCAGTCTCTGTTCAACGGCCCATTTAGCACCTCCTAGTAACATCTGGTCCATTTGCTTTTTATTTAATCTGTAGATACCGGTACTGCCTAGTCCTGCGGGGATGTGTTCGTACAATACATCAGCTAGATGCTGCTGTTGATGCAATACCTGCTCCGGAGTCAAGCCTGTATGCAGTGTGCGTACACCACATGAGATATCAAAACCGACACCGCCCGCAGAGACGATACCGCCCTCATCCGGGTCAAATGCCGCTACCCCACCAATAGGAAAACCATAACCCCAGTGGGCATCGGGCATGGCATAAGAAGCGTCGATGATACCCGGCAAGCGTGCAACATTGCACACCTGTTCATAGACTTTGTCGTCCATCTCAGCGATTAAATCCTTACCCGCAAAAATAACACCAGGAACATGCATGTCACCGGTTGGCTCTATATGCCACTCGAATTCAGATACAGGATGCAGTTTGTTGATATCCATGATGGTTGCCCTCGCGATTAAACATCAACAACACATTGTGCCAACCAGTGATCATCTGTCTGTTTGACAGCCAGTTCGGTAAACGTCGCCCCTTTTATTTCAACCGCAGGCTGATGGCGCTCGATCTCGATAGCTTCGCCCCATGCCCTGGCACTCAATCGACCATTCTTTATCCGGACATCGAACTGAGCGAACAACATCTTTCTGGTAGCTATCTGATAGACCAGGCTGTTCAGCCAGTCGGTCAGCAAGACATCCGGATCGTTATCCGAACAATGTAATTCGATTACTTCACGGTTTTGAATTAAAGAAAGGTCGACGATGATAGCCATCATCGCCAGCGCCGCCTGCTCAAAGGCCTGCGCGGGAGTATTGCCGTAACCGCGCACGCCGATGTCAGCCTCGTGCTCGAAATGCTCCCAGTAGGGTGTGATCATCAGGTGTGACCTTTAGTTTGATACAGCGCTACCTATATATGATATTGATTCTATTCAGCGTGTCATTGCCTGATATCAAGAGATGTCACATAATGGTAACGGAAAGATTCAGTAACAACCCCTCCGTTACCTTTAACTCATCAGCCCCAGGTTCTCACCTGTCTGTAATGCGAGATGCCATCTTCGGCATCCTCAAGGCCGACCATCAGTGAAAAGTACTCGAGAAAGGCTTCACTGCTGTTTGCATCTTCAGCTGCTTTTGCTGCTGCCTGCGGTGATGACCAGTACACCAGGTCGACCCATTGCTTGCCCTCGCCTTTAAGCAGCTCTCTTCTCAGGTAACCGGCCTGTTTCTGCAGGAAGTTAACTTCCAGCGCAGCGGCCGCTTTCTCCAGTTGCATATCACTGACATGGCCAGCGACTTCAAACGGTGCCCACTCGATGGTTACATTGTTGTCAGATGTGTTCATATCGTGTCTCCTGATACCGAATTTTGATATTCATTGCAATGTTCAGTTAAGCAACACGCCGGCTGTCAATATGAAAGGCCGGGTGTCTTGTGCAGGTAAGTGTTGTCGACCAGGTTCTTGAGCATGAAGTCAGCGACATCGGCGCGCGATATCTCCAGCTTCGTATCATTCGCGGTAGCAGGGAAACCGTGGCGGTACCGGCCTGTTAGATCACCATCGGTGAACGCAGCCGGTCGAATGATGGACCAGTCGAGATCACTCTGCCTGACCAGCTTTTCCTGCTCGACGTGATCGAGGAATGCCGGACGGATGAACAGGCCGAACATGAAGTATTTCCAGAACGCATTCAGGTTGTTCCAGCTGTCGCCGATACCCAGTGTCGACTGGCAGATCAGCCGTCTGACACCGGCCGCTTTCATGGCCGTAATGATATTACCCGTACCTTCAGCACGGACGCCGCCTTTACGGCCTGCGCCGATCGCACACATCACTGCATCATGACCGGCCACGGCCTTCTGTACCGACGCTGCATCCAGTACATCGCCGAGCGCGATAGACAGCTTGGCATGTTGCATGTCGAGTCGTGCCGGGTCGCGCACAAATGCCGTCACGGCGTGGCCTTGCCTGAGCGCCTGGCTGACCAGGTTACGACCGATACTTCCGCTAGCACCAAAAATAATCACTTTCATAATCGCCCCCTCTAATTAGCGTAATCCAATTAACTTGACAGCGTGTCAATTGACACTGTGTAAAGTATCATCTAGACTTTACAGCATGTCAAGTGAAAATTTAGATACCCGTACAAAAATTCTCGAGGCAACCTGGAAATTACTGGAAGAACAACCAGTTAAGGATGTCAGCATGAGTGCCATAGCGAAACAGGCGGGCATCAGCCGGCAAGCCCTCTACCTGCATTTCGCGTCCAGGACCGACCTGATGATCGCCACGACGGAGTATGTGGACGAGGTCAAGGGCCTGTATCAGCGCATGGAAAAGATCAGTTCGGCAACCACGGGTACAGGGATGCTGGAGGCATATGTCGACGTCTGGGGTAACTACATGCCGGAGATCTACGGTATCGCGAAAGCACTGCTTCGGGTAAAGGAAACCGATGAGGCGGCTTCTGCAGCCTGGTACCGCTGCATGGACTGCTTACGTGAAGTCTGTCAGCAGATCATCGATACACTGCAGAAAGAAGGCAAACTGTCGAATGCCCTGGAGCCGGATGATGCCGTGGACTACCTGTTGATGAGTTTATCGATCGAGCAATGGGAATTACTGACCAGGGAATGTGGCTGGAGCGATGACAAATACGTCCGGGAGATGAAACGCTTACTGGTACATAGCTTTGTTACTGGCTAGTTAACAACCCTCTGTCACTTTTAATTCTGCCACACTTAATGCCACTTGTTCTTCTTCTATGCAAGTTTAAACACACTCCTTAATGAGAAAGCATCAAGCAACTTAATAAGTATAACTAATACCTAGAGTTATCCGATAGTCATCAGGGAAAGGCGTGGTCCCGTCTGCGGCTTGCGTTGGATGAGCTGTCCTGTCCCAGATAAATGATGTATCGAAATCCAGTGCCCCGGTTATTTCACTATTTATTGTCAGAATTATATGGTGCGTATAGCCACCGGTTTCCTTGTTACTGTATTGCATGTTGTATTTGGCAATAAAATCGATTGTTTTAGTCAGCTCAGTATCATAGTTGGTTTTGAACCACAGCCCAGGTGACGACTCGTCGTTATCCTCTCCCGCTGCCACAGAGATATATTTAGTTTTGACATACGCCGGACCGCCGGATAGTGATAGCTCTGTGTCGCCATCGTCGATCAGGGTATAACCCAGACCAGTCGCGAGCGTGATTTTCGAATCGATATTACTGAACGGATCCCGGTAATACTCGACATATGCCGGCGTATAAAAGAAGTATCGGGTTTTATAATAGTCGTAACTGGCGTTCAAACGATGATTATTGATGGTCTCGACAAGATTACCGTCACCGCTGTTGGTTTTTGAAATGTTGCCGATATAGTCCAATAGAAATCGGGTCGTTGACGAACGCCTTTTCATATTTAGCTTTCCCGTGTAATCCAGCTGATCAGTATTTCCTTTCTTGGCATCAAAACTTAAAGTCGCTTTAACCGACCAAAGGTCGCGCTCTTTTTTTCCGGCAGGTGCAAACGAGATAAGGCTGGAACGATCATATGTTTTATCTTCATAATCATTCGAGATTCGAATCCTGCCTTCCATCACTTCAAGCATGCCGGATGTCGCACCGATACCCTCGATATTTACATCGCTGACACGGGAACTGCGCAAGACCTTCACATCGCCCCAATCGATTTCCAGCAGGTCAAGCTTGTCACTGTCAAACTCAAGACTGTCCTTATACATGCCGTTGATCTTGCCTTTAAGCCATTCATTGGAGGTGAGCTGAATCCAGTCATATTCTTCTGCTGATGGAAGCCATGCTTTAGTTCCTTCTGGCGCACTTTCATTAGAAGCCGCAGCTGTCTGCTCTTCATCAGATTGTGAGTCTTCAGCATCCCGTACAACATCACCGCGTATGTTTGCATCCGGCATTTCTGCAGCAGAAACAGTGAATGAAACAGCCATAAATAACTGAATGACTATTGCTGAAAATATCTTATTCGTCACCTTTAACTCCACTGATATTCTGGCCTGTCCCCTGTTATTTCTCAGCCATGTCGTAAACACCGAACATCTGGCCACCGCAGTCCTCGTCGCCTTGATCGTGATACAACGCTGTCAGCGACAGATCGACCGGCGGCTTCAGCAGCCGGCCTTCGAGCAGGGTATCGAAGTTCGCACCACCGATCAGGCGGTGCATGTGTGTCAGGTAGAGCCTGTCCAGCACACCGGCATTCAGCAGGGTTTCCAGCACTCCCGGTCCGGCGATCGAATAGATACTGCGGTAACCGACCGCGGCCAGCGCATCGATCAGTCGCCTGCCGTCGACTTTCTGTCCGCTTCCGACCCGTAACACGCGTGCCCCGTTGCGCTCTAAGCGTGCCACGGCATGTGCATCGGCCTCATCGCCGGTAGCGACATAGACCGGCCGTTGCCGCAACGCGGCAAGCACCTCATCCGGCAGATCCAGGCTGGCACTCATGATAACCACCGCCGGCTGTGGTGACAGGCCATGCTGCGCACGCCATGCGAACAGATCGGCGAACTCATCCGCATCACTCACCGGCATCTTGTCCTGTGCAGTATTTGCCGCCAGCTGGCGTATGTATCGTGCACTGGTGACGAGAACGTCTGCCCTGGCCGCCAGTTCCTGGAACAGGCGCCAGTCGCGCGGGTTGGCAATCGCATCAGGGACCTTGTTGTCGCCAGTGTCGGGATGTTCGATCGCGATACGACCATCGAGACTGCAGATGAAGTTGCTGTAGACAAAAGGCTCTCGGGCGCGGCCTGATGCATGGCTCACATGCTCCAGGTAGAGCCCCTCTAGCGGCAGTTCGCGACCCGCCTCGGGATATAGTTGGATGACGCTGTATGGTTTCGGCATGACGGATCCTGAATGTAAGGCCTGAGGAAAAATACGCGACCGCTGATCGAAGCGCAGGTCGTGAGTATTATGTTGTGCTTATTCAGAGGCATCTATTCTCTGATACCAGGCACACTTGAATCAATCGAGTCTGCCCCCATTGATTTATGACATCAATGGTTTATGACATCATTGATTTACCGTTAATTTATTCGAAAATAAATCAGGTGTGAACATCCCGGAATCAACGATGAACTGATTGCGCATACACCTGACTAACCAGTGCTCCTGATAATAATTCTATCCGGCAATGATGCCATATAAGGAGCACCAGGCAGTGATTGTCCTTAGAAATATAATCAGATATCGACCTATAACGCCGATCAATCATCGGAGGCGTTGAATATTATGTTATCAATGAAAAAAGAGGCTGTTATGACTACACACGAACTTCCGAAACTTCCTTATGCAGAAAATGCACTGGAACCGCATATATCCGCGGAAACAATACAGTATCATTACGGCAAACACCATGCTACTTATGTAGACAAGCTGAACGGCCTGATCCCTGACACCGAGTTTGAGTCTTCCACTCTGGAAGAAATCATCATGAAAGCCGGCGGAGGTATCTTTAATAATGCAGCCCAGGTATGGAACCATAGCTTCTACTGGAAATGTCTGAACCCGAATGGTGGTGGTACCCCTTCAGGTGATCTGGCTGATGCAATCAACAAGACTTTTGGCAGCTTTGATGTGTTTAAGGAAGAGTTTTCGAACAGTGCCGCAAACAACTTTGGTTCCGGCTGGACATGGCTGGTGAAAAACGCCGACGGCGGCATTGAAATCCTGAACACCAGTAACGCTGCGAACCCGATGACGGACGGCAAACAGCCTTTACTCACCTGTGATGTCTGGGAACATGCTTACTATATTGATTACCGCAATGCCCGTCCGAAATATGTAGAAGCGTTCTGGAACCTGGTTAACTGGGAGTTCGTCTCACAGAATTTCGCCGGATAAAACATAAAGTGAGTCAACAAGGTCAGAGTCGGTCTGATTTGCAAGAAGCAAGCAAATACTATCAGGATAGATGCTAACAAAAAATCAATCGACTCTGACTACATTGATTTTACCTTCTGAGCAGGGTGTCATTATTCAGCATTGTATATATGCCCCTCCTGCAAGTTATACAGCTGAAGTACGGATCTTGCGGATTCCCGTTCGATGTCAGCCAGCACATTGATGTCACGGCTTTTCAGTGATTGTATCCAGTTTTCCGGTTTGGCGCCCTCATCGAATCCGATAGCCCTGGCATCTTCATCTCTCGCAGCGGTCACGACTTGCCTGATTCCTGACCATGGTATGGCACCGAGACACATCGCACATGGTTCAGTACTGCTGAGCAGCTCGTAACGAGTAGCAGTAACCTCGCCAAGGTCATAACAACCGAGTTTCCTCTGGGCGACGGCCAGTGCGACAATCTCAGCATGCAGAAAGGACATCCCTTGCGTCATGACGAGGTTGACGCCCAGAGACACCAGTTCTCCGGTTTCGATTTCGAATATGGCTGCAGCAAAAGGGCCTCCGGTGCCTTCCTCTACATTTTTTCGAGATGCTGATATGACGAAATCCATCCTGGACTTAAGGTCTGTGCCTGGCATGTAATCTTGAGAATATGGTTCTAACCAGCCGGGCAGGTCAAAACTGATGTGATGTGCTTGCTGAAACATGTGATTAGATTAAGTCAGGTATTCTGATGCCTGTTCAACATCTTGCTCTCTGGTGTTCAGCTCGTCAATTGCCGAAAACCGGAGAGGTTTGACCTGTGCCCGGCTATTCCTGCAACAAGCAGGCCATGCGACGCAGTTATTTATCACGAAATGAGCGGTCAACCCGTCTGTTTTTGACATACCACAGGAAATCTCCGCCGTATCTGTGTAAACCTGTTTAATGTACTGAAGTACTTCTGAGGTGATTGTTGTTTGCCTCTGAAAAACCGGGCGGCTCATTATGCAGGTATCTCTATGAATAGAGAAACGGTATTTCATGTCCACGGCGTCACCAAGGTCTACCAGATGGGCGAGGTGCAGGTACATGCGCTGCGAGGGATCGATCTCGACCTGTACAAGGGCGAGTTCGCAGTCCTGCTGGGCGCCTCCGGCAGCGGCAAATCCACTCTGCTGAACATCCTCGGCGGGCTGGATTCACCCACCGACGGGCACGTGCAGTACGCCGGCGGCGACCTGACCCGTGCCAGCGAAAAAGAGCTTACCCGCTACCGGCGCTACCATGTCGGTTTCGTGTTCCAGTTTTACAACCTCATCCCCAGCCTGACGGCGCTGGAAAACATCGCCGTGGTCACCGAGATCGCAAATTCACCGATGCAGCCGGAACAGGCGTTGCAGCTGGTCGACCTGGGTGACCGCCTGCATCACTTCCCGGCACAGCTCTCCGGCGGTGAGCAGCAGCGTGTCGCTATCGCGCGCGCCATCGCGAAAAACCCCGATGTGCTGTTATGCGACGAGCCCACCGGCGCGCTCGACTCGAAAACAGGTGTCGTAGTACTCGAAGCCCTGCAGCGGGTCAACCTGGAACTGGGCACCACCACCGCGGTGATCACGCACAATGCCGGTATCGCACAGATGGCCGACCGGGTCATCCACCTCGCTGATGGCCGTATCAGCCAGATCGACACTAACGAGACCCGGCTCGACCCGAGCCAGCTCAGCTGGTGACGGGAGAATGTACGAGCCATGTTAGCACTCGATATAAAACTCTGGCGGGAACTGTGGGACATGCGCATGCAGGCACTGGCCATCGCCATGGTCATCGTCAGCGGCGTCGGCATCTTCATCATGTCGCTGAGCACGCTCGATTCTTTATACGAGACCCGTGAAACCTATTACCGCGACCATCACTTCGCCCATGTATTCGCCTCGCTGAAACGCGCACCGCTGTCGCTGGTAAAACGCATCGAGGGGATTCCCGGCGTCGACAAGGTCGAGACCCGCGTCATGGCTTACGTAAACCTCGATGTCGAAGGCTTCGAAGATCCGGTCAGCGGTCATATCCTGTCGCTGCCCGATAACAGCCGCGGCCTGCTCAACCAGATCTACCTGCGCGAGGGCCGTCTGCCCGAACCGGGCCGCGATAACGAGATCGTACTCAGCGAAGAGTTTGTCCAGGCGCACAAACTAAAACCCGGCGACAAGATCAGCGCCACCATCAACGGCCGGCGCAAGGCACTGACCATCGTCGGTGTCGCGCTGTCGCCGGAGTTTATCTACCAGATCGCGCCCGGCGCCATGTTCCCTGACCCCCTGCGCTACGGCATACTGTGGATAGCGCGGCAGCCACTGGCCACGGCCTATGACATGGAGGGCGCGTTCAATAATGTCGCCCTGACCATGAGCCGGGGTGCGAATGAGCAGGATATCATCGACCGCCTCGACGACATCCTGAAAGATTACGGCGGCATCGGCACCATCGGCCGCAAGGACCAGTTCTCCAACCGTTTCCTCACTGAAGAGCTGAAACAGCAGCGCACTATCGCCACCATCTTCCCGGTGATCTTTTTCGGTGTCGCCGCCTTCCTGCTCAACGTGGTCATCAGCCGTCTCATCCGCCTGCAGCGTGAACAGGTCGCCACCCTGAAAGCGTTCGGTTACAGCGACTTCGCCGTCGGCATGCACTTCATCAAACTGGTGCTGCTCATCGTCAGTCTCGGCGTCATCATCGGCATCGGTGTCGGCATCTGGATGGGAAAAGGCATGAGCGACATCTACATGGTGATGTACAGCCTGCCGTACATGATCTATGTACTCAAACCCCAGGTCATCATCGCTGCAGCGCTGATCAGCATGGCGGTCGCGGTGATGGGTACGCTGTACGCGGTATACAGCGCGGCAAGGCTGCCGCCGGCGCAGGCGATGCAGCCGGAACTGCCGGCGAAGTATCACACCACGCTGGTCGAGCGCCTGGGCATGCAGCGCTGGCTGTCACAACCGACGCGCATGATCCTGCGCCATATCGAACGCCGCCCGCTGAAGTCGTTGATGACCACGCTCGGCATCGCCATGGCCTGCGGCATCATGATGGTCAGCGGTTTCCAGGAAGGCGCCATCAACTACATGGTGGATGTACAGTACGGCATGAGCCAGCGCGAAGACATGATCGCCATCTATACCGAACCGGCGTCGAAGCGTTCGCTGTATTCACTGCAGAGCCTGCAGGGCGTGGAGCTTGCCGAAGGTTTTCGCCTGGTGCCGGCAAAGCTGAAGTTTGAACACCGCTTCTACCGCACCGCGGTGCACGGTATCGAACCCGAAGGTAGCCTGTACCGGCTGCTCGATACCAATCTCGATATCATCGAGCTGCCGGAAGACGGCATCATCCTCACCGACTACCTGGCCGAGTTGCTGCACATCAAGACCGGTGACATGCTCACCATCGAAGTGCTGGAAGGCCAGCGCGTCACTGTGCAGGTGCCGGTCGCCGGTACCGCCAAACAGTACCTGGGCCTCAACGGCTACATGCGCCTCGAGTCGCTCAATGGCCTGTTGAAAGAAGGCTACGCACTGACCGGCGCACTGCTGAGTGTCGATGATCGCTACCAGCGCGATGTCTATGCCGAACTGAAAGAGATGCCGCGCATAGCCGGCGTGGTCGAACATGAGTCAGCGATCGAGTCGTTCTACGACACCATCGCCGAGACCATCCTGTTCTTCACCTTTATTTCCACGCTGCTCGGTTCCAGCATCGCCTTCGGTGTTATCTATAACAGCATGCGCATCGCACTGTCCGAGCGCAACCGCGAACTGGCCAGCCTGCGCGTGCTCGGTTTCGAGCGCAACGAAGTTGCCTACATATTACTGGGCGAACTGGCGCTGTTCACCCTGGTCGCCATCCCGCTGGGTTTTCTCATCGGTTACGGCCTGTGTGCCTACATGGCCTTCCAGTTCGATTCTGATCTCTATCGTGTGCCGCTGGTGCTGGGTATCAATGTCTATGCCTTTTCAGCGCTGGTGGTCCTGCTGTCATCCATCGTTTCTGCCATAATGATCTGGCGCAACCTGGCCGATCTCGATATGGTCGCCGTACTCAAGAGCAAGGAGTAACTCATGTCCAAGCTAATGACTATGCCTGTACGCAAACATCCCGTTATCACCGCCATCAGCGCGCTTATCTCCGTATTGCTGATCTGGGGATTCTGGCCGCAGTCGGTGTTCGTCGAAGCCATCGAGGCAAAACGCGCACCGCTCACCATCACTATCGAAGAAGAAGGCCGCACCCGGGTGGTCGACCGTTACATCATCTCGGCACCGGTCGACGGCGTCGCCTGCCGCCAGCAGATGGATGTCGGTGATGAAGTCAAACGGGGCCAGGTACTGCTCGGCATCACGCCGATGGAGTCACAGATACTCGATCCGCGCACCAGGGCACAGACAGAAGCGCAGGTAGCCGCCGCGGAATCAGCCCTGCATGCCGCCGAACAGCAGGCGGAAGCCGCACAAGCGGCAGCGAAACTCGCCGTCATCGAACTTGAACGACTCAAGCCGTTACTGGACAAAGGCGTGGTATCGACCGATGCTTATGACAAGGCGGCCACCCAGGTCGAGACAAGCGCAGCGGCACAGCGCTCTGCCGATTTCCAGGTAGAAGTCGCCCGCTATGAACTGGAGGCAGCAAAGACCGTGCTGGAGTACAGGTCTGCAATTGGCACAGAGGACAGGCTGGCAGCGCAAGGTGAGCCGGCAGAACGCATACCGGTTACATCACCTGTCGACGGCAGGGTGCTGAAAGTAACGCGCGAATGCGAAGGCCCGGTTCGCACCGGAGATATGCTGATCGAAGTCGGCGACCCGAAAGTGCTGGAGGTCGAAGTCGATGTGCTCTCGGCTGATGCAGTAAAGATCAAACCGGGCATGAAAGTCGTGTTCGAACGCTGGGGCGGCGAGCAGCCGCTGGAAGGCGTGGTACGCCTTATCGAACCCGTCGGTTTCATGAAGGTCTCCGCCCTGGGGGTAGAAGAACAGCGCGTACTGATCATCTCCGATTTCACCTCACCGGCGGAAGACTGGCAGCGTGTGGGCGACGGTTACCGGGTAGAGGCGAAGTTTATCCTGTGGCATGAAGATGATGTACTGCAGGTGCCAGCCAGCAGCCTGTTTCGGTACAAGGATGGCTGGGCGGTTTTTGTTGTCAACAACCATCATGCTGAACGGAGAGTAGTGAAGGTCGGGCAACGTAATGGACTGGTTGCGCAGATAGAGGAAGGTATCAGCGAAGGCGAACTGGTGGTCAACCACCCGAGTGACGAGGTAGACGATGGTCGCCGGGTTAAGCTGAGATTATAAACACAAAGCTCCCTACACCCCTGGGAGAGGGCTATACAGAATAATGAAAGATTACGAAAAATTCCTGAAAGAAGCAGAGAGCCTTAGTCACAAATATGCTTCGATCTATTTCAACGTGGAACTTGAAGCGCTCTCCATGCCGTTCTGGTCATGGGATGAGATCCAGAAAGGGTTAGCGCTAAGACAGGAATGGGAAGTTGATGAATCATTGATACCATTCTACGGCGACTGGCATGACCTGTTCTGCCTCGATAAAAATACGGGTGAGATCGTCGCGCTGAATGATGAGCGGGAAGTGTTATGCACATGGGCTTCAGTTAAAGATTTTATCAGCTGTCTGTCGGAGAAAGAGATTGTTTATGATGATGAGTCTATGGAAGGCGGGGTGCATCATTTTGGTGATTCGCATGGGGCATGAGGTGAAGCATTAAAAGCGCCGATATTAACAACCTTCTTTCATTATGTAATAAATATCGCTCGAATCTGTTGCACAGGAATTAA
>Ga0180435_10002801_pt1 | contig 17668 bp, 9 predicted proteins | sample SS_ome_3_FD_132467 | JGI IMG/M metagenome (GOLD analysis project Ga0180435, IMG submission 132467) | Hypersaline lake sediment archaeal communities from the Salton Sea, California, USA - SS_3_S_1 metaG | ecosystem: Environmental > Aquatic > Non-marine Saline and Alkaline > Hypersaline > Sediment...
AGCTTTGAGGGAACCGGCGTAATCGTTGCGCACTCAGATCCGGATCTGCTCAGCGCCATCGAACAGACGCGCACTGGACGTTCGTTCTGGGCCATCTTCATGCTTGCAGGCCTGATGTTCTTTGTAGTCGAGGGCCTGCTGGCCGATCTGCTGCTGAAGCGCCTGTCTCCCGAGAAGAAACCCGCGCCGACATCGCTGCACACGGAGGACGCTTAAATGATTGGCTGGTTTTCGAATATCCTTCAGAGCGAGCGGATCATGTGGGCGCGCCCGATACCGGTGGCTGGCGTGGTGGCGGCATTCGTCGCTGTTGTGGCCCTTGCCGCATACCTCTACCGCCGCAGGCGGGGGGTTCCGACGCGGATTCACATCGTGCTGGTCGTTTCCAGGCTGATCGTTCTCTGCCTGATCGTTGCGGTCCTGCTTGAGCCCACGGCCGTCGTCAAGCAAACCCGCACGGTAAAACGCCGTTTGCCCGTGCTGATCGACGTATCCAAAAGCATGTCCGTGAAGGATCAGCGCATGCGTCCCGAGGATCTTGTTGAAGCCGCCGCTGCGCTGGACATGCTGCCGCTCTCGGAGATCGCCGACACCAACCGAGCCTTCAATGCACTCGATGCGAAGCAGCATCGGACCATCGCCGCCGCATCGCGTCTTGATCTGGCCCAGGCGTTGGTGTCCAAATCGGCCCGGTCGATATTCGAGTCGATCGTCGACGATCTTGACGTCAGCTACTATGCGTTCGGCAAGGAGCTTCACATGCTCGGCCAGGGCGCCAGCGGCGTCGCGGACTCCCTGGCGAGCTTGGAGGCCGCGGCTCCGGGGACCTTCATCGCCGAGTCGCTTGAGGCGGCGGCCCACGTCGACCGCGGCGCGCCGTTGGCGGGAATAGTGCTGCTGTCGGACGGAATCGACACGTCTTCACGGCGAGCCGAGGCGGCGGCCCATGATCTGGGCGCCCGCGGCATCCCTGTCTATCCGGTATCGATCGGTATTACCGATCCCGACGACATCTCCATCCGCAACATTATAATGCAGGAAGTCGCGTTCTCCGGTGACAAGGTTCCGGTGCGCATTCAGATTCGGTCCAAGGGCTACGAGAAACGGACCGCTGACGTAACCGTGCAGCTCAATGGCAGAGGTGTGGCGCGGCGAAGCATCTCGCTGGCCGGCGGGCTGCAATTCGAGGATATGTTTTTCAACGTCGACGTGCACGAGAAAGGGGTGGCGCAAATCGAGATCGCCATTACCCCCTTTGCCGACGAGGCGACGGCGACGAACAATCGGGTCAAACGGAGCGTCCGGGTTGTGAACGAGAAGATCAACGTGCTTTGCATGGAAGGCAGTGCGCGATGGGAGTACCGGTACCTTCGCGCGATGTTGAAACGAGACCCTCGCATCAACGCCACCTTCATCGCCACCTGTGCGCGACCTGAGATGGCCCGGAATTCATCCGAGTACATCGCCCGCTTTCCCGAGACGCGCCGGGAGGCTTTCAAATATGACTTGGTTATCCTCGGCGATGTCGACGCCGAGTTCTTTTCCGCCGACGCGTTCCTGCGACTGGAGGAACTCGTGAAAGAACGCGGGGGGTCGTTGCTGATGTTGTGCGGCTCACGGTTCGCGCCGAGCAGCTATGCCGGAACGCCCGTGGAGCGCATGCTTCCTGTCGAGTTCGACGCCGGCGGATCATGGCGGGACGTGGACGACAGCGTCTATCCGGTGCTGACGGCCGAGGGTAAGAGCAGCCTGGTCATGACGCTGGAGACCGATGCGGAGAAGAACGACCGCATATGGAGCCGTGTGGCGCCTCTCTACCGGCTTCCTCCTTTCAGAGCCCCCAGGCCGGGCGCGACGGTGCTCGTCGAACTGTCCGATGCCCGCTCCCGTGTCGACCGGTACCCGCTGGTCGCCTGGCAGCGATACGGAACCGGCAAGTGCATGATGATGGGAACAGATCGGTTGTGGCTTCTTCGATTCAAAACCGGCGATAAGTACCACTGGCGAGTCTGGTCGCAGTGCATCCAGTTCCTGACCTTGTCACGCCTTATGGGTGAGCACAAGCGCATTCGGCTGGAGACGGATCGGGCCACCTACCCGATCGGCGAGCAGGTCCTGCTCTACGCGCATGTGCTTGACGACCATTTTGAACCGAGGGCCCAGTCCGGATTTGATGTTGTCGTCAACGGTATGGGCGACGCGGGCGGGAAAGCCCAACGCGTCACGTTGCGACCGGACTTGGCGAACCCGGGGTTGTATGAAGGCTACTTCTCGCCGCCAGGCCCGGGCCGTTACCGGATGGAGGCGAATTCCGCCGACCGTTCGCTTTCCAATACGACGGAATTCCAGGTGGCCGACATCAAGCCTGAAATGGCCAGCACCGACATGCAGGTCGAGCGCCTGCGGAGGATTGCGGAGCTTTCGGGAGGCAAGTGCCTTAACATGCTGGAGCTTCAGGATCTGGGGACTCTGCTCAACCGCCAGCCGCACACGACCACCGTCCGCACGGAAGTTTCTCTATGGAACAACGGTGTGGTTGCGATCCTGGTTGTTCTGTTGATGGGTTTTGAATGGATTGTGAGAAGGAGGTACGACCTGCCGTGACAGAGAATCGTCAAAAAGAGAACCTCTCTTCGTACGTAAGGGCCGTGTGGCGTCGCGGACAGACGCTGCATGTTACCGCAGGCTCGCTGGCGTTGAGTCAGTGGATAATACCGCTGTTTCTGGCGGTAATGGCGATTGACTGGCTGACGGACCTTCCCGCTGCGCCGCGCATGGCGTGCCTTGCGGGGTTGCTGTCCGTTTCGTTATACAAGGCTTGGCGCTGCGGGTGGCTGAATGTCCGCGCTTTCAACCCCACGCACTCGGCGCTGCGGATTGAGAAACACGTTGGCGGTTTTGAGAGTCTGCTGGTCAGCGCCGTCCAGCTCCGGGCAGGCGAATTGTCTCCCGGAACATCCGAATCACTGCGCGATATGGCCTGTAGCCGCGCCGAGCAAGCCGTCAGCCCATTACGGCCGGCGGATGCCGTTGATTACCAGTCGCTCCGCCGCCCGGCGACCGCCGCGATTGCCTTTGCGCTGCTCGTCGGTGTTTTCGCTATTGTGGACGGGCCCATGCTGGCCGCCGGCGCGGGACGCATCTTTGCTCCTTGGCTGGACATCCGGTATCCCACACGCACACAAGTTGAGGTGGTCGATGGCGATATGATTGTGAAGGCGGGTGGACGGGTCAAGATTCGGGCGCGGGTGTCAGGTGTCATTCCAGAGCGGGCAGAACTTGCCTTGCGAACCGGCGCGGACAAGTCGCGGGTGCGCGAGCTGGACATAACCGATGGCGATTGTGTGCACACCATCGAATCAGTCTTCCGCGGATTCGAGTATCGCATACTAGCCGGCGACGCGAAGAGCCGGTGGCACTCCGTGCAGGTGATCGCGCCTCCCCGAATCGCCCGCGCCGAGGTGACTCTCAAGTTCGAGGACTATACCAAGCGTCCGATCAAGACCGTTGAATCGCTTACGCTCACCGTTCCGGAAAAAACAACCGTCAATTGGCGACTGACGCTTGACTGTGCGGTCAGCGAGGCGTACTTCAATCCGGCTGGCTCCGAATCGATACCGCTCGACGTCAGCGCAGACGGGCGCACGGTGACGATGCAGCGGGTCGCCACGGACTCGCGGGCCTACCACTTTTCCTGGAAGGAACGGAAGCACGGTTTCAAGTTCACCAGTCCGCGCCACGCCCTGCATGTTACCCCTGATCAACCGCCGCACGTGGAGCTTACCTCGCCGGCGGAGAACCTTTATGCGACGCTGGGCCGGAAGCTGGACCTCGCCTTCCGAGGACGCGACGATCATGGTGTCGCCGAGTCGGTTGTCTGCTACCGCATCGACAAGAGAGGGGAAAACAGATTTCGCTTCACGCCGACAAAGCCCATTGACGGAACCGAGCAGGTGATCGACTGGGATTATCGTACTGTGCCTGTGCTGCGAAAACTGGCGGTCGGGCAGACGGTTACCTTTGTGGTTGAACTGGCCGACAGCTATCCGGGCGATGAGGGGTCGCACCGCGTTCGCTCGGAAGCGAAGCGCATGCAGTTCCTGTCGATGGAGGACTACCTGGCGCAGATCGAAAAGCAGCGGCAGCGCCTGTTGTCGCAGCTCAGGACGACGTACAGACAAGAGCGTAAGGTGCACGAGGTCGTGGCGCGGCTTGATCGTTCCGACCCGATCTTCATACAGACCTGCCAGCTCGAGGCGGTTCGACAGGATATGATGCGGGAGACGTTGAACAAGCTGGCGGATCGAATCTCGAGCCTGACGGAGGACATGACTGCAAACAGCGTTACCGAGCAATCGCTGATTACGTCACTCGTCCAGTTGCGTTCGGCGCTTCAGCGGATCTCATCCAAACATGTCTCCGGGGCGGCCAACGCGTTGAGGGAGCTGGCCCGGGATTCGAGGCACAAGGGCGATAAAGGTCTGGCACATGCCCATGCCGTATACATGCTGAACAGTTCCGCTCGCGAGTTGGGCCTGCTGGTCCTGCAACTCGGGTTTCGGGATGCCGCCGAAGTGATGGCGCGTGAGATGCACGCGGCCGCCCAGACCCAGGCTTCGTTTCGGCTGCAGACGATCATGTCGAAGGGGGACACGGCGCCGTTGGTTGAAGCGCAGGATCGCCTGCGGAAGTGGATTTTCCGCCTGTTGGCGGCCAGCCCGAAGGGCAAGGAGAGCACGATCGATGACGCGCTGATCGAGTTCACGCTGACGCGCATGGTCAAGCAGTTGATCAACGGCGGCATCGATGCGAGGCTACAGAAAGCCGCGACGCTGATTGGCGGCAAGAAGCCTGCCGAAGCCCTGCGGCTTCAGTCCGAGGCGATTGCGGCTTTGCTGAAAGCGGAGTTCCGCCTGCGTGCTGGTGCGGAGCGTGAGGCGTTGGCGAAAGCCATGGGCCTGTTCAAGTCGCAGGCGGGGGCTCTGAAGAAGCTCAGACTTGAGATGCAGGCGCTTGACGACGAGACGTTCAGGAAGAGACAAGCCAACCTGGCCGCGGCCCAAACCGCGCTGCATGGTAACCTGCAGATGCTGCTGATGCCGGAGATTCCCGCTCGTCGAGCGCGCCTGTTCGATAGTGCTGTTCCCGTACCGCCTGCGGTCGCGGATCTGCTGGCCGCGACGGACGCCGCCATGGCGCAGGCGGTGAGGCATATCAAGAAGGGCGATCGGGCCGCGGCGGCAGAGGCTCACGTCAAGGCGGAGTCCTCTTTCAGAGATTTGGCGGAAATGGCCGACAGGCGCATCGTGGAGATGACGCGCGCGGTGACGATGGGGCGGTTGGCCTATGGCGCTGCGAAGATCAGTGATCGCCTCGAGCGATTTCGCGAGCGTCAGCTCAGCCTGCTGGAGAAGACCGAGGACGCAGCGGCCAACGGAACGAAGTCCCAGTACATCATTGCGCTGCAAGGGAACCTGGCGGAGGACGTTGGGCAATTCGGAACGGACCTGGCGGGTCGGATAAGGACTTGCCCGATACCGTCGGCGGTCTCGTTGTCGCTTCCCGCCCGCCTGGACGAGGCTCTGCAGGCGATGCGAAAGGTCGATCCGCTCCTGAAAGGGAGCAAGCTGGGCGAGGCCGTCAAGCACCAGAAGGCGGTGATCGCGGCGATTGCCGGGGCCGAGGAACTGCTCGCAGAGCACGCGACGAACGTCGGCTTCTATGCCGGCATGCTTGCTCAGGCGAAGGACGCCATTGCACCGAGTTCTTATCTGCAGGAAATCGAAGAAGAACAGCGCGATATGCTCGCGCTGACGCGGAAGACCAAGCCCGACGACATGCCGAATCTCGCGATCCCCCAGAAGAACCTCATTCATGCTGTGGACGCCGTGCTGGTCGCCCTGGATCCGATAGCGCATATGGTTGAATCCGGGACGGTGATGCTCTTTGCCAAGGACGACATGGACGAGGCCGGGATCGCCCTCGAGGAAAAGGACGTCGAAGAGGCGTTGGACGCCCAGGATTACATTGTCGAGACGTTGGGAGAGCTGCGGGGCAAGATTGACGCGGCCACGCCGCAGTACCTGTATGTACTGGAAGTGATCGAAGCGATGCACGAGACTTTCCAGGAAGGCGTTCTCATTCGGGAGGCGCAGCGCAAACTGCGTGAGAAGGTGTCCGCAAAAGCAGCAGACGCGGCGGATCTGGCCAAAGAGCAGGGCGCACTGAAAGCCCGGGCCGAGGCGTACGGCAAACTGATCGACGAGATTACCGGATTGGGCGTCATTGCGCCGTCGGTGCAACACATGGCCGATGCCGAGAAACAGCTCGCCGGTGGTGATACCGCTGCCGCCGTGGACCGGATGAGCCAGGTCGAGCAGGCCCTCCAGGCCGATGCGGGCACGGTGCTCAGAGCGATGGAATCTCTGGTTCAACTCCTTGCTGCGCCAATGTCGGGCTCGAAGTCCCCTGCGGGCCTTGTGCTGCTCAAAGAGATATTGGTGATGGCCGCCCGGCAGAAGGATCTGTATCGTCAGAGCCATGCCGCCAAGCCGCAGACACTGAAAGGCTACGAGACGAAGCTGCGCGAAATCGAGAATGCCTGCGGCCCGTTCATAGCGCGCGAAAGGCAGTCCAGGAAACCTGTTGCTGAAGAAGAGGGCGGGGGGAAGGCTCCCGAAGTCGGTCCGCGCGGTAATCTGCATCTAAGACTTGCCGCGGCGCAAGGCCATCTCGCCAAGGCCTCGGACCGTACAAAGGTTGTTACTGAGCAGAAGATGGTTGCGACGAGTTTGCGACAGTTCATTGTCGCTAGATCCCTGGAATTCTGGGTTCCGCCAGCTGGCCCGGCTCCGCCTGCTCCGGGTTCCAGTGACCGGGTTGTAGAGAACGACTTCGATGAGCTGATTTTCTTGCCGGGCGTGGTAAGCGGGAAACGGCCGCCGGACGGCAAGCTGGATTGGGAAGTGCTGGGCAAACGCAACCGCGCCGCGCTCAACGAGAACTTCGCGCGGGAGCTTCCGCTTGAATATCGGGCGATTCTGAAGGACTATTACGAAAGGCTGACACGATGAGCATGACAGATCGCCGACAACTCTTTGGCAAGCTGTGTCGTGGGGCCGTGGTTGTGTGCTTCACGGCGGCATGTCTGGCGATCGCGTCCCTGACGGCCGACGGGCGGGAATCTTCAAAGAGTCGACCTGCCGCCGCGAGCGCAACGCCGCCGACACCGACAAAGCCCGCCGCCCAAGACGGAGCCCCCGAGCTGACCGACAAGGCGTCGGAGGCGATCGATAAGGGGTTGAAGTATCTGCTCAAGAAACAGCGGAAAGACGGTTCATGGGGGTCGGTAGGGGTGACCTCACTGTCCCTGATGGCGTTCATGGCCCGGGCCGAGTTCCCCGGCTACGGGCCTAACGGCGCGGCGCTGAATCGCGCCAAGGACTGGCTGCTCAAGAAGGCAAAGGAGTCGCCTAGCGGGTACTTGGGCGGGTCCATGTATGAGCACGGCCTGGCCACGCTGGCCCTGACCGAGTTGTGGGGGATGACGGGGGACAGGGACAAGGATGATGCTGTCATCCAGAAAGCCATCGAGGCGGCGCTTGACGTGATACTACGTTCGCAGAACGCCGGCGGCGGGTGGCGGTACCAGCCTAACCCGAACTGCGGTCAGGATACGTCGGTAACGGTGATGGTGTTCATCGGGCTTGCCTCCGCGCGGCAGGCCGGTTTCGAGGTGCCGAATGAGACGATTGCCAAGGTTGTCAAGTACCTGCATTCGGCGGTGAACAAGAACAGCGGCGGATTCAAGTACATTCCGACCGGAAGGTCGGCGGGACTGCATAATGAGACGGTCGCCTGCACCGGCGGAGGCGCATACGCCGCACAGCTTGCCGGCGAGCGAGGAACCGAGATCGTCCTGTCGGCCCTGCGTTATCTCAACGCACGATCTCCGGCCATTATCGACAACAATTGCGGGCACTACTATTACGCTCACTATTACGCCATACAGGCAATGGTGCAGGCCGGGGACGACTTCTACGCCAAGTGGTATCCGCTCATACGCGAAGCCCTTATTCGCAGGCAGAGCGCCGACGGCGGTTGGGATACTGCAAAGGGAAGCAAGGACGCGAAGTACACTACACCCATGGCGATCATTATTCTGGCTACGCCATACCGATGCATTCCGATTTATCAGAGGTGAAGAAGTGGCGAGCGGCGTCTGGTATCCAACGTGGCGAAGGCCGGGGGCTGTCGGCTGCTGTCGTCAACTATTGGCAGCCGTCGTCACCTGTCTGCTGATCACCGCCTCCCTCTGTATTGCCAAGCAGGCTCCCATCCCCGCAGCCGAGATCACGTTGCTTGAGGCGGAGTTGGTCAAGGGAATGCGGGGGAAGTCGACGATCGACATCCGAAGAGCCTGTAAGAGCGTTGCCCGGAAGGCGGCCGCGCTGATCGAAGCGTCTCCCGAAGCGCCCAACCGGTATGCCGCGATGGCGGTCATGTTTCGGGGCCAGAAAAGAATGTTGGCCCTGGAGGCTAGCGATGAGAACCGCGCCGCGATCTTCGAGACCTGTCGCAAGCTGACCGATGCGCCTGACGAATACGCCGAGGTCCGGTTCGAGGCCGAGATGCTGCTTTCGCAGCGCGACCTTGCGAAGAAGAACGCCACGGTGGCCCAGCGCGTTGCGGTTCTTGAAAAACTGTTGGCGCGTTACCGCGGGACACCGGCGGAACCGCGAAGCCTTACGATCGCCTCGCTTATTGCAGCAAACCTCCAGGCGTTCGACCTCTTGCAGAAGATTCGTGACAGAATGTCCGAGCGATGCGCGGGTAATCACGACGTGATCGCTTTCCGGCGCAGGCGATCCCCCAACGAACGTGTCAATGCCGTCTTCAGCGGCACATACGAGACGGCCGCCGGTGGTGCTGTTACCTTCCCGCATGATCGTTTGGGACACGACTGTCTGCTCGTGTTCTGGTCAAAGGCCACGGCGGGCTACCAGGACTTCCTGGGTAAGATCAAGGCGCAGCAGGAACGCGCCCCCGGGAAATTCGAGGTCTACAGCTTCAACCTGGACGAGCTGCCCGACGCCGGGGGGAGCCTTCTGCGCAAGATCGGGTTGGACGCGACGGCGATGCGTTTGCCGGGCGGCAGGTCCAGTTCAGCCTACGGCGCCTATGCCGCCATGGCCCCGGTGGCGCTGCTGGCCAACGGACAGGGCCGTGTCTATCTGTGTGGTCAGGCGACGCAATCCGACATAGGAATGTGGCTCGACGACGAGCGGTATCTCGCTCAGTTTCGATATCTGTTCTCCGGCGATTTCCTGGTGACACCGTCTGTGTCTTCGCTGAATGTCGCCTCGCCGTCCGAATCCTCGGCAGAAAAGGGAAGTCCTGTTCCGGCGAAAACTGTGCAAGCCATTCAGGCCTGTTTTACTCCCGCTCCGCTTTACTACCGGTTGACCTGTCAGGAAGCGCTGGCCAACTACCGTAAGGCGGAGAAGCTCTGCGTTGCAGCCATCGAGCAGCACTCCGCTGCTGCGGATCTCTGGATGGTGCGCAACTGCCGGATCATCGCCCTGCTGGGCATGTGGAACCTGGCCCGCGAGCCGAAATATCTGGAAGAGTCCGTTAAGGAGGGAAAAGCCGTGCTTGCCGCGGAATTGCCGCCCGGCGCGGACGTGGTCGCGCGATTCTGTCTTGCCAGGGACGCATTGCGCAGGGGGGACGCCGACCCGGAATCGTTGCTGACTGGACTCCTGAAAGCGACCGGGGGAGACAAGGCCCCGCCATCGGCCCTGGCTGCGGCGGCGATCCTGGCGATCGAAGCCAACACGAGCACTCCTTTCGGCCTGTATCGCGCCGCATTGCTTGATCTACAGGAAGAGGACCATCGGAGTTTGTGGCCGGTTCTCTCGTTCCTGCGTGATCGTCTGCACGTTCACCGGCTGTTTTGGGGCAATCCGGGGCGTTGGGATCACACCCGGGAGCAGCGATACAGGGCACGGGGGCTGATCGTTGCGGCGCCCGCGCCCGCGGATACCAGCCGGCTGTTCAGGGCCGAGTTCAAGGCGTTCAGCGGCGGGAAGCTGAGCTTCCCCAGGGATACGGCCGGAGCCTTCACCGTGATTGTGTTTGCCGAACCGCCCGCCGACGCCGCCGACAAGAAGCGTTTCGTGCAGAGCATAAACGCGCACGTCCGCAGTGCCGCCGGCGAGAATGTGAAGCTGACCGTGGTGTTCCTTTCGGAAGACACCAACATGCTCAGTGCCCTGATGAAGGAGAACAAGTGGACCTTCCAGGCGGTTATGGCTCCGGGCGGCCTGAGGAATCCGCTGGTCCGGCGTCTGGGAATACTATCGGCGGATCGCGTGCCCAACGTTGTGCTGCTCCGCCCGGACGGAACGATTGCCTGGACGATATCCGGGCGTACTTTCCCGATTCATGGGTGCAGCGTGCCGGGCTGGATACCTATCGCAATATCGACTAACATCGAGAAGTGCGCGATGGAAGCCGCGTTCGCGGCTGTCGAGAGAGGCGACTTCAAGAAAGCACTGGCTCTGTTTGACGCCGCGCGGGTCTCGCCCCCCTGGCGTGCGGACCGCCTGCACGGGCGGGCCCTGGCAACCATGGGCCTGAAGGATTGGAATGCGGCCCTGATCGAGATTGACGCGGCGATTACGCAGCGCCTCAACGATTTCGGTGAGAGCACGTGCAGATGTCATGGCGTGGTGGAAATGCGGCTGACAAAGGCGACCATTCTCGATAAACTCGGTCGGGCCAAAGAGGCGCAAGCCGAGCGGCGGCTTGCCGCAGGCGAGACACGCCCGCATGCCGCGGCTCCGACCAACATTGAGAAAAGTGGTGTGCCCGTCGGCGTCTTCTACGACAGGTTGAAACGGATACGGCTTGCCCGCTGGGGCAAGGAGAAGTGATTCGGGTGATGCAGCGCCAGTAGCGAAAGAGACAGTGCCATGAACAGGCGAAGATCGATCACGACATTCTGTGTGGCTGGGACGGTGTTGGCTGCGTGTCTAGCTATTGCGCTGGCCGCTGCTTTTGTCTGCGCCGACGAGCGGCCCCTGACGACGGCGCCGGCCGCCGCCTCGGCGATAGCGGAAACGAAGATCGCATCCCTGGAGGCGGAACTGGCCCGGCTGGTGGGCGAAAGATCGGCCACCATGATTCGGATGACCTGCAAGAGCGTGATGCGCCAGGGAGAAGCGCTTCTCGACGCCCATCCGACCGCCGCCAACCGATACCGCGTGCTGGGGATTGTATTCCAGTGCCAGAAGCGGTTGCTTGGCCTGCAGAATTCCGAACAGAATCGCAATGCACTTCTCGATACGTGCGAGAAACTGGCTCAGGCGCCCGATAACTACGCGGACCTGCGACTGGAGGCGGATCTGCTGCTTTCGGAAAAGGCCCTCTCAGCCAAGGGCGCCGCACTAGAGGAACGAGCCAAAACGCTCGAGACGATCATCGAACGTTACCGCGGCACGTCGGCGGAGGCCAAGAGCCTGATGCTGGCCTCGCGGATCGCCCCGAAGCTGCAAGCGTTCAAGTTGCAGCAGAGAGTCTTCGACGCCCTGGGCGAACGTTTCGCAGGCGATCCGGGCGTTATTGCGTTCCGCCGAAAGCATCTTGGGCTCAGCAAGCTGGACGTGCAGTTTTCCGGCACGTACACACGTGCGGACAACGTTGTCCTGCGTTTTCCGGCTGATCTGATGGGTCGGTTGAGCGTCATGGTGTTCTGGTCGCGGAAGACGCCCGGCTACGAGCGATACCTCGAGGGGATCAAGCAACAGCAGCGGCTCTATCCGGGCCGATTCGAGGTTTTCAGCTTTAATCTCGACGAACTGCCTGACGCAGGGGCCCGGACGCTGCGCTACTTGCAGTTGGATTGGACGGTTATGCGGCTGCCCGGGGGCAAGAAGAGCCAGGCGTTTCGTACGTATGGGCGAAAGGACCCGGTCGGCATACTGGTAAACGCATACGGCCATGCTCTCCTGGCTCCGACGGTGCTGACCGCGACGGGGCAGGCCAAGCTTGGCGTGCGCGGCGTACCGTTGCCGATGCAAACGTTGAATCGGCGCCTTGACGACCCGCGCTATCTTTCGCAATTGCAGTCGCTGTTAATTGGCGATGTTCTGGTCACAGAGCCCGACGGTCGCCTGGACGCCGCCTTGCCCCCCGAGTTGAAGATGGTCCCAATGGGCTCGGGCAAGGAGGCCGGCGCCAAGCCGGCTCGCAGGGCCGAGTCAGTGCCCGCCAAGACGCTGCACGCCATCCAGAAGTGTTTCACGCCGGCACCATTCCGCTACCGACTGACGACCGCCGAGGCGCTGGCGAACTACAAGAAGGCCGAGAAGCTGTGCGCCGAGGCGGTCAGGCGACACCCGGCCGCGCCGGATCTCTGGATCGTGCGCAACCGAAGGATCATAGCCCTTATGGGCATATGGACCCTTACCGGCGAGCCCGGGCATCTTGAACAGGCAGCCCGAGAGGCGCGCGTTTCTCTGGCCGCCAAGCCGCCCGGTGGCGCCGACATCGTACCGCGTTTCTGTCTGGCCAAGGAAGCACTCCGGCGGGGGGACTCGAAGCCGGAGTCCGTCCTCCTGGACTTGATCGAGAAAACCGGCGGGGCCGCAGCGCCCTGTTCGGCCCATGCCGCCGCCGCGGTCCTGGCGCTGAACGCCAACGCGCGGGACTTGCACAATCGCTACTGCGCCAAGCTGCTGGCGGCGCCGGACGGGGGCAGTCCCGTGCTGTGGTCCATGGTCTCGTTCCTGCGTGATCGAATCTACACCTACCGCCTGTTGAAGGCCAATTACATCCACAAGGAACGCGAGTCGGTGCGCGGCTACATGATCAATCACGGCGGTCCTCCGATGACGGAACTCTTGCCGACAGTGACGCTCAAGACCCTCGACGGGCGAACGCTGAGCCTCCCTCGGGACACCAAAGGCAAACTGACGCTGTTGGTTTTTGTCGAGCCGTCGGCTGAACCCAATGCGGAGTTTCCCATCGACGCCGAAGGGGAAGGTAAAGTCAGGAGGGGGCATAGTTTTCTCCAATACGCGTGCGACCTGGCGGACAGGCATGTCAACAAAGACGTCACTACGATTGCGGCCTTTTTGTGCGAAGACGCCGAGCGCATCTCCGCCCTGATGAAAACAAGGAAACTGACCTGCCAGGCCGCCATCGTGCCCGGCGGCCTGTCCAATCCGATGGTGCGCCGACTGGGCGTTCTTTCGGCGGATCGTAACCCGAACATCTTCCTGCTCCGCCGTGACGGTTCCATCGCGTGGCGTGCATCGGGACTCCCGCACACCGACAGCGTGGCATGGGTGGGCTTGCTCGCCACGAAAGTCCACATCGAGATCTGTGAAGTTCAGACGGCCTGCGAGGCTCTGAAGGACGGTAATTTCAAGAGGGCGGCTCGAATTTTTACGGGTCCTTACCTCCCGTGGAACCCCGATCGTTTCGGCTGGCGAGCGCCGAGACACCACGGGCTGGCATTGGCCTACATGGGCCTGAAGGACTGGAATGCCGCGCTCGAGTCGGTCGAGAAGGCGATCGACGCCCAGAAATTGCGGTACTTCCAAGGCAGAAGAAACAAGAACCCGCTCTTTTGGCGAAAGGAAGCCGCCACGGTTACGATCAATCATCCGGATGACACCCTGGTGGAACTATGGGTTGTCAAGGCCGAGATTCTCGACAAGCTTGGCCGCAGGGACGAGGCGGGCAAAATGCGTAAGCGCGCCGCAGAACCGGGCAGGCCAGATGCTGCGAGCCCATACAAGTCGATCCACGAGAGACTGAAAGACTGGTTAAAGCAACACAGAATGAAGACAGAATCATAAACAGGCGAACAACGATTGACGCTTATTGTTCGCTGCCGATTCCGACAGCGATGATGGCATACCTACTACAAAGGAAGATCGAATTATGAAGAAACACGACATGATCAAGAGTGTATGGATCATGACGATCCTGGCTGTATCGACATCCGTCTTTGCCGCCAGGAGACCAGCGCCGGTCAGCCTGACGGCCGAAGGGAAGAAACTCGAGGCGCATTACAGCAAGATGCTGGCTGATCTGGCCGAAGAGATCAAGCGCCTGGAACCCAAGGTCAACGAAAAGAAGAAGGCCGAATTCACTAAGCAGTTCGGCACGCTCAGAAGTGTCGCGCCCGTCACCAAGACCGTCATGGGCAATGAAGTCTCCGTGAAATACGGCCCGGGCAACCCCGCCTTTGCTGAAAAACAGAAAGGGGTCCTTACCGCGGCCAGAGCTGTCATGGAGGATATTGAAGCGTCTTTCGTCGGCGAGAAAGAGCAGGCCGTCATGGCCAAGTTCGCATTACTGACTCATGCCGCCCCGAATCGCCTGGCCGGGTTTGCGCAAGAGGGCGAAGAGGAAAAAGCGCTGATCGATACGCTCCTCAATGACGACAAGCTCGTCGTTCAGGTCATGACGCTGGGAGGGGCCAGCGGCGGAAAATACGGCCAGGCGATGCGAAACTACACAGCCATCCGGAAAGCCGCCAAACGTTCTGGCGAGGGTTTCTTTCAGATTTGGGCCCTGGCGGTATCTCTCCAGTATACGGGCGATACCTATGTCTATCCCGACGTTCCGGCGGACGAGTCCCTGGTCAAGTACTACCTGAATTACCTGGAGGCGTACGACGCCGGCGTACTGGATCCCGCGTTTTCTAAACTGGGCGGTACAGGGTGGAACTATCGCTTCGTATTTCCAGACTCCTACACGCTTGAAGATATCGAGTGGATAAGAAAGGTGCTGCGAAACTACCGTCCAGACCACACTCGCCTGGAATACAGATGGCGCTATTGCCGCATCGTTAGATCCGACATCCCCTACGCCAGCGGAGTCAGTAGGCCGGTACGAGCCGATTTGAATCTGTCGAAAATACAGGACTATTTCCTCGAAGGCGGTATCTGCGGACCGCGTGCTTTTGTCGGACAGATATCGGGATACGCTTTCGGCATACCTTCTCGTCGGGCGCCCTCCCCGGGTCATGGCGCCATGGCGCACTGGACTCCGGACGGATGGACCACCGTCCTGGGACCGCATATTTCTTTCTGCAAGCACATCAATGGAATGCCCCCCATGGAGTTTCTACTGGAATCACAGGCGCAACAAGATCCCAAGGGGTTCAAACAGGCGCTGATGTGTGAGTGGTTGGGGAACGCCCTGGGCGAAGACGCCGCGGGTGACTACGGATCAAGCGGCGGGTTCTGGCGAGTGCTTGGTTTCTACAGAAGGCAGGCCATCGTCGAAGATCAGAAGATAAAAGACATAGGGGCCACGGGCGAAGAACTCGCAGAATCCAATGTGAGCAGCAAGGCCGAAGAGATCAAACAGATAAAGATCCCTGAGAAGTTCTGCAAGATCACCGTGGCCAAGGATGGAACAATAACCATTCCCGTAGCTGCATGCAGATCACCGAAGAACGGTGAGAAGATAAGATTCATGGAGAGCATCGACGGAAATGCGATGCAGGTGCATTACAACCTCTCCGGCGGGCGACCGGAATTGCTCAAGTACTATGTAGACATCCCCAAAGCCGGAAAGTACGAATTCACCGCGCATGTATGCAGCGTCACCGTGGACAGACAATTCCTGCTTCGCGTCAACAGGAGAACTCTCGTGGATGTCGGCATTCCGTTTACCAGAGCCGACTGGATGGACACCAAACCGGTTGAACTCGAATTGAAGGAAGGACGAAACCAGATCCTGTATACCCATAAACCCCCGAACAAGGGGCTCAGCATCAAGTACTTCAAACTGAAGCCCCTGAAGTAGATCGCCGCATGCGTCATGGCGAGCATTAAGGGAGTAGATATTTGATTTCCAGGTAGATCGCGCACCGGCAAGACTTGCGAAAGGGCCTGTAATGCTATGAAAGCGGAATACGCCACATCTCTGGTTATATGCTGCCTCGTAAGTTTGCTGGCAGTCACCGTTGCAGTCCATGCCGGAGATTCCGGTGACGCGAAGACTGGAAACGAACCGAGAACGTATCTTCCGAATTCGAGAAGCAATCCGCTTGCCCCGACTTTTGCCGATGTCCCGTACGGCAAACACGAAAGAAACAAGCTCGACTTCTGGCAGACCGAGTCGAAGACGCCGACACCGGTCATAATGATCCTTCACGGTGGCGGGTGGACCGCCGGCAGCAAAGCGAATGTCCCAAGAAGTCCTCGCTTTCCCAATCTCCGCGCCATTGTGGGGCAGGGCGTTTCGGTCGTGGCCGTCAATTACCGGCTGATCGGAAAGCATACCCGGGGCGTCATGCCGCCGGTTAAGGCGACGCTTCACGACGCCGCTCGGGCTTTGCAGTTCGTTCGCAGCAAGGCCCGCCAGTGGAACATCGACAAGAAGCGGATTGGCTCCTACGGCAATTCGGCAGGCGGCTGCTCAAGCCTTTGGCTTGCGTATCATGACGATATGGCCGATCGGAAGAGCGAGGATCCGGTCGCCCGTGAATCAACCCGGCTGTGGTGTGCCGCCGGTTCGGGCGCGCAGACGACGCTTGACCCCAGGCAGTTGAAAAAATGGTTCACCAACCCAGGCTATGGCGGTCATGCCTTTGGGAAGTATGAATACGGCAAGGATTTTGCGAAGTTCCTGGCTGACAGAGAGAAACTCCTTCCGTGGATTGTCGAATACTCGCCATTTGCACTTGTCAGTGCCGGGGACCCGCCGGTCTACCTGTTCTATAGCAATAAGCCGCCCGCTCATGGCCTGTCTTCAGACTCGACCCACGGCGCCGCCTTCGGCGTTGGCCTGCAGAAACGATGCACCAAACTGGAGGTCGAGTGCCAAGTCGTCTATCCTGGCGCTGCGAATGTGAAATACTGGACTCCCCTGGAGTATCTGATTGCGACACTCAAGGCACCAGCCGACTCATGAAGATCCTGAAGAAAGGCCATCACAAAGTCAAACTCAACATTCAAGAGTGGCGGGCCCTGGCGGCCTGGATCGACTGCAACGCCCCGTACTATGGAAGCTGGGATGAGATCAAGATAGAAACCAGCGGCGAATTCACATCCGAAGTGTAACGGAGCGGTGATGGAACACTTCGGCAGGGGTTTTGTAGTTGAGGTCAACCACGATCTCCAACCACAAGGAGCCGCCACGATGCCCTACAAACATCTTAACGATCACGAACGCTATGTCATCTATCATCTGGTTCTTTTTGGCCTGCCCAAAGCTGAGATCGCCAGACGCAGGTGACCAAAGAAGCCGTCGAGCAACTCCAGCAGGCCATGCCTTGTCCAAAGACGATTCGCTGAATCCGAACGCTGAGGTAGAGACTGCTTCCACGTAGCGGCCCAGCCGATTGTGCGGCCGGTTTTTCAGTGCCTAAACAGGGACTGGCCATCGACTGAATATCGGCCAACTCCGAGGAAGAACTGTCGGAGACGCCGAATGCAGGGCCGGGATCCTCACTCGTCGCCGACACATTGCTGGTGTTGTAAGGGAAACACTCTGGGCTATCTTCCGGGATGTTCCGCAGGACTTTGACGTGATGTGTAGGTTCAGTGCAGTTGTTGGATTATCCAGGGAATATCGGCGCAGCTGTTGGCGGTAGTGGACGGAGAAGCGTGGCCAAGTTGCTTATGTGCTTATCGGAGAT